>Ga0315534_1002303_pt1 | contig 12920 bp, 6 predicted proteins | sample SalMarSW160240MG_FD_203094 | JGI IMG/M metagenome (GOLD analysis project Ga0315534, IMG submission 203094) | Salt marsh sediment microbial communities from the Plum Island Ecosystem LTER, Massachusetts, United States - Salt Marsh Sediment SW1602-40 ... | reverse complement strand
TTGTCAGCCCGTGTTGAGGGCCGACATTGAGGCCGTCCGTGGTGTGCAATGCGGTGAACTGTTGCGCCAGCTCATGGAGCGCGACCTGGTACGTATCGCCGGCCGTTCCGATGAGCTTGGCCGCCCGTTCCTGTATGGCACCACCAAACGCTTTTTACAGGTCTTTGGCTTGCGGTCGACCGACGATCTGCCGCGTGCCGAGCGAATCCGGCCGGGCCCGCCGCGTGCCAACGGTGGAACGGTTGCAAACGCAAAAGCCGAAAGTCATGATAGCGGTTCCCGTGCGACCGTAGAGAGCCAAACGGAGGAGGTATCGCCGGTGTTCAATGCAAATGGCCCCCACCCGTTTCGGAATAACGAATCGGCTGTTGGACAACAAGACACGGACATTGTCAGTCAGATCGACGATGAAGACCTCGACGATGAAGACCTCGAAGATGATGAGGAGTACGAGTACGAGTACGAGTACGAAGACGAGGATGAGGACGAGGACGAAGAAGGGGACGAAGAAGGGGGTGACGAGGACGAAGATGAAGAATACGAGGACGAAGATGATGATGAGGAAGGCGACGACGAGGCAGACGAAGAAGGCGACGATGAAGAGGAATATGAATACGAGGATGAAGAACTAGAGGACGACGACGAGGAATACCCCGAGGATGGTGAGGAAGAGGACGACGAGGAATACGAAGACGACGACGAGTGGGAAGAAGTTGAGGACGACGAGGAGTACGAAGACGAAGACGGTGACGAGGAGGAGTGGGACGAGGAGGACGACGACGAGGACGAATGGGAAGAAGTCGATGAAGATCGATAGCCGGCCATCGTTACGACGTTCCGGTGCGGCGCGGTCAATCCCTGATCTGAAACAAACGCTTTAGTGCGTCCACCAACCCGTGCGGGGGTCCATTTCGGGATTCGTCCTTCAGCGATTCCAGCGGCGGATGCAGCAACTTGTTGATGAGCCGGTCGAAGGACATCGCGATTTCTCGACGGCCTTTCTCGTCAACTTGAGGCAGTCGCTTGATCAGGCGTTCGAGTTCTTGATTCTTGGGCTTTTGCCACCCGTCGCGCAGGCGCTGAATGATGGGCGCGTTGGCTCGATGATGGGCTTCGGTCATGAAGCGCGCGGATTCGTCGCTGACGATCTCCACAGCCGCTGGCAATTCTTTCTTGCGGGCGATCCGGTTCTGCTCGCACACTTCCGCAAGATCGTCCATGGAATACAGGTAGACGCCCGCGCACTGGCCGATCTGCGGATCGAAATCGCGCGGCAGGGCCAAATCGAGGATCATCAATGGGCGTTCGTCGCGGAGCGGCTCGATGTGCGTCCGGAAGTCGCGGGCCGTGACGATCGGATGGTCGCCGCCGGTGGTGCTGACCACGAGATCCGCCCCAGCGCACGCGGCGTACAACGTTTCCCAGTCGGCGGTTTCGCCGTGGCATTGCCGTGCTAAACGTTCGGCTCGTCGCGGGCTTCGGTTGAGCACCTTGATTCGCTGGGCGCCTTGTTCGAGCAGGTAGCGGATGGTTTCCTCGGCCATCTTGCCGGCGCCGATCAGGACGACGGCCTTATCGTCCAGGCATTCAAAAATCTGGCTCGCAAAATCCACAATGGCCACGCCAGGAACGCTCAGCCGGCGTTGATTGATGGTTGTTTCGGTGGCTACGCGCCGCGCGACGCGGAGGGCGGCTTGAAACACTTGATGGGTGATCGGGCCGGTGCTTTCCAGTTCGCAGGCCATGCGGTAGGCCCGCCGAACCTGACCCAGGATCTGCGGTTCTCCCAGTACCATGCTGTCCAGTCCCGCCGAGACACGAAACAGGTGGCACACGGCGGATTCGCCGTGTTCTTCGAACAACGCGCCGCTCACTTGCTGCACGGGCAGGCGATGGAAGTCGGCCAGGAACCGGCTGATTGTCCGATACGTTGGCTCAGTGTCGTCGGAATCCGAAGCGGTGTAGAATTCCATGCGGTTACACGTCGACAACAATACAGCTTCGGTATTCGGATACCGGGCGTGCCATTGGGCCAGGGCTTGCGTGGCCTGGCTCGCGCTGAAAGCCAGTCGCTCCCGCACGGCGACCGGGGAGCGATGGTGTGTGCAACCCACCAGGCGAAATCGCATCACATTGTCCCTCGCGCGCCTGCCGCGGGACGGGATGGATCGCCGCCATCCGGCGACTGGCGATCGAATGGCGATGCCGCGCCGTGCCGTGTATCCATAAACAGCAGTACCGTGAGACAGACGGCCAGAAACAGGAACGTCGCCAGGGTCAGGTAGGCGACTTTGCGTCCCCGGCGGGCCGTGCGCGATGTCAAACGGAACAGTTCCGCCGCCAAGACCCACACCAGCATGGCCGCCGAACTGAGCACAATCGGATCGTGCCACGGCAGGGACCCCTGATTGTGAGAGGCCTTAATCCGGTTCAACACGATGCCGGACAAGAAGCCGGCGCTGATAAGCAGCGCGGAAATGGCCAAGGCCCGGCTGTTGGCTTTTTCCAACCATTCCAGGCTAGGCAGCAGGGGTCCGCTCAGCAGTGATCGTGTGCGCTTGAGACGATAACTCTGCACCACATACATCATTCCCGCCGCGAACCCAATCAGGATGGCGACGGTTCCCAACAGAAGAAAGGTGCCATGCAGGTTTCCCCACAACCGCGAAGCGCGGACCGGCGCAAAGGGGTTGCGGTCCGCGATGTAGGCGATGCCGATCAAGCCCAGAACCACGGGCATCAGGAACAGCCCGACGGCGGTTCCCGATCGGCTGGCAACGAGCATGGCGGCCACGAGGGACGACAACCATGCCGCCAGCATGTACCAGTCGTGCGGGCTGGACAACGGCGATACGGTGGCCTGCGTCGCGCGGATCCAGATGTAGCCGGTATGCAGTGCAATGCCGACCAGCAGCAGACCGAGAATGAACCTCTCGGACCGCTCGTCGCGCCGCACGACCTGGATCGATTCCAACCCGAGGACGCCCAGGTAGCAGAGGAAAAAAACCAGGCTCACCACGCCCCGTCCCACAATGGCGAAGGCCGCTTCAAGCATCGAGCTGATATTCTTTCAGTTTTTTGTGCAACGTGTTCCGATTAATGCCCAAGCGGGCCGCCGCCTTGATCTGCACGTTGTCGCACAGACGCATCACCTGAGCGATGACTTCGCGTTCGACGCGATGCACGATCTTGGCGTGCAAACCATCGCCGTCGGGTTCGGCCGAGTTCAGCCCGACTTCGACCAGCTCCGATGCCAGCGTTTCCAGATCCACGCCGGTGTGACGACGATTCCGGGTCGGGTCCGCGCGTTGTTGGACGATGTCCGGCAGTAAGTCCAACGTCAACTCGTCGCCGGTCGCCATGACCACGGTCCGCTCGACATAGTTTTGCAGCTCGCGGACGTTGCCCGGCCAGTGGTACTGGGTGAGGGCATCGAGAGCGGCGGCTTCGATGTGCACCACGTACCGGTCGTTTTCTTCATTGTAGACCGTCAGAAAATGGTCTACCAGTTCGGGGATATCTTCGGGGCGTTCGCGCAGCGGGGGAATGGTCACGGGCACAACGTTGAGGCGGTAGTAAAGATCCTCACGAAAACGACCCGCTTCTGTCTCCTCCAACAGGTCCTGATTACTGGCTGCAATCACGCGCGTATCGACGCGTATGGATTGCGTGTCGCCTACTCGTTCGAATTCGCGCTCCTGGAGGACCCGCAACAACTTCACCTGCAGCTTGGGCGTCGTGGAGTTGATTTCGTCGAGGAAGATCGTGCCCGTGTGTGCGGCTTCAAAACGGCCCGTGCGGTTGCCGATCGCACCGGTGAACGATCCGCGCACATGACCGAACAACTCACTTTCCAACAGGCTCTCGCTTAACGCTCCGCAATTGACGCGCACAAACGGCCCCGTTCGCCGGTGGCTTACTTCGTGGATTGCCCTGGCCACCAGTTCCTTTCCCGTGCCCGTCTCACCCAGCAACAACACCGACGCGTTGCATCGCGCGACCCTTCGCGTGACCTGGGCAATCTGCCGCATGGCCGTGCCGGATCCGATCAGGCCAGGCAACGGGGTAGCACTGATGTCAGGCGATGATTCGGGCATGATGGTCAGGTCACGTGGCATGCGATGCGGTCAACGGCACGCGCCGATTGCACCACCACAAACCGTGGCGTTGCCCTTTACGGGTTCGCCCGGTGAGCGCTTTCCAGAACGTCGAGGATCGATGCCAGTATTTGCTGGTGGGACAGGGGCGACGAGGCGCTGGCATTGTAACGGTCATATTGCTGGAGAATCTGGTCGCTGGTCAGCAAGATTCCAAACTTGCGGACACTCACCTCGAGGGCATCCACGGCCTGGCGGCGTAGCGCCGGATCCATCGTCGAATTGCCGGCGGTTTCCACCAGCGCCGTCTGGCTGCTGGGCAGTCCGGCGAGAGCCAGCACGTCGGAGGCCGCTGGCGGAGGCGCCGGCGAGAACAAAGCCGACTCCACCTGGTCGATCTCTTGCAGCACACCCGGCGGGTCAACAGGCAACCCGCCGGCCAACAGTTGTTGGAGTCGCGTCAGGGCCCATGCCGCCTGTTGCCGGCGCTGGTCGCCGTCAAGCGCGACGGTTTCCGTCCCGCCGGGGAGGCGCTGGACAATCTTTTTCAGGTCGTCCGCATCGGTGGGTTCGGCGGCCGCGACCGTCAGCGGGTCCGCGTCTGCCAACCGCTGGGCCGCCACGAACGTCGTCGTCGAACCAATCAGCAGGATGGGAATGCTGCCGGTGCGCCAATCACGCCTCAGACGGTAGATCAATTCCCGTGCGGGGGGGTGCTGCACGTCGGCCCGCACGATGATCAGCTGTACGTCCGCCGACCCGCGGGCGCGGGCCATGAGCGCGTGTCCCGTCGGCGCGGTGTCGGTGTCGTAGTCCAACGTTTGGAGCAGCTCCGCGATCTGCGTCCCCCCAGCGGGGCGCGAATCGGCGACCAACGCTTGGCGCCGGCCAGTCGTGGCCACGCAGTAAGCCAGCGCCGGCGCCAGACGGCTCGAACCGGCGAACGGCCGGCTCGGTTGCAACTGGAAAATGGCCTCGGCCGCACCCTGACGCAACCGTCGATCCGGATGGATCAACGCATCCACGAGAGGTGAAAACTGTTGCGGACCGGCGTGCAGGACTTGCTCGGCGCCGGTCTGTCCGAGCAGGGCCGTGGCGGCGATGGCCGCCCGGACCAGGTCCAGAGACATCGCGGCCCGCAGCGTATCGTTCAGATCGCCAAGCCGCGTCGGGGGCCGCGCGCGGAGCAATTCCTGCCACGCTTGGTCCGCCTCCGTCCGCCACGGGCGCTGGATCGCCGCGGCCTCCAGCAACACCGCCAGCACGGGGCCCACGCGGGAGATTCCGCGCGGCGTCATTCGAGCCGCCGCCGCCGCCAGCCGACCTCCCAGCACGCGCCGGGCATCGGCGGTGCCATAACGCCGCGCTGTGCATTTGCCCGTGATCGCGTCCCAGTGCCAGAGCGTGGCCTGCCCTTGATGGTCCACGGCGGGCACCGCTCCCGCCGCCAGCCACTGCTCGGAAGCCTGCATGAGGGCATGGCGTGCCGCATCGCCGGTCGGCGGACGTCGTCCCGTCATTTGTACGAACGCCTGGGCCGACTCGCGCAAGATTCCGCCGCGGGATGGATCTTTCGTGCCTGCGGCCAGAACGAACGGCGCCCAGGGCTCGAAGTGGCGGCCCAGACGGCCACACACCGATAACAGACGCGACAAGAAACCCGCGTCGTCAGCCTCCAGCGCTCCGAGCAGCGGGTCGAGCGCCACCGGCCCCATCGCGACCACGGCTTGCTCCAGGTACGGGTGGAGCGATGTCCGGTCGGCATCGGCCAACGCCGCGATACAGGCCGCCGCGCCGTCCGAGCCCGCCTCCATCAAGTCAACCAAGGCCGCATGGCGCACAAATGCGTCGGTGCTGCCGAGCCGCTCGATGCGATCAGCAATCCGAGTCGGGTCTTGCGCGGCGGCATGCGCCGCGGCCAACAGGTCGCGGACCAGACCGAGTCCCTTCTCGGAGAGTCCATCGACGCGCAACTGCCGCAGCAGACGGTCCGACCCGATGCGGCGTGCCAGACGGGCTTGTTCATCGCCAGGCAATTTGGCCAGCCGATCCAACCACTGCTCCGCCGCTTGGGGGTAGCCCAGTTCGCCGAGCGTCAGTACCGCGTCGAGCAGCTGTTCCGGCGAATCGGGGTCGGATGCCAGTACGGCGTTGGCGGCCGGTTCATCGGCCCACGGTTCCGCGGCCTGGCCGGCAGGCGCTGCGCCAACATCCGGCGTTTGACCGTCGGCCGCGCTGGCCGCCAGGCAAGCCAGTACTGTCATGAGCAGACACCGGCCCACGGAGCACCGTCTGGCCTGAACTGCAAATCGTACGGTCATGGCAATCCCAAGGACGCTTTCCATCTTGCCAACTGGTGTTCGACTTGCGACGGAGCCGTCGAACCGAAGCTCACAAACGCACCGACGGCCTTTTCGGCCCCCAGTACATCGTACACGGACGCATCCAGCCGGCTGTCGATGCCCTGCATTTCTTCCAAGGGCACGTCGGCCAGCGCCACGCCCCGCGCCATGGCCTTGCGGACCAGTTCGCCGACCAACTGATGGGCACTCCGCTGGGGAATCCCTTTCTGAATCAGGTATTCCATGAGCGTGGTCGCATCGAGGTAGCCTTCGTCGAGTCGCGCGGCGATGGCTTGGCGATTGAAACGCACGCCCTCGACCACCGGGACCATCATCTCCAAACACGCGCCCACCGTGTCACAGGCATCAAACAGCGGTGGCTTGTCTTCTTGAAGATCGCGGTTGTAAGCCAGCGGCAGGCCCTTGATCAGCACCAGAAGGGTCTGGAGACTGCCGACGACACGCGCGGTCCTGCCGCGGATCAGCTCGAGGACGTCGGGGTTGATTTTCTGCGGCATGATTGACGAGCCGGTGCAGAAGGCTTCCGGCAAAGTCAGAAAGCCAAACTCGGTCGTGGACCACAGGATCCATTCTTCGGCCCAAGAGCCAAGATGTTCGGCGATCAGCGCCAGCACGAAAGTCAGTTCAAGGACGAAATCCCGGTCACTGGACGCGTCCAGGCTGTTGCGCATCAGCCCTTCGAATCCAAGCTGCGCGGCGACGTGGTCGCGGTCGACCGGCAACCCGGTTCCCGCCAGGGCGGCCGTGCCCAGGGGAAGCTGGTTGACCCGCGCGCGGCAATCGGCTAGCCGCGCTGCATCGCGGTCGAACTTTTCGCAGTAAGCCAGCAGGTAATGGGCCGCCAACACCGGTTGGGCCCGGCGCAGGTGGGTGTAGGCCGGCAGAATGATGTCGCGATTGGCATCGGCTCGGGAGACCAGCGCCCGCTGCACGGCCTGAATCTGGCTGGACATCCCGTCGATCGCATCTCGGGCCCATAATCTCAGATCGGTCGACACCTGATCATTTCGGCTGCGACCCGTGTGAAGTTTGCGGCCCACGTCGCCCAGGCGGTCGATCAGCGCCCGTTCGATGTGCATATGAATGTCTTCCAGTTCGGTACAAAACGCAAAGGCACCCCGCTGGATTTCATCGCGGATCGCTTCCAGAGTGTCTTCAATATGATGGCACTCGTCGGCCGAAATCAGCCCGATGTGGGCAAGCATCCGGGCGTGGGCGACAGACGCCCGGACATCCTGGGCGTACAACCGCTGGTCGAAGCTCACGCTTTCGGTGAACTGCTCCACGCGGCTGTCCGTAGCCTGACTGAAAACGCCTGCCCAAGCTTTTTCCGCCACGATGCTGACAAAAACCACATGCTCGGTGTATTCTGAATTGACGCCAACTTTTTTATAGTAAATGGCTTAGGCGCATCTGTCAACGAACGGCCCGGCCAACGTGCCCATAGATTAGGCCGTCTGCTGCTATGAAAAACAGCGTCTTTCCGTTTGACGATTCCCCGTGCAAGAGACGGCGACGCTGGGTGCCTGCCGCGGCGATCCGGCGGCCCTTGTGAGAAAACGCTGGCGGGTGTTACTTTAGGGAAAATTTTGCTCGGTGCTGGTGTTCAGCCCGGTTTGGGCAACCGATTCGACGGGCGGGGGAGGCAACGTGCCGCGACGCGACGATCTGAAAAAGATTCTCCTCATCGGCTCTGGTCCGATTGTGATCGGCCAGGCTTGCGAATTCGACTATTCCGGCACGCAGGCCTGCAAAGCGCTGCGTGAAGACGGCTACACGGTCGTGCTGGTGAATTCCAATCCGGCAACGATCATGACCGATCCGGACATGGCGGACCGCACCTATATCGAACCTTTGACGGCCGGCATCGTGGCCAAAGTGATCGCAGCCGAACGGCCCGATGCGCTGCTGCCGACACTCGGCGGCCAGACGGGTCTCAACATCGCCATGGAGCTGTTTCGAGACGGTACGCTGGCAAAGCACAACGTCGAGCTGATCGGTGCGCGGGCGGACGTGATCGACAAGGCGGAAAGCCGCGATCGATTCAAGGCCGCCATGCAAAGCATCGGCTTGGAAGTGTGTCGCAGCCAGACCGTGGGCACGGTGGCCCAGGCCCGCGAAGTGGCGTCCCGTATTGGGTTGCCCGTCGTCGTGCGTCCAAGCTTCACGTTGGGCGGCTCGGGATCGTCGGTGGCGTACAACCGCCAACAGTTGGATTTGCTCGTGGCGCACGGCCTGGACCTCTCGCCGGTGAGTCAGGTGCTGATCGAAGAGTCGATCATCGGTTGGAAAGAATTTGAAATGGAGGTCATGCGCGACGCCGACGACAATGTCGTGATTGTGTGTTCCATCGAAAACGTCGATCCGATGGGGGTGCACACGGGCGATTCGATTACAGTGGCACCCGCGCAAACGCTCACGGACAAGGAATATCAGCATATGCGCGACGCGTCTCTGGATGTCATCCGCGAAATTGGCGTCGACACGGGGGGGTCGAATATCCAGTTCGCGGTCGATCCCGAAACGGGCCGGATGGTGGTCGTGGAAATGAATCCTCGCGTCAGCCGTTCGAGCGCGTTGGCGTCCAAGGCCACGGGATTTCCCATCGCCAAGATTGCCGCGAAGCTGGCCGTGGGCTACCGGTTGCACGAGCTGCCCAACGATATTACTCGCGAAACAAGAGCGTGTTTCGAACCCACGATCGACTACGTGGTGACCAAGGTACCGCGATTCGCCTTCGAAAAATTCCCGGAAGCCGACGCCACTTTGACGACGCAGATGAAGAGCGTGGGAGAGACAATGGCCATCGGCCGCACGTTCAAGGAGTCACTGCAGAAAGCGCTGCGCGGCCTGGAGGTGGGGCGATTCGGCCTGGGTTGCGACGACCAAGATCTGTGGGGCGCGGCCGACCAGCCGACCGAAGAGGAAATCCGCGCCAAACTGTCGACGCCGCACGATACCCGCGTGTGGTATGTGCGCTACGCGATCAAGGCGGGCATGTCCGTGCACGATATTCATGGGCTCACCGGCATCGACCCGTGGTTTCTGCATCAGATCCATGAACTCGTGGAGTGTGAAGACGCGCTGCGCGCGTGCGGCAGCCTGCAACGGATTGCCGACGCGGAACTGAAGCAGGCCAAGCAGTATGGTTTCTCCGATCGGCAACTGGCATCCCTGCTCGGCGCCAGCGAACTGGACGTTCGCCACCACCGCATCGAGCGCGGTATCGTAGCCACGTACAAGGCGGTCGATACCTGCGCGGCCGAATTCGAAGCGTACACGCCGTATTTCTATTCAACGTACGAAGACGACGACGAAACGCCGTCCAAGCAACCCGGCACGCGGCGGATCATGATTCTGGGTGGCGGACCGAACCGCATTGGGCAGGGGATTGAATTCGACTACTGCTGCTGTCACGCCAGCTTCGCCTTGCGCGAGCTAGGTGTCGAATCCGTTATGGTCAATTCCAACCCCGAGACGGTCAGCACCGATTACGACACCAGTGACCTGTTGTTTTTTGAGCCGTTGACCGTTGAGGATGTTCTGAATATCTGCGATCGCGTGCAACCCGATGGAGTGATCGTTCAATTCGGAGGTCAGACTCCGCTGAACCTGGCCCGCGCGCTGGCCGACGTCGGGGTTCCGGTGATCGGCACCAGCGTGGACACCATCGAGGCCGCTGAAGATCGCGAAAAGTTCCAGCAGCTTTTGCACCGGCTGGACTTGAAGCAGCCGGCCAATGGCATTGCCCGCACCATGGATCAGGCCCGACGCGTGGCGGACCGGATCGGTTTTCCGGTGCTGGTCCGTCCCAGCTTTGTGCTGGGAGGTCGCGCCATGGAGTTGTGCTACGACGCCTCGCAGCTTGAAAAATACGTGCGCGAAGCATTCGCCGTGGCCGCCGGGCAGCCGGTGCTCATCGACCGCTTTCTGGAAGACGCGATCGAAGTCGATGTGGATGCCGTGGGCGACGGAAAACGCGTGCTTGTGGCGGGCGTCATGGAACACATTGAAGAAGCCGGCGTCCACTCCGGCGACTCAGCCTGCGTCATTCCCCCGCACAGCCTGCCCGACGCCGTTCTTAGCGAAATCCGCTCGGCAACCCGGGCCATGGCGTTGAAACTGAACGTCGTGGGATTGATGAACGTGCAGTTCGCCGTCAAGAAGGAAGATGGAAAACACAACGTTTACGTGTTGGAAGTCAATCCGCGAGCCAGCCGCACCGTGCCCTTCGTTTCCAAAGCCACCGGCGTGCCGGTCGCCAAGATTGCGGCCAAGACCATGGCCGGGGTTTCGCTGGACGAGATTGGGTGCCAGGACGATCCTGAACCGCAACGCGTGTCTATTAAGGAGAGCGTCTTTCCGTTCGTCAAGTTTGCGGGAGTGGACATCGTGCTGGGCCCCGAAATGCGAAGCACCGGCGAAGTGATGGGCGTCGCTTCCCAGTTCTCCATTGCGTTTGCCAAGAGCCAGTTGGCTGCGGGCGTTTTGCTGCCGTCGGAAGGGAAGATTTTCGTAAGCGTCACGGACCGTTTCAAACGGCGGATGGTGCCGCTGGCGGCGAGACTGGCTGCCATGGGATACGGGCTGTTGGCCACCGACGGAACCGCCAAGGCACTGGAGCAGGCCGGAGTCGGGGTGCGCCGCGTCAAGAAACTGCAAGAAGGCCATCCCAACCTCATCGACCTGCTTAAGGACGGGGATGTGGCCCTGATCATGAACACGCCGCGCGGCAAAGGCGCGCGGACGGACGAAGGACGGATTCGGGCCGCGGCCGTCGCGCACGGCGTGCCCTGCGTCACGACGATCGACGCCGCGGAATCGGCCGTCCAGGCGATGGAGGCACTTCGGGGTGAGACGATCGGCGTCGAGGCCCTCCAGGACCGGTTCGCTTCCCCGGCGCACGCCGGTTAGATGCCAAAAATCGACCGCCGGGCGGGCGCGAAACCGGCCTTGACCCCTCCAGACAAAGACCGTATTCTCCTCGCCTCACAAGCAGGGCACATTCCGCAACCGAACCGAACGTGTTGCTAGCACACTGGATGCGGCGTGGCCCCATGGAAAATACAACCAAGCATCCACGTGGACGGGTCTGCACTTGGAGCGCTACCCTGCAGTAGCGTCTCTGCGGACCGAGGAGCGGCCTCCGCCAGCATGGAGGCCGGCAGGCCGCTTCGAATCCATCGGCGAAAACGCGGCGGAATTCGGGCCGAACGGCCCTGGGGGGTTACGGCCGATCCCACGATAAGAACCAATCGCTCCCGGAAAAGTTAGGAGTCCTTTGCCCCCCTGGGACCCGACCTTTCCGGGGGCTTTTTTTGCGCGCCGCTGCTCCACGCCGGCACCGGCCGAAACCGACGCTGCCCACTCCGACACCTGACCGGGGTCCGCATCGGTAGCCGCCATCGCGGCCCAAAGCCAGCCGGATCCCGGTGCCCGTCAACCGGCTCCAGAAACGGCGTGCATGGCTTCGTGGAATTGCTCGGGACCGTCCCCCTTGGCGATCACCACGATACCACCCTCGCTGATCGTAAACCCTCGGGCTCGATCGAATTCCGGATCGTAACCGATCTCGGTCCCGGGCGGGATGTGCACCCCTTTGTCGACGATCGCCCGCCGAACCTTCGCGTGGCGGCCGACATCGACGCTGTCGAAAAGAATCGAGTCCTGGACGCGAGCGAAGCTGTTCACGCGCGTATTGGTTCCGAGGATCGAATGCTCGACATGCCCTCCGGATACAATCGATCCCTGGCAGACAATGCTGTCCAATGCTTCCCCACGACGCGCCCCGTCGCCGTGCGCGGCAAAAACAAACTTCGGTGGAGGGTAATTGGGCAAATAGGTCCGAATCGGCCACCGTTCGTCGTACATGTTGAGCTGCGGATCGACCGAGACCAGGTCCATATTCGTCTCGTAGTAGGCGTCCAGCGTGCCGACATCGCGCCAGTAGGCGTCCCCTTTGCGATTTTCATCCCGAAACGGATAGGCGAAGACTTTGTGGCTGTCGATGATGGCCGGAATGATGTTGTGTCCAAAATCGTGATTGCTATCGCGGCGGTTGGCATCGAAACACAGCTGTTCGAACAAGAACCGCGCCGAGAAGACATAGACGCCCATGGATGCCAGGATGTGGCTGCTGTCACCAGGGATCGTCTTCGGGTGCTCGGGTTTCTCCTGGAAACCGATCACGCGTCCCTGGTCATCAATCTGCATCACCCCAAAATGTCTGGATTCAGACGAGGCAACGCGGAGCGCGGCGACGGTGACGTCCACTTGCTTCTCGCAGTGAAAATCCACCAGACGACCGTAGTTCATCTTGTAGATGTGGTCGCCGGCCAGAACGACGACGTACTCAGGATTTTCTTTCTCGATGGCGTAAATATTCTGATAGACGGCATCCGCCGTGCCCTGATACCAGTTTTCGTCGATGCGCTGCTGCGGGGGCACCACATCAATGAAT
>Ga0315534_1002301_pt1 | contig 12921 bp, 12 predicted proteins | sample SalMarSW160240MG_FD_203094 | JGI IMG/M metagenome (GOLD analysis project Ga0315534, IMG submission 203094) | Salt marsh sediment microbial communities from the Plum Island Ecosystem LTER, Massachusetts, United States - Salt Marsh Sediment SW1602-40 ... | reverse complement strand
TACCGGACATCGACCGCACCGACCATCTGCTGATGCTCGGCGCCAACCCGTTCGCCTCGAACGGCAGTCTGCTGACCGCGCCCGACCTCCCGGGCCGTCTCCGCAACCTGCGCGCCCGTGGCGGGAAGCTCGTCGTGGTCGATCCCCGGCGCACGAAGACCGCCGACGAGGCCGACGAGCACGTTGCCATCCGGCCTGGCAGCGACGCGCTGCTCCTCTTCGCGCTCGTCCACACGCTCTTCGCCGACGGGCTCGTCGATGTCGGACCTGCGGGGCCGCACGTCGCCGGTGTCGGCGACGTGGAGCAGCTCGCGTGCGACTTCACGCCCGAGGCCGTCGCTCCACACTGCGGCGTCGACGCGGCGACGATCCGCCGCCTCGCGCACGAGCTGGCAGCTGCCGAGCGCGCAGCCGTGTACGGGCGCATCGGCACGTGCCTCAGCGAGTACGGGACGATCGCGTCCTGGCTGGTCGACGTGCTCAATGCGCTCACCGGCAACCTCGACCGCGAGGGCGGCGCCATGTTCACCCTGCCGGCGACCGGCGGTGGGAACACGGGTGGCAGTGGAACCGGGCGAGGGGTGCGCTTCGGCCGCCACACGAGCCGCGTGCGCCAGATGCCCGAGGTGTACGGCGAGCTGCCGGTCGTGTGCCTCGCGGAGGAGATCGAGCAGCCCGGCGACGGCCAGGTGCGCGCGCTGGTCACGATCGCGGGCAACCCCGTGCTCTCGACGCCCGACGGCGTGCGCCTCGACAAGGCGCTCGACGCGCTCGACTTCATGGTCAGCGTCGACATCTACCTCAACGAGACGACACGTCACGCCGACGTGATCCTGCCGTCACCCTCACTGCTCGCTCGTGGGCACTACGACGTCGCGCTGTACCAGCTCGCGGTGCGCAACGTGGCCAACTACTCGCCGCCGGTCGTCGACCTCGACCCGGAAGAGATGCACGACTGGGAGATCATGCTGCGGCTCGCGAACATCGCCGCCGGCCAGGGCGCCGACGCCGACCCGCGCGTCCTCGACGACATCGTGGTCGCCGGTCTCGTCGACAAGGCGGTGCAGCGGACCGGCTCCAACGTCGAGGGCCGCGACGCATCGGAGCTCGTCGTCGAGCTCTCGCAGCGCGAAGGACCCGAGCGGATGCTCGACCTCATGCTGCGGACGGGACCCTACGGCGACGGCTTCGGCGCCGATCCCGAGGGGCTCACGCTCGCCCGCCTCGAAGGCGAGCCGCACGGCCTCGACCTCGGGCCGCTCCAGCCCCGGCTCCCGAACGTCCTGCGCACACCGAGCGGCAAGGTCGAGCTCGCGCCCGAGCCGATCGTGGCCGACGTCCCGCGGCTGCGAGCGAGCCTCGACCGGGGAGCGAGCGACGGGCTGGTGCTGATCGGTCGACGCGACCTGCGGTCGAACAACTCGTGGATGCACAACCTCGACATCCTCGTGAAGGGCAAGACACGCTGCACGTTGCAGGTGCACCCCGACGACGCCGGTCGCATCGGGCTGCGCGACGGTTGCCAGGCGCGCGTCGTGTCACGCGCGGGCGCGCTCCACGCGCCCGTCGAGGTCACGGACTCCGTCATGCCCGGGGTCGTGAGCCTCCCGCACGGCTGGGGTCACGACGTCGACGGAACCGCGCTCGGGGTGGCGTCGGAGCACGCGGGCGTCAACACGAACGTGCTCGCCGACTCCGACGCGTTCGACCCCCTGTCGGGGAACGCCGCCCTCAACGGCATCCCGGTCGAACTGACGCCCGCCTAGCTCGACATCTGGCCCATCGCGTCGATGAAGGCGTCCGGCGCAGTCGTCTTGCCGATGACCATGTCGTGCTGCTTGCCGAGCCCGCCGGGGAAGTCGGGGGGGACGTAGGACTCGAAGCCGTCGCCTTCGATCGCGTCGACGATGCTCTGCGCGCACTCGGTGGCGGGCACGAACGGCCCCTCGTAGATCGCGGCGTCGTTGTCGGGCAGGTCCCAGATCTCGGTCTCGATCGGTCCGGGCAGCACGAGCTTCACCTCGACCCCGGTCCGGTAGAGGTCGATCGCCGCCGACTCGCTCCACCCGCACATGGCGAACTTCGACGCGCAGTACGCCGCCTCGTGGGCGATGCCGATGCGCCCGCCCATCGACGACACCATGACGACGCATCCCGAGTCGCGCTCGAGCCAGCGGGGGACAAGCCGCATCGTCATGCGGACCGGGGACGTGAAGTTGATCCGCATGACGGTGTCGATCTCCTCGGTGGTGAGCCGCTGCACCGGGATCCGCTTCGGGATGGCCGCGTTGTTGACGAGGCAGTCGACCGCCCCGAACGCGTCCCACGCCTCGTCGACGACGCGCTCGGCCGCGTCGAGCTCGCCCAGGTCGACAGCCCACAGGCGCGACCTCGGTGCGTGCTCGCGGCACTGGTCGAGCACCTCCTCGAGCCGTCCTCGCCGGCGCGCCACGATCCCGACGGTCGCGCCACGCGCCGCCAGCATGGGCGCCAGCGCCGCGCCGATCCCCGACGAAGCGCCTGTCACGAGCACGTTCGAACCGTCGATCTTCATCGCGACCACCTCTCACGAGCCATCGTCGTCACCACGGGCCGCGGCCCAGCGAAAGATCCCCTTCGCCATCGTCGACGACTCCGCGTCGATGCGTCGGCGGTAGATCGTGGCGCGCGCGTCGCGGGCGCCGGCGTGGTCCGGGTCCGCCGTTGCGGCCCACTCGGCGAGCTGCGCCGCGAGTCGGAGATCGCCGGAGTCGGCGACCTGGAGCGCGCGCTCGCCGAGTGCTCCTGGGCCTCCGGCGAGCGCGGTCACCTCGGCCGAGACGACGGCGTCAGGGGGCGGCTTGAGCCGGGCCGGGTTGCCGTCGTACCAGCCGCCGTACAGGCGCCAGACGTTGCGCACCACGAACTCGGGCTCGTCGTACACGGGCCGGAGATACGGCCGTTCGAGCAGGCGCGCGGGCGCGTGCACGGTGTGGACGATCTCGTCGAGGGTCGCGCCGGCGTTCATCATCGCCAGCGTCTCGTCGTGGAGGATCTCGAGCAGCTCGGCGCTGTCGGAGAGTGCTTCGCGCACGCGGTCGGCACCGAGGATCGGGAGGCCGTGGCCTGGGAGCAGCACTTCCGCGCCGAGACTCGCCATCTCGCGCAGTGCGCGCGCCCAGTCCTTTGGGTACCGCTGCACCTTCTGCGGGTTCCCGCAGTTGGGTGACGCCCAGATGAAGAGGTCGCCGGTGAGCACGACGCGCTCCTCCGGCATCCACACCCAGGTGTGGTCGTCGGTCTCGCCGCGATCGTGGTGCAGCTCGAACCTCCGCCCACCGACCTCGAGGTCGAGCCGGTCGCGGTAGGTCGCGTCGGGGTACCGGTAGTCGGTCGGCCACGCGGCTTCGGGCAGCGAGAACTGCCGCTGGTTGATCAGTCCGTTGTACCCGGCCGTGGCGCGGTAGCGGTCGAAGCGATCGGCGACGGCTTCGTGCGCGACGACACGCACCGCAGGTGCACCGACCGCGGAGTTGTCGGCCTCGTAGCGATCGACGCCGAAGACGTGATCGACGTGGCCATGGGTGAACACCACCGTGTGGAGCGGCGACGGCGACCACTCGCGCACGGCGTCGTGCATGATGTCGGCGAGCAGGTACATGCCCGTGTCGACGAGCACGAGGCCGTCGTCGGTCGCGATCCCGTTGACGTTCGAGAAGCCGTGGACGAACGCGATCCCGTCCGCGACCTCCGCCCAGTGCCCCGCGCCGCGGAACGGGTGGTAGTCGCCCTCGCCCCGCCACACCTGCTCGGCGAGTGCGAGGACGTCGGTCACCGAGCGGCCGGGTCGATCAGGGGAGGATCTCGACGGGTGTGCCGAGGGGCAGGAGCCCGGCGAGGCGCGTGATGCTCTCGTTGCTCATCCGGATGCAGCCATGGCTGACGCTCTTGCCCAGCACCGATGCGTCGTTGTTGCCGTGGATGCCCAGCTCGGCGTCACCGCCGTTGAACTCGGTGAGCACATCGGAGTGCCCGGAGAGGCCGTACGCGTAGGGCCCGTACACCGTGTTGGGGTCGGGCGCCTTCAGCAGCACGCGCGTGTAGTACTTGCCGGTCGGCGTCGGCGTCGACGGCGTACCGATCGCGACCGGCTCCTGGATCATCACGTCGTCGCCGTCGTACACCGTGATCCGGTGCGCGCCGAGCTCGACCTCGATCCGGAAGCGGTTCGGCGTGAGGCGCACGTCGCTCTTCTTGACCCACCCGGTCGTGCCGTTCGGGCGGATGGGCAGGAGCACCTCGGCCCAGTCGTCCGTCTGCTGGGTGACGAGGAAGACCTGCGGCACGGTGTGGGCCGGGTCCTGGTCGAGCTGCCAGGGGTTCGGGTACGCCTCGGACGGGCTCGACTGCTCGGCCGACCGGTGGACGGTGACCTCGTCTCCGAGCGGCTGGGCGGTGAAGCTGGTGTACGCCGGCACCGTCGTGGTCGTGACGGGGTCGTTGCGCTCGCGCGCCCCGAGCGAAGGGCGGCTGTCGGAGCCTCCGCCGCAAGCGGCGAGGAGCACCGCGACTGCGGTCGCGACCACCGCGAGGCGGCATCGGACGAGCCGTCGAGCGAAGAGGCGCTGCACGGTCGGCGATGCTACCGGTCGGGCCGGTGCTCGCCGTGCTCGCGCGGCTGCCGGCTCCTAGCGTGAGCGGCCGATGCCGGGCGACTCCGACGAGCGGGCCTGGGTGGCCGCAGGGCTCCTCGATCCCTCGGCACCGGACGCGGGCGAGTGGCGGGACCTGCTGGCGTTCCTGACCGAGCGCGGCGCGACCGTCGAGGAGATGCTCGAGGTCGGTGACCGGGAGCAGCTGCCGTCGCTCGCCGGTGAGCTCTGGCGCCGCGGCTCGCCCCGGGTCAGCGCGCGGGAGCTCGCGGCGGAGGCGGGCATCGACGTCGCGGCCGTGCTCCAGGTGTCGGCGGCGGCCGGGCTGGCGACGGACGGTCCCGACGCGCCCCGATACCGACCCGAGGATGTCGAAGCGTTCCGCCTGTTCGCCGGGTCCATCGCCGTGTTCGGCGAGCCGGCCCTGCTCGAGCTCACCCGGAGCATCGGGACCGCGCTCGCGTCGATCGCAGACGCCGCGACCGCGACGTTCGGCATCAACGTCTCGGATCGGTTCGACGAGCGCGGCGTGAGCCTCGTCGAGCGTGCGCGGGCTGTCGAGGCGGGCACGATCTTGCTCGAGCGGCACCTCCCCGACGTCATCGACACGCTCTTCTTCCACCACGTGGAGGCCGCGATGCAGCGCGCCATCGAGTCGGTCGGCTCCGCCTCCCACACCGCGCACCTCGCCGTGGGCTTCGTCGACATCGTCGAGTCGACGACCCTGGTCCAGGCGCTGGCACCAGACGTGCTCGCCGACGCGATCGGCTCCTTCGAGCAGCAGGCGACGGAGATCGTCGGCCGGCGGAAGGGTCGGGTCGTCAAGACCCTCGGTGACGAGGTCATGTTCGTCGTGCCCGACGTCGCGGCCGCGTGCGATGCCGCGCTCGAGCTGCGCGACAGGGTCGATGCCGACTCGCGGCTCCCCGGAGCCCGGGGCGCGATCGCGGTGGGCGATCTCGTCCGCGGGTACGGCGACTTCTACGGTCCCGAGGTCACCACGGCCGCGCGGGCGGTGAGGCTCGCCGAGCCCGGATCCATCGTCGTGACGGCGCCGGTGCGGCAGGCGATCGGGGACGCCTTCTCGTGCTCGTCGATCGGCCCGCAGGTGCTGCGCGGCTTCGTCGAGCCGGTCGAGCTCTTCAAGGTGGAGCGGGTGTGATCACCCGGCGTCCGCGCCTCGCTCACGGAGCATGGCGGTGTGGGCGGCAAGCGGGCCGAGCCCGACGTGGGCGCGGCGTTCGTCGACCTGCGCGGGGTCCTCGATCGGCCACGGGGTGAGATCCCCGTCAGCGCCGACGACGACCTGCGAGCCGTAGACCTGTGGATCGCCGTTCGCCATGCGCACGCGGTCCAGGAGGCATGCGTAGTGCGCCGGCGGCGCGTCGCCGCAGTCGACTGCGACCTCGAGCTGCTCGAGGGCACGCTCCTGGAGGCCGCGGTCACCGAGTTGGGCGACGAGCCATGCCGCCTGGGCTCCGTCTTCGCCGACCAGCCGCTCGCCCGGCCAAGCCTCGAGATCGTCGAGCATCGCCCAGAGGCGGTCGGCGCTCGCGGGATCGCTCGCTCGCGTCGCGAGCGCCAAGAGCTCGTCGCGCAGGCGCTCGTCGCGGGTCACTCGGCGGCGAGCCGTCGGGTCGCGACCCATGCCGACGAGGATACGGCGTCCCGAGCCGGGAGGAACCGGACCGCTGGCGCGGCGTCGTCGGCAATAGCGTGCGAGGGATGTCGACCCACGAGCCCGGGCCCGAGGACGTCACCGATGCGATCGTCGACGGTGACCGCGCGCTCGTGCGCGGCACCGCGCAGGCCGCCCTGCGCCACCGCGACTTCCGGGTCGTCTGGGTCGGGACGTTCGCCTCCAACATCGGAACCTGGATGCAGAACGTGCTCCTCGGCGCCTACGGCTTCACGCTCACGCACTCCGCGACGTACGTCGCCATCCTCTTCTTCGCGCAGCTCGGGCCACTGCTCCTGCTCTCGACGGTCGGGGGTGTGCTCGCCGACGTGCTCGACCGTCGGCGGCTGCTGCTGGCCTGCCAGATCCCACAGCTCGCGTTCTCGCTCGTGCTCGCGCTGCTCGTCACCTCGTCGCACCCCGACGAGGTGCTGCTGGTGCTGTGCGTCCTCGTCATCGGGATCGCGAACGCCCTCGGGGCTCCCGCGCTCAGCTCGATCCTCCCGACGCTCGTGTCCAAGCCCGACCTGCCGGGCGCGGTGTCGCTCCAGTCGGTGCAGATGAACCTCTCGCGTGTGATCGGTCCCGCGATCGGTGCCGCGATCTACGCCGGTGTGGGCGCTGCGCCCGTGTTCGTGCTCAACGCGGGGACGTACCTCTTCGCGATCGTCGCACTGCTGATGATCCGATACCCGGCCCCGACGGACACCGGACGCTTCCACGGCCTGCTGTCCCGGCTCGGCGACGGCTTCCGTGTCGCCCGGCACGACCCGCTCGTCCGCCGCGTCCTGATCACGCTCGTGACGCTGTCGTTCTTCTCGATCGCGTTCGTCGGCATGATGCCGGTCATCGCGGCCGACAACCTCGACGTTGCGCCACGCAGCGTGGAGTACGGGGTCTTCTATGCGGTGTTCGGGCTCGGCGCGGCGTGCGGCGCGATCAGCGTCGGGACGTGGTTCGCCGGGGTGGCCAAGGCGCGCCTCGTCCGACCGGCGTTGATCGCGTTCGGGCTGTTGCTCGTCGCGCTCGCGCTCGTGCGCTCACCCGCTGGTGGCTTCGTCGTCGCGCCCGTCCTCGGGTACGCCTACTTCGTCGTGATCACATCGTTGTCGACGGTGCTCCAGGAGCACGTCGACGACGCCGTGCGCGGGCGCGTGCTGGCGCTGTGGATCATGGGCTTCGGCGGCACGGTCCCACTCGGCGTGCTCGTGGCCGGCCCGGTCGCCCAGGCGACGTCGATCACCCTGGTGCTGCTGATCGGCGCGGCCTTCGCGGTCGGTCTCTCCGCCTACGCCGATCTGCGCGCGGTCGGCGCTCCGAGCTGACGGTTTCCGACGCACGGTCGCCGACTCACGTACGGTTCACGCATGGACGCGTCGGGGCCCGCGGTCGTCACGGGCGCGAGCCGAGGGATCGGGCGCGCGGTGGCGCTGGCACTGGCGAGACGCGGGTTCGACGTGCTCGCCACGATGCGCAACCCCGACGCGGGCGCGGGCCTCGCGGACCAGGTGGCGAGCGGCGGTGGCAGCATCGACGTGGCGCGCATGGACGTCACCGACCCCGACACGTTCGCCCTTCCCGACGAGGTGCGTGTGCTCGTCAACAACGCCGCGGTCGAGCGTGAGCACCCGGCGTTCGAAGCGACGTCGATGGAGCTGTGGCGGGCGATGTACGAGACCAACGTCTTCGGCCTCATCGAGGTGACGCGCGCCGCCATCCCGTCGATGCGGCGCGCTGGTGGCGGTGTGCTGTGCAACATGACCTCGTCGTCGATCCTGGCGCCGGTGCCCTTCTTCGGTCCCTATCGCTCGACCAAGGCTGCGGTCAGTGCCATCGGCGAGAGCTTGCGCGCGGAGCTCGCGCCGTTCGGGATCCGCGTGCTGGAGATCATGCCGGGGCCGATCGACACCGACATGCTCGCCGACTCCGCCCGTCCACCCGTCGCGATCGAGGATCCCGACTACGCGGCGATGGCACAGCGATACTTCGAGGGTCGCAGCGGCGTCGAGGATCAGAAGACGTCGACAGCGGACGCGGCGGACGCGATCGTCGACGCGATCCTCGACGACGACGCGCCGTTGCGCATGGCGTGCGACCCGCTCGCGCAGGGTCTGCTCGACGCGTGGCGAACGACGCCCGACGAGGACCTCATGCGGGCGATGCTCCCGGCGTGGACCGGCGAAGCCTGATTCGTCAGCCGGTCAGCACCGTCCGCTCCAGGGGCCCTTGCCCTGCCACTGGTAGATGGCCCACGCGACGTCGTCCTGGTCGTACTGGGACGCGGTGTGCGGCGGCACACCGATGAGCTCGGGGCGGCCCAGATGGTTGGCGCCGCCGTTCCAGGTCGACTGCAAGAACTGGTACGCCCCCATGTACGGACCGGCGGGGTTCACGGCCGCGTAGCTGCCGCCGCTCTCGTGTCCGCGCGTGCAGGTCATCCAGGGGTCGTCGTGGTACGGGTGAACACCTGGTGTCGGCACGTATCCGGGGGGCGGTGCCGAAGGGATCTCCGCGCCGGCTCCGCCGTCGCCACCGGCGCTGCCATCACTTGGGGGTGCCGCCGACGCCGCCGCGGCCGCCGCGTCGGCCTCGAGCTCGGTCTTCCGGCTGATCGCGGCCTGGAGCTTCGCGTCGATGTCGCGACCCGTCGCCTCGAGCTGTGCCAGCACCGCCTCGTGAGCGGTGCGCGCCTCGCGCAGCTCCTTGCGTTGCGCCTGGACCTCGGTGCTCGCCTTCGACAGCGCGGCGAAGGCATCGTTGTCGTGCGCGTTGAGACGGTCGAGCCAGAGGCGTCGCCGCGCCGCCATGAGCGCGTTGTCGGCGTCGAGCAGCGTCGCGAGCTGGACGCCGGATCGAATGTATGCCGCGACCGCGCGGCGCTCGGCCTGGCGACGCAGCGCGCGCTGTCGCCGCTCGAGGTCGGGCAAGCGGGCCTCGAGGTCGGCGATGCGCACGTCGAGGGTCTGCGCCTCCGTCAGCGCCTCGAAGTGCTGCTGGGCCGCATGGTCGGCTTCTCGCCGCAGCGACTGCACCGTTGCGTCGGCGTCCTGAATCGGGTCGGCGCCGGCGGTGCCGGGGACGACGGCGCCGGATCCGATGGCGAGGGTCGATGCCCCGAGTCCGAGCACGGTGAGCGCGAGCACCGCACGCTTGCTCGCACCGGCCCGGGGACCCGGACGAAGGCGGTGGTGGGGGCGGGTTCGCACGGGGGAGGGGGGCGGCGACCGGCGACCGGCGGCCGGGAGCCGAACTTCTCCGAGGCTACCGGGGAAGCCCGCCCCGCGGACGCCTCCACGGGTACGCTGCCCCGGAGCCTCCGGGCCCGAGCACGTCCCGATTCGGCGACACGAGGGGGCAACCGAATGGCCATGCGCTGGATCGCCATCGCAATCCTGGGCTTCATGGTCGGTGCTGCCACGATGCTCTTCGTCGACAGCGGCGATGGCACCGGCGCCAGCGTCGGGACCCGAGAAAGCATCGACGTGGCGTCCGTCGGCGCCGATCAGGCCACCAGTGCGGCGTCAGGTGCCGTGCACGACCACACCGGTGACGTCGTCAGTGGGGTGAAGGCGCAGGACATCCAGGCCGAGCTCCAGCCCGACACGCCCCTCGACCGCCTCACCCGCGCGCAGCTGGCGAGCCAGCTCGCCACGGCTCGTGAGGTCGCGATGCAGTACCCGACCGTCGCCGACGCGGAGGCCGCGGGCATGCGGGTCGCCGGCGGGTTCGCGCCGGGGAGTGGTGCCCACTACATCAGCTACAGCGGCATCCTGGGCGACGGACCGATCGACGTCACGAAGGTCAACTCGTACATCTACGACGGCACGAACCCCGACTCCCAGATCGTCGGCCTGATGTACTACTCGAACTCCGAGGTCGAGGGGTTCGCCGGCCCGAACGACCACTGGCACCGCCACAGCAACGTGTGCGTCAAGTTCGGCGCGGACGGGATCGAGGTCCCGTTCCCGGCCGACGCCGACGTGTCGGCGAAGGACTGCAAGCAGGCGGGTGCGTCGCTGATGCCCATCACCGGGTACATGGTCCACGCCTGGGTCGTCCCCGGCTGGGAGAGCCCGGAGGGTGTGTTCTCGCACGAGAACACGAACATCCGCTGTGCTGACGGCACGTTCGACACCGACAAGGCCGGGTTCTGCCAAGGCTCGTAGCGGAGCAGACGATCGAGCCGGTACCGACGACCTGGGCGCTTCCGGATCCCCGAGACGCCGCGCCGGGTGACGATCTCGTCGGGATCGGCGCCGACCTCGAGCCGGGCACGCTGCTCGCCGCCTACCGGTCGGGCCTCTTCCCGATGCGCGTCGGCGCGCGCGGCCCGCTCGGCTGGTGGTCGCCCGACCCGCGCGGCGTCGTGCCGCTCGACGGGCTGATCCTGCACCGGTCGCTGCAGAAGGCGCGACGACGGTTCGCGGTGAGCGTCGACCGCGCGTTCGAGGCGGTCATGCGCGGGTGTGGCGACCCGCGCCGCCCCGACGGGTGGATCGACGAGGAGCTCATCGCCGCGTACTCGCATCTGCACGACCTCGGGTGGGCCCACAGCGTCGAGGTGTGGACGCCTGGCCGCGAAGGCGATCCCGACGCGCTCGTCGGCGGGCTCTACGGCGTCGCGATCGGCGGACTCTTCGCGGGGGAGTCGATGTTCCACCGTGCACGTGACGCGTCCAAGGTCGCCTTCGTGGAGACGGTCGAGCGACTGAGCCGCGGCGGCGGTGCCGTGTTCGACGTGCAGTGGTGCACGCCACACCTTGCGTCACTCGGCGCAATCGAGGTGCCCCGCACCGACTACCTCGTGGCTGCCGCCGCGGCCGTCATCCGCGCGCAGGTCTCGCTGGGCTAGGTGGTCGCGGCTTCGGCCTCTCGGTCCTGGGCGACCGCGTCGAGGAGGGCGTACTCGATCTCGGTGTCGGGCGCGTCCTCGAACTCGATGACGCCGATCTCGGTGAAGCGGTCGCGCAGCCAGCCGTCGCCGGCGTCGAGCAGTCCGAGCTTCTTGCAGTTCGGCACGATCTTCGAGAACAACGCAGCCTGGAACGGGTTGACGCCGGGCTTGCGGATCTCGAAGAGCATCTTCGTGATCGTCTCGGGGTCGATGCCGCAGCGGTCCCACACGGCGTGCATCATCAGCCGGTCGCGCATGCGCAGCGCGGCCTCGAACGCGAACTCCTGGCGCTCGCGGATCTCGTCCCCGCTCAACGCCTCGTAGTACTCCTTGAGCGACAGCACGCCGAACGCGACGTGGCGGGCCTCGTCGCTCATCACGTAGCGCAGCAGCTTCTTGAGCAGCGGCTCCTGGGTGGCCATGTGCATGAACCCGAAGGCCGCGAGCGCGAGCCCCTCGATCATGATCTGCATGCCCATGTAGGTCATGTCCCAGCGGTCGTCGCGGATGATGTCGTCGATCAGCAGCTGGAGCGCCGGGTTGACGGGGTAGTGACCGTCGAGCTTGGTGTCGAGGTAGCGAGCGAAGACCTCGACGTGGCGGGCCTCGTCCATCACCTGGGTCGACGCGTAGTACTTGGCGTCGATCCACGGGACCGTCTCGACGATCTTCGCCGTGCAGATCAGCGCACCCTGCTCGCCGTGCAGGAACTGGCTCATGCGCCAGTTGAACGCCTCGATCGCCATCGTGGTCCATTCCTTCTCGGACCAGCTCTTGAGCGGCGAGTTCGGGAGGTCGACGAGCCGCTGGCGGAGGTGGGCGATCGCCGCCTGCATCTCGACCGCGACGGCCTCGACGTCGACGTCGACCGACCAGTCGAGGTCGGTCGAGCCGTTCCACTGCGACGTCTTGGCGCGCTCGTAGAGCTTCGCGAGCCCGGCCCGGGTGCGGTCGTAGTCCCAGGTGAAGACGGCGTCGGCACCGACCTGGGTGAGGTGCGAGAGGTCGCCGAAGTCGATGGCGTCGTCGGCGAGGATCGACGCGATGTCGTTGGCGTCGTCTCGACCCAGCGCCTTGAAGTCGCTCCCGCTGAGCTGGTCTTCGGTGGTCGCCATCGGGGGCCTCCCGCTCGTGGAGTTACCAGACGGTAGCCTGACTCCCGGTGGCAGCGGAGACGGTCATCTTCCACAACCCCCGGTGCTCGAAGTCGAGGGGTGCGCTCGAGATCCTCGGGGAGCGCGGCGTGGATGTCGAGGTCGTCGAGTACCTCGAGACGCCGCCCGATCGAGCGACGCTCGAGCGGATCGTCGACGCGATCCCCGACGACCCGAGCGCGCTCGTCCGCCACGACGACAGCTTCAAGAAGCTGGGCCTCTCGGCGTCCGACTGCACCGAGCGCGAGGCCGTCATCGCGCTCCTGCTCGAGCACCCCGAGCTCATGGAGCGACCGGTGGTGTTCGTGGGCGATCGCGCGGTGATCGCGCGCCCGTCCGAGAAGGTCCTCGAGCTGCTCGGCTGACCGGGAGCGACCCATGGCAGCACCCACGACCACGTCCCCGACTGCCGAGTCGGCGCGCGTCGAGCTCGACGCCTGGCTCGACGACGCCTGGGATCCCGACATCACCGTCGCGGAGTGGTGGGCGCGCCTCGCCGACGGGAGATGGACCGCGCCGACGTGGCCCGCGGAGTGGTGGGGCCGCGGCTGGTCGGGTGACCTC
>Ga0315534_1002300_pt1 | contig 12923 bp, 9 predicted proteins | sample SalMarSW160240MG_FD_203094 | JGI IMG/M metagenome (GOLD analysis project Ga0315534, IMG submission 203094) | Salt marsh sediment microbial communities from the Plum Island Ecosystem LTER, Massachusetts, United States - Salt Marsh Sediment SW1602-40 ... | reverse complement strand
ATATCTGCAAAGATGCTATAGATATATCTACATGGATGCCGGACACATTGGTCAGAATTTCTACTTAGTAGCTGAAGCATTAGGATTAGGTGCATGCACAATTGGCGCCATCTATGATGATGAATTGAATGACTTGTTAGAAATTGATGGAATTGAAGAAACAGCTATTTATGTAGGGGTCACTGGAAATAAAATTAGATAAAAAAAAAGTATTTAATAATTTTATAGTAAACGTTTCTTTCGGATAGTAATTATTGCTATAATTTCCATTGTAAGGAAAATTGACCCAAATACGATAAACATTTCATAACCAGGAATTCCTGGTCCTGAAGGTTCAGTAGGTTCAGGAGGTATCTCAACTGTGATTTCAATACAATTTGACAAAGTTTTTCCGTAGGTGTTTGTTGATTCGACGATATAATAATAAGTTCCATTAGTTAAACTAGTTAATGGAAAAGTATTTGCAGTAACTCCTCCAGCAATTAACGTTTCTGCACCCGTGAGTTCTGTAATAGAGCTCGTATGTTGATAAATGTTGTATTCTGTAGCTTCACTTGACACAGTCCAAGTTACATTAAACATGCCGTTATCATCTGGGATACCGGCATCCGAACTTAAAGTAAAGCTCCCTGGCTTTAATATGAATGCTATTTCATTAGTCCAAATTTCCACTCCCATAGTTCTAATTTAAAGAAGTAAAGCTCATCTTTACATTGAGGACAATAATATACCCCTGGCTCAACATTTTCTTGTGATACCCAATAAAAAAAGAGCCTTTTTAAGAAATTTTATATTGAAAAAAAAAAAGATTATAATAATTAATGTTTGATATGCTTTTTCTTAACAGTTATTACTGCCATAAGTCCCATTACAAGGAATATTGAACCGAGTACTATGAACATGTCATAACCTGGAATTCCAGGGGGAGTTTCGGGTGGAAGAGTTTGTGCCCACATGAATGCAATTTCATTCACCCACAGTTCAAAATTATCTGCATAAGTAGAATCATCTAAATCTCCAGAAAACTGATCAATAAGATAACCATTATATAGTGTTTTTCCACCATTACCTAAGACTATATTTGAATTATTAGCAGTTTCAGTTGCAGTATATCCTGCTAAAGCTGTAGCATTTGGATATACTCTAAGAAGATCGCCCTCATCACCATAATCTCTAATTGGATCAAATCTTGCTGCCCCATAATCAACTGGCACATTAAAAATAGCATGTGTTGCAGCCCAAATATACAGCGACGATGAACCAGGTTGCTCTTGTTCAAATGCAAATCCTAATCGTGCCCATAAAGGATGAGTTGGAATTAAATCAACTCTGAACGTAGACATTAATAATCTACCCCCTTCTTTAACATACTCATTTAATGTTGTTAACACGGAAGTACTAAAAGCTTTCCAAGGATTATCTATTATCACTATTTTCCAATCGTACAAATTCAGTGATAAGTTCAGATAATAATCGTCAAAAGTTAAGTAGAAATCAATACCCAATTCATTGAGAGCATTAGAAACCGGAGTTCGGTAATAATTTGGACTATAAGGTTCATCAACATAGAGTAGTACCTCAGCCTTAGATGCAGTTAACCAATTCGCAACGTTGATGGCATACTGGAGATTACTCACATCATTTATGTCAGTATCTCGAAATGGACTAACCTCTGACATTAAGACAATTCGTCCATTACCATACTCTTGTCCAGCTACATATATTTCTGAAGCATCATGTCCCCAAATTGGGAAGGCATCTCCAGAGTAATTAATAGATCCAGGACCAAAAGCAGTTATTTCGGTACATGCCTCAGTAGTAGGATGTTCCACAAAATAAGTTGCACCATTAGTTTCAGTAATAGAAAGCAATTGTAAATCATAATTTCCATAGAGATAGTTAATATTGTTATTCTCATCAATAAATGCAGAATTTTCTCCGATTGCGATAAGTCCTCCACCATTACTAACCCATTGAGTTACAGCTGCTACTTCATTTGATGTAAAATTATTTCTTGGCATACAAATGAAAAGCATATCATATGGAAGCAGATTACTTGCTGTAAGATTCCCCAAAATTGAAGGATACAATTTATCAATAGTGTATCCTCTACTTACAAGAGTGTCTCTCCAAATTCCGTAAACAGTACTCAAAACAACATCATCCCATGAATCCAACCCATAGTAGGAAAGGTGGGACAAATCGAATAGTATTCTTGCTTTTGGTCTTGGACATAACCATTCAATTGCATCAAGTAAAATCGCATCATCTTCAAGATCTTGTCGAGTAGAAATATGTACAACTTTCCCACCTTCTGATTGAGGATTAAAAGCAACCACTGTAACCGAATCTGCATTGCCTGATATAGTAGCAACCTTAACGAGTTCGCTTGCAATGCTTGTACCTTGAAGACTAGTCCAACTAAAAGTTGCAAAATCTCCATAATATGTAGTAAAAGTATCATTAACATTATACGCTCTTGAGACTGGATGACGCACGGTAATATTTTGAACTGAGGAGAATTGATATGACCAATATGTTAAAAAGCCATCATCTCCAGCAGACTCTAGAGGGAGTATCCCAGAATAACAAATAAAGCTTACAGCACTATCCAATGACAGTAACGATCCACCACCTAACCAATATTCTTTCACATAATTTGTTATATTGGCTTTTGGCATTTGATCGACCATTACAAAAACGTCATATCTAGCAGATTGAAGTTCGTGATTGTAAATTTGATTAGTGGAAAGAGTGGTTACTTCATATCCCGCCACTAATAAGGCAGTTTGAATATTAGTGAAGTTATTTGTTAATGTCCCAACACCAGAATAGAATGGTCTCGTTACATTATGTTCATCGTAAATTGCAACTCTTATGGGGTTTTTAAGCATCTGAGAACTTTTCGGAACATCAGTTCCTTGGATTTCAGCAGAATAAACTGATGGAATCATGAATATCGGAAATATCAACATACTAAGAGAGATCAGTAAAAATATCATGTTTTTGTTATTTCGCATTAAGTTTCACGTTTTTTATATTCTTATAATTTTTTAGTAAAAGTATTACCTACATATTCATACTAGTATTTAATTTTGATCATAAATGCATAAAAATATTTCATCATTGTAGTGATTTGGAGACATATTTAAAATGATAATTTTGTTTAATATTATATTCTTTATATTAAAGAGTATCTTAAAATAAGTATATCAAGACTTGAATTTGGAGTGAAAGAATTATGAGTGAAAATAAAAAAAAAGTGAAATTCCTCGAACGTTTGAACACGATGTTTCATAAAATTTTTGAAACGAGCCATTTAATCTATACCATCTTTTTCATTATTGTAATAATTGTAATCTCATTCATGAGTTTTAGTAATAATGGAGGAGATTTGGTCCTTTTTTTCGCGACCATGACTTCTTTGATGTTCTTAATATTAACCTTCATGGGAATATTCAGCAAGTTAGATCCTTATTTATTTTCAAAGGAACGTAATAATTTCGCGAGAAAATTATTCGCATTAATGTTTGGAATAGGTATAAGTCTAGTTATAATATCGATATATTTTTTTTTTGGTTCTTCTGCTCAAATCCCCGTTCAATTTCTCGGATGGGACATTTTTTTGCCTAATACATATGTTATTATATATTTTGGATGGAATCTTGTTCAAATTTTCTTTATACGCATAAGTTTTGAAAATACAGCAACAAAAGTAAATAATATCATGATTAAACAAGAAGAACCAAATTTAAACCGAAATAAAATTATAAGCATGATTTTCACCATAATAGCAATTTTACTTACCATTTTAATTCAATTATCTACATATTTTGCGACAATATCACTATTTGAACCAACAAGCCCATCAGATTCTTCAATTTCTTTATTTTGGTTTCAAGGTTGGAATATTTTCATGTATTTATTGATAATTCTCGTATCTTACAGACTTTATCAGCTTCATTTGCAAAGCATAAAAAATGAAACACCTAATGTTTTTTCATCTGTATTTCACATCCTTATTTGGATTATAATATGGTACAGGTCATTTAGTTTTATCTACTCTTTTATGTCCGTTACAAACAGCTTTGGAGTCGATGCTTTAAGAATTTTCTTAGATATTATCTTAATGATTATGACCTCAATAATCGTATTAAGAGGATTGGGAGCAAATATTTATCGATTTAAGCTATTTAATCCTAATAATTTACCATTTTTTTTATTTGCGTTCACAATATTATATGTTGAAGGACAAGTCATTATGATTATTGGGGGAGGTTCCATTTCAGGTTTATATTCAAGTAGAGGTCAAATTAATTTAGTCAACAATTTCCTAATTCTATTCATAACAGTTATTTTTTACTGGTGGTATTCGAAATTTACCTTAGAAAAAAATAATCTTATTTTCAAAAAATTTTACAATCAAATGGAAGTTGTTCACATCGTTTATGACTTCAAGGATTATTTGGAAAATACAGGAGCTCTCGAATTTAAAAAAGTTAATGAGAAGGAAATAAATCAATTTTTAAAAAAGAAAAAAATTAAGGAAGAAAATCTTCCTTCTCCTCAAATAATTGCGAATAATGTCACTTTGGATGAAAAGAATGATACTCAAGAGGAACCAACATTTTAATATCTCATGAATGTTCATAATAAGAGTCTTGAAGATTATGTTAAGTCGGAGAACCATGATGCAATCAATGAATACTTGATTGAAGTCGGTAAAAACCCTCATCTAAAAGATTTATTGGACATTGAATATCTTATAAGCAACTCCCAAGATTCTTTCCTTTATCATTTTGCAATAAATCTTATATATATTTTAGGTGAAATAAGTAGAAATCACTTTTTAGCTGATTTTTATATAAAATTCTTGATTGAAACATATTTTAAATCTGATCGTTGGATACGTAATGAAATTTTGTTAGCATTCTCAAAATCAATAAGAATTGATGATTTGTTTCAAAGAATTTTAGATGTTATAGAATTTGCTTTAGTTGATGATTATGATCCCATAATAATTAATGCTCTTACTGTAGTATATCATGTCAAAAGAATTCCCGAAAGTTATTATCCGAAGATTATTAAAAATTTAGAATCTAAAAATCACATAATCGTTCAAGAATCTATAAAAGTTTTAAGAAAACACGTGGAATCAATTGATATGTTCTTTAAAATCTTAATGAAGGATAATACTATTAATCTATATAGTAAACAGGTTATAAGGAATATATTAATGACTTTTTTTAATGACATTGATCAATTAGAAGATTTTAAGGAAAAAATAGCGAAATCTGATTTAAATACATCCAAAAAGGAATCTTTAATCTCTGAAATTAAAACATATCAGAGAATTATGAAGCAAAGGACTGTATAATTGTTAAGATTCATATTCTTCTAATATAGTATTTAAATCATCATTTGAAAAAATAATCTCGTTAAAAATTTTTATTAAAATTTTGATAATTTCACGTGGATTTCCATTAGAACGGGAATATATTGTTCTTAAAATTTGTTCATTTAGAGGAAAATAACCAAAATCCTCTTTCGCTAATTTTGTTAATCCGATATTTTCTAAAAAGTGCTTCATATTACTTAGGTAGAAATCAAAGATATCATCCTCTATGAAATTCTCTATATAGATTGGTTCAATAAACTTAATTATTTTATCTTTGCTTAATTCTTGAAAGCGATTTTTAATTTCTTCAAGTGATTGATCAAATTTTAGAGTAATAATTAAACGTAATCCATTAATGGATTGTAATTTTATGATTTTCTGTAATAATTTTTGTGAGCTAATTTCTTCTGGATTTTGACTTTGTCCGTATAACCAGCTTGGATCGAACACTTCTTCAGCATCCTCATCTTTTGGATTTATCATTGAAATTATTTTTTCAAAATCATCAATAAATAGAACTGTTCCTAATTTAGAATTCTCAATAAGTAATTTAAGCATAACATATGCCGCTTTACCTTTTCTTAAATCATATCTAAGTTTTAGACGTGATAATTCTCTTATGTTCATTAATTCTCCTAGTAACCATCCTTCTGCTTCGATTTTTTTAAAAGGGTCAAGTTGATGAGTAGCAATTCCATTTATAACGTCAATTAGAGCATCTTTTTCATTTTCTTCAAATTTACTCTCTAGTTTTTGAAAGCCTATCTTTTTTACTTTCTCGATATCTGCTACGTGAAAAAAGCCATAAATTTTTTCAAGTGCTCCCCATTCATCACACAAGTGGTTTATAATATATCTTAAAGGCTCAACTCCAATAGCATCAATAAATTCTGAATAAGTATTATAGAAGAATTTCTTAAATACTATATCTAATGAAATATAAATGGTATTATAATAATAGAGAGTATTTTTTAAAGCCCAAAATAAATGAGTTTTGCCTATTCCAACATCCCCAATAATTGGAAGGATAAAATTTTTTTCTTCTTTGATAATAGTAATAATACGTTTTATTATGGATTTGCGGGAGGTAACCAATCCCAAATCTTCCTTGATTTCTCCCGTACTTACGAATTTCTTGAAGGGATTTACACCAATTTTTAAAATGTTAATCAATTCAGCTTTTTTATTCTCATAAAGTAACATAAATAACTCAAATTTTTAGTTCTTCTATTCCTAAAATGATAATGTATTCAACGACTTTATCATCAACATTAGTTAGTGGTTCATAACTTACTTTTAATTCCTCTTTCTCATCCCTTCCGACAATTAAACAATCATAAAACACGGGATCTCCGTGATCATCAATGACTACACGATCTGCAAGAATGATTCCATTATGAATTAAGGAAATAGGGTTTTTAAGTATTTCGCCATGAACAAAATCAAGATGATTAATGCCAAACTTATAATCATTTAAATATAATCCAGAAGTATGTAATAAATTTATAGTAAATGGAAATGCATCAGAAAACTGACCTTCATCATACAATAACATTATATCAGAGGGAATTTTTATACAATACTCAATTGTGGATAAATCGTTAATTGAAAAATTCCTTAATCTACGAGAAAAAGCAGATGACTTATGATTAAGAATTTCAAACCCAATATTTAGCCCCTTTTCAAAAAATAACCCGTTATCTTTAGATATACTGACTTTATTTGAAAAGATGACAGATTTTTGGTCATCCTTACATTTGGTTATAATAGACCCCACAAAATCTCCTTCCTTAATGATATCTTTGACCAAATCATACAATACAATTTCGTTTATATCGTTCATAATGATGTAAAATTACTCAGATATGTGAAGTATAAATGTAGTTACGAATAAGATTGCATTAATATTATAAATCAATGGTATTATAATTATTTATTACTTCAGTATAGATAATGTTTTATTGCTAATCTGATGAATTTAACTAATTCGTCCAATAAGGTTTTAGATTTACCAAAGAAAGAATTATTAGAAAGAACATCTCAGTTCATTTTTTCTTCTGGTCTAAATGATGGAGCATCCAGATTATGCAAAGCTAACATGAAATATGGTTTGGCTCAACTGCAATTCATCCAAGAAAAATATGGGTTTGAACCTAAAGCAACTTTTATTTCTACCCCAGATGAAACAATTTCGCGAAATAATTTCAGATGGAGTTCTGGTTTGGGATATGGAGGAAGAATTAATTGGGGGGATGGAAAAGAAAAACTCGTATTTTTAAATATGAAACCAAATTGTTGCGGAATTTTAGTGGGTGGGTTGAGCAAACTTCCTGATCCTTTTGATATTATAAAAGAAATTGATAAAATAAAATCAATGGAATTATATCATGAAAATATTCTTATAAATTGGGATTATGGAGTAAGCAATCATTTTATCAATTGTTTTGAGTTGAAAAATTTATCGGATCTTAATTTACCACCTTATGTATTTTTAATACACGGTTCTGCTCCTGAGTTTCGAAATGATTTATATGGCATTGGTTTGTATGTAGATCAATCCACTATTCTTAAACAAACGGCAATTGAAGAAACAACACCATTTGGAATGCAATATATACTTACTGACTCCGAAGCAGAGGAATACTTGAAATTTCACATTAAAGCATTAAAATTTTCAAGTATCAAAAGAGAGCTGATTGCAAAATTGATTTTTGGAAATGATATTAATGTTATTTGTAATCAACCTCACCAATTCTTAAAAGATTTCAATAACATGTATTTAGGTTGCTGTTGCACGGATACTTCTTGCGAGCTTGTTGAAAATGATATTTTTCCTACGGTTTTAAGAGCAGACATTGCTTGTTATTTGTTTCGAGGGAAACCAAATCTTTCAGAAAAAGTAATAAAAACTTTTAAATTTAAGGAAAATGCGGAAAAATTTGGATTGATGGATCTTTTAAGGAACGCAAATATACTAGCACATGGTGGAGGTTACTCTTTCCCAGATATTAAAGGTGTACAAAAAGTATTAGAATATAAGGATCAACGATATTTTGTTTGTGAATTGAGAGAAGATACAAGTAAACTTAAGATTGTTCGGAATGTTAAAGAGTTGCAATTTGAATATAGGGGAAGAGATGTGATTTTAAAATCGTTACAATTGGATCTTGGAGATATCATAGCAAGATTAAATCCAATATTTTCACTCAAATTATAGATTATTCGATTTTTGATCCAGGAGATACTTTTTTATCTGGAGTTAATACTGAAACAGTATCTCCATCAACCGCTGCAAGAAGCATTCCTTGACTTTCGATTCCTCTTAATTTCCTTGGTTCTAAATTTGCTAATATCACAATTTTTTTCCCTTTTAATTCTTCAACTTTATAATGTTCTGCCAATCCAGCAACGAGAGTTCTTTTTTCGTCACCTAAATCAATAGATAGCTTATAAAGTTTATCTGCTTTAGGTACTTTTTCAATATCTTCGACTAAAGCAACACGAATATCCATTTTTTTGAAATCATCATATGATACCAATTCTTTTCCACCTTTTTCTTTATTGTTTTTAATGTTTTTAAGCTTTTCTTGAAGTTCATCTACATCTAATTTTTGAAAAAGAGGTTCTGGATTTTTTACCTTATGACCCGTTTTGATAGCATTTTGACTGATATCTTGCCATTTTATATTTGAATTATTTAGATTTAAAAAATTTAAAATCTTTTCACTAGTATCAGGTATGAATGGATTCAATAGGATAGCAAAAGTATGAACTGCTTGGGCACAAATATTGAAAACATGACCTACTGCTTTTCTATCAGTTTTAATAATATGCCAAGGTGCCTTAGTATTTAAATATACATTACATTCTTTTCCAAAGCTTACTATTTCTCTTATTGCTTTCCGAATTTTAAATTTTAAAATTCTTTTTTCGGTTTTTTCGCCTAATGAGTCAATTAACGCTAGAAATTTTTCATCAATTTCATCAGTTTCAACTCTTTCGGGTATAACTGAATTAAATTGTTTATTTATAAATGTTAAAGTTCGATGAATGAAATTACCAATGTTATCGTTTAGTGCTTTAATATTATTATCAAATTCAGACCATAAGAATGAAGTATCACTAGTTTCAGGTCTATTATATAGCAATGAAAATCTCCAATAATCAACCGGGGCTAGCTCAAGGGCATCATCAATCCATATTCCAATACCTCTAGATTTGGAAAACTTGGAATTTTCATACATTAACCATTCAGTTGAAGACACGTTATAGGGTAAAACAAATTGTTCTTGTTCAGATTTATCCTTATTATATCCTAACAACAAACCCGGAAAAATGATTAAATGAAATATTATATTATCCTTTCCTATGAAAAAGACTGTTTTAGTACTTTTATCTTTCCAGAAGTAATCAAACTTTTGCGGTTGTTTAATAATCTTTTCTGCCCATTCTTTCACCGCCGATATATAGCCTAATACAGCTTCAAACCAAACATAAATAGTTTTCCCCTCCGCTCCTTTAAATTTTGCCGGGATGCCCCATTCTAAATCTCGGGTTATAGCTCGTTCAGGAATCCCTTCTGAGAGACTATTCAGACACATTTGACGAGCATTTTGAGGTATAATATCATTATTCTTTATTAGTTCAGCTAACTTATCCTGTAATTTAGGAAAATCAAGATACCAATGTTTCGTCTTTCTAATAACAGGTGTATCACCACATATAGCACATCTTGGTCTTTTCAAGTCTAAAGGAGTTAATAATTTTTGACAATTATCACATTGGTCTCCTCTGGCATCCTCAAAAGAACAATGAGGACATTCCCCTTCAACAAATCTATCTGGGAGAAAAAAATCATCCCTTTCACAGTATAACGATTCTATTTCTCTTTCAAATATGAAACCGTTTTTTTGAACATCAAGGTAGAAGTTTTGAACAAAATTGATGTGGATTGGATTATGCGTAATTGTATAATTATCATAAGATAAATTCCACCTTTTAAATAAATTTTTGATGATCTCGTGGTTTTTTATAGCTAGTTCCTCAGTAGAAACATTTAATTTTCTTGCTTCTATAGCAACTGGTGTACCATGTGAATCTGAACCAGATACGAATACCACCTCATCTCCTCTTAACCTTAAAAATCGAGCAAAAACATCTGCTGATAAGGTGCTTCCAATCATATTTCCAAGATGTGGTATAGCATTGATATAAGGCCAAGCACTTGTGACAACCCATTTTTCTTTATTCTTATTCGAAAAATTCAAAACCTCCTTTAATACATTAAATATTAAATGAAAACTTTCTAAAAAAAGTTGGTCGTTTTGGAGTTCAATTAAAATGGATTTAATTAGGTGATAATTATAAAAAAATTAAGAAAACGTAATTTTTGCTCCACAATTTCTACACGCATGTATTTCGTTATTCATCTTTTCTAAACAAGGTTCATGGTAATAACTCTTACACTTTTCGCATTGGTAGACATTATAATCACCTAAAAAAATACTATAACAATAGTTACAAGAAACGTTTATTTCAGGAACATTTTCCTCATTTATTTTTATCATGTGTGTGTATTTAGCATCATCTTGCGATAAAAGTTTGATTTTTGGTTCTTCTTCAGCATTTTCTTTAATCAATTTAGTTGCATATGCGGGCAGCTCAAGTAAGAAATAACAAAATGGACATCTAAATACACTTTCAGAATATTCCGTTTTCTGAGCCCACATTGTAGCACATGATATGTGCATTGGTCGATCACATGAAGGGCAATATCTCCCTTCAGAATAAAAATCAGCATTAGTTAGAGGTGATTTCATAGAATGACATATTTGACACTTCTCCTGACCTGTACCGTTTGTATTCATCATTAGACGAATGTCTAAGAGTGATGGTCTTCTTAATGGTAATGCTATATCACTCACCAACGGTGCTATTTCTTCTTGTTTATTAGGAGCAAAATAATCAGTAGTAGATTTACTGGGTTTTTTTGAAGCAAAGGATCGTCCTGCATTTAATATAGCTTTAGAATTATTAAAAAAGCCATATTCACCTCCAGATTCTCTGGAAATTTTTTTAAAAAGGGTATCTGCATTGACTTCTACTGTTCCCAACTGACATGTATCAATAAAAATCCCTAATCCTGTTGCGATAGACACTAATTTTTGAAGTTTATCATCCAATTTTACCCTACTATCGGAAATTATAAAAATTCGATGCGTTTTTCCTCCTATTTTACGCATTTCTTCTACTAGTAATTGCAAAGAAAAAGCTATTCCGTCATGTAATTGACCATTACCACCAATTTGAACTTTTTTAAGAGAATTTATGAGTTTATCTTCCTCATATGTAAAAGAACTTAATTTCCTAACCGTATCCCCAAAGGTAAGTATCGCGATTCTATCTTTTGGATCAATTATAAATTTTGTATGAATAAAATTATTAACTGCATTTAAGGCCAAGGTTAATCGATTTGGTTTAAAATCCTTTCGAACCATTGATCGTGAAACATCGATAAGAATTACCGTATCTTCTGTCTTAATGTGCTGCAATGTCGATTGAGTATAATTAATTGAAGTTTAAACTATTAAAAAAATAAGATCTTAAATAAATTTTCATTTTATTTTGATTTTTTTAATCTCAAATTTTATTATTTTAGATAATTATAAGCAAAAAGAGTATAAACCTTAACAGCTTTCAGAAAATCCTCAATTTCAATATACTCATTGACTGCATGAGCTGTTCCAGCACTTCCTGGGCCAAATATGATAGTTTGAGGACAGTACCCATCATTTCTGAGGTAATGAGCATCCGCTGAAGCGGGTAATAAGAAGTAAAATGGCTTTTTCTCATAAATCTTCTCCACTATATCATGAAATTCTTCTAAAGCTTGAGAATCTTTCCATTCATTCCAATAAGATCCTTCTGATGCATCTGATATCCCTAGGTAGATGTAAATATCTTCTGGATTTCCCGATAGATTATCCTTTACTTTATATCCTAACTCTTTTTCAATTAAATTCTTAAAACCATCTATAATCGACTCGATCTCCTGACCAGGTAATAACCTAACGTCGATAAGAGCTTCACATGTATCAGGAACAACATTTCCTTTAATGCCGGCATTAATCATTGTTAGTGAATAACTAAACTGAACCAATGATTGAAGTAAGCTACTTAATTGAGGTTGCTCACCCAGGATGCGTTCATAAATTTCAGTACTTGGAAAAGCTGATGCTACTAGTTCATTTAATTTTTTTAATGGAATAGGTGGCTTAAAATCGGGAATATATCGGTTCAGATCCTTTAATTTTTCAATTAATTCACTCATCATGTAAATAGCATTTTTTCCCATAGTTGGCATGGAAGCATGGCACGATTTCCCTTTAGTAATAACTTTAACATACAGATGACCCTTTTCACCAAGTAGAATAGCTTTTGGGAGAGGATTTAATCCTGTTGGTTCACCGATAATTGCAAAAGTCGGCTTAATTGATTGAAGAACGTTTTCAAGGCACCATTTCGT
>Ga0315534_1002296_pt1 | contig 12943 bp, 11 predicted proteins | sample SalMarSW160240MG_FD_203094 | JGI IMG/M metagenome (GOLD analysis project Ga0315534, IMG submission 203094) | Salt marsh sediment microbial communities from the Plum Island Ecosystem LTER, Massachusetts, United States - Salt Marsh Sediment SW1602-40 ... | reverse complement strand
GAACAGGTAGAGCAGTTTAAAAAGAGTCTCCGGGGGATCGAGAATCTGAGGATAACCCTGGACAGCTGGTCGGAGGAAGAAGGTATTATCATCGTGGTGGCGTTGCAGGAACCGATACTCCTGGGTAATATCCTGCAGCGTATGAAAACGGTGGAACAGGTCTACCACAGCCGGAAAAAGGTGGTTATCGTCCTGAAGTAATATCCCGGTGGATATGGGCAGCTATATGGGTAAACATTACATCCCGAGAAATCGGGATGTCTTTTTATTTCCGGGGATTATTCGAACAACTCCATGATATGCATTACTTTTTGGGGCATATTTTTTCGGGTAATACCGTCGATTAGCTGTATCTCGCATCCCGGGCAGTCCGTCACCACGATATCGGCGCCGGTGGAATCGATGCTGGCTATCTTCTTTTCCGCGATTTTCCGGGACAGGTCGTAATGTTTAATGCTGAAAGCCCCGGCCATGCCGCAGCAGCGGTCGGCGTCGGGCATTTCTACATATTGAATATCGGGCAGCGATTCCAGGATTTTCCTCGGCTGTTCCTTAACGCCCAGGTGGCGTCCAAGGTGGCACGGCTCATGCCAGGTTACCGTTTTACCCCGGTATTCGGGAGCAACGCGGTAGGCTTCGGCCGGTAGCTGGAGAATATCGACGAGGAATTCGGTGATGTCCTTTACCTTAGCACCGAAGGCCGCATATTCTTCAGCCCTCTCGGGTGTATCGGCAAGGTATTTAGCGTAATCTTTCATCGCCGAGGCACAGGTAGCGCAGTCGGTGATGATGTAGTCCACATCTTTAAAGGCGCGTACGTTGCTGTCGGCCATTTTCCGGCCGGTGGTAAAATCGCCAGCTCCCAGAAATACGGGAGCCCCGCAGCATCCCTGACCCCGCGGCACGATAACTTCCACTCCATTATTTGTAAGGAAGCTGATAATCTTCTTGCCCAGTTCCGGAAAAACGAAGTCGGTCATACAGCCGGTGAAATAGCCCAGGGTAACGGTTGTTTTCACTCCCTCCGGCGGCAGGTTGACTTCCGGGACGGACTGCCGCAGGAACCTGGGGGCTATCTCCGGGATATGCCTTCCCTTACCCAGCGCCGAGAGAAACATGGCAAGGTGACGTATCGTTCCCTTAGTTTTGGGTAAAAAGATACCCTGGAACCAGGAAGCTATTTTCACGGCGTACCCGAACAGCTGGCGTCGCGGCAGCAGCCAGCGGTAGATAAAACGGTAGGCGTAGGGCAGTCCTTGTTTATCGGTCCTGTCCGCCCGGGCGGCGGTGATAAGGGCGGGAACATCCGTATAAGCGGGGCAGTTCTCCGCGCAGGCCATGCAGAGGGTGCACTTGTTTAACTGGTTCTCCATCTCGTCGGTGAGGGTTAAATCACCATCCAGTAGCGCCCTGACCAGCATGATTTTCCCCCGCGCTACCGATGTTTCGGTCAACTCTTCCTGGTAGACGGGGCAGTATGACATGCAGAAACCGCACTTGGTGCATTTATCGAGTTCTTCCCGGCGTTTACTTAATTGTGCGTAGTCAAGATTGGTCTTCATCGGGTGATTCTTCCCAGATTTTGCCCGGATTGAGGATATTGTTCGGATCGAGGAGGTGTTTTATCTGCTTCATGATTTCTATCGCTACCGGGTCCATGGCTCTTTTTAGAAACCGCTGCTTTTCAAGTCCGATGCCGTGCTCGCCGGAAAGAACGCCCCCCAGCGACAGCGCAATCTCAATGATTTCCTCGACGCACTTGAGCGCGCGGGCGAAGTGCTCCTTGTCCCGGTTATCGGTAAGGACGACGGGGTGGAAATTGCCGTCCCCGACATGTCCGGCAAAGCTGATGGGGACATCGTGTTTCCTGGCGCTTTCCTGGCTCTGGCGGATGAAGTCGGCTATCTTTTCGCGGGGCACCGACACGTCTTCATTGACGATGGTGTGGGCCCGACTGGATATATCGGAGAAATGAGCACTCCTGGCCTGCCAGTATTTCTCGGCTTCGGCGGTGTTTTCGGCCACGCGGACCTCCCCGGCAGTGTTTTTACAGATGGCCGCTATCTGCTCGGTCTCGGCCTCGACGGCAGCAGGGAGTCCGTCTACCTGGATGAGGAGAATCACCTGCGAGTTATCGAGGATTTTATCGGGAAGAAGACCCCGGAATTTCTCGAAGGTCCAGTTATCCACGAACTCGATTTTTGAAGGCAGAACACCGCTGGCGATGATGCTGGAAACGGTTTCACCGGCCACGGCCACGTCGCTGAAAACGGCTACCATCGTCTGGTTGGAAGGCGGCGCCGGCAGCAGCCGGAGCGTTATCTTACTTATCACGCCCAGGGTGCCCTCGGAGCCGGTGAACAGCATAATCAGTTCGTACCCGGTACGGTTCTTGGGTGTTAGACCCCCCAGCTTGACCGCCTCTCCGCTGGCCAGCACTACTTCCAGGCCGAGGACGTATTGCTTGGTGACGCCGTATTTCAGGCAGGAAGGACCGCCGGAGTTCTCCGCCACCACGCCGCCCATGGTACAGCCGGCGAAGCTCTGGGGGTCCGGCGGGAAGAACAGCCCTTCTTCAGCCAGGGCGGTATTAAAGTCCTGCAGGATAACGCCTGGCTCCACGGTAGCATTGAGGTTGTTCTTGTTCACCTCGATAATCCGGTTCATCCTCGTCATGCAGAGGACTATGCCGCCCTTGATGGGTATGGAGCCGCCGCTGACGTTGGTGCCGCCGCCGCGCGGCGTTACCGGTATTCCGTTCTCGTTGGCGTACTGTAGTATCCGGGATATGTGTTCGGTGCATGCGGGAAAGACCACCACGTCCGGCCGGTGCGACCACAAATTGGTGGCGTCGTAGGAATACGCCAGCAAGTCCTCGGCGGTTGTCAGGACATTCTTTTCGCCGATAGTCTCACGGAGTTTATCGATGTGTTTTGCGGATATCATCAGGGCTCCCGATTATTCACGTCCTACTAATACTTTAGCGTGTTGGGGGTTCACGTTCAAGCCGAGAGTAAGTTGAAAGAAATTAGCCGCTTTCTCTTTTTATAATGATAGCGGACATATACCGGTTATTATGAAAATCTTCTATCAGGAGAATTTCCTCTTTGGTGCAGCCGAGGATAAGTTTGAATTCCGTGTCTTTCTTGAGCATGTCCACGGTACACGCAATGGCGGTAAGTTCACGGTTTGCCGCCGTGCCTGACCATACATCTATCTCATTACCGTCAGCGCCGACGGTATCTTTAAGATATCCGTAGTCCAGCGGAAATATCAGATCCGGGGCCTTGGGGTGTTGGGTACCTTTCGGTCTATCGATTTCAATTTCCGACGATTCGATTAACTCATCGAGTCTCGACCAGAAGTCTTTGCTCATTATAGTTGTCCAATTCTATCTCTGATACTTCTTCTTCCCCTCAATATACAAATCGCCGCCGTAAATGTCGTTAATGACGGTGGCCGGGAAGTCTTTTACCTCTATTTTCAGCACCGCTTCTGGGCCCAGTTCCCCGTAGGCGATAACCTCCGACTTGATGATGCTCCGGGAAAGCAGGGCTCCGGCGCCGCCGACGGCTCCCAGGTAGACCGCGCCGTACTTTTTCATGGCTTCCTTTACCGCCTCAGATCGGACGCCCTTGCCGATCATTCCTTTGAGTCCGGCGGCCATCAGACGGGGGGCGTAGCCGTCCATGCGGCCGCTGGTAGTGGGTCCCGCCGCACCGATAACCTTGCCGGGTGGGGCTGGTGATGGGCCCATGTAATAGATAGTCTGTCCTTTAATATCAAATGGCAGCGGCTGGCCTTCATCGAGGGCGGCCACCATTCTCTTGTGGGCGGCGTCACGGGCCACGTAAAGCGTTCCGGAAAGCGACAGGCTGTCGCCGGCTCGAAGGTCTTTGATAACATCTTCAGTTATCGGTAGTTTTAAGTTCTTTATCATATTGAATACCAATTGGAAAAATCCTGATGAAAACTTAGAGGTTACCAATAATATTGATTAAGGCAAATACTGTGGCTAACAAACCGATTATCCCGAAGGAAAGAAACACCACATTGAGACAGGTGGAGTATTTATAGTTACGTTGCCACGGCCAGAACGGTTTCTTTTGCTCGGCTTCCTCTGGCCAGAATGGATTCTTTTCCTGGCTTTTCTTTGTTTGGTACAAGTCGGTCAGGAAAATTTGAGTAGGATGCGGCTTGGTCCTTCTTTTTTTTAAAGTATCCTTCGCTTCGATGTATTCCAGCGCTTTTATAGAGTTGCGTATTATTATCTGGTTCCGACCATCTAGTTTCCAGAAAACAAATGAAAGCAGCATAATTAAAATCCCGAGTGCTACCGCCAACCAAAGGATGTCTCTGTATGCCAGGAAATATCCGGTGGTTATCAGTGTTGATATGACGATGTAAAAATTAAACGTGGTCAGCCTTTGTGAAGCATGATACTCGAAATATTTCCAAAGGTAGTTCCTTAAAGGCTCGTAGTTCTGGGTGCTTTCCGCATTCATACCAAACCTGCTCCGTGTTTCCTGATTCAGCTATAAACATATTTGATATGTCTATTTTTGTCAAACAAACCCGGTTACAACGTTATCTCCCGGTGGCGGGCGCTGTGGCACTGAAAGCAGACGGCCACCGGCATACTGCCGATATGGGCCGGGAAAGTCTCCACGTGAACGGCCAGGGCGGTTATCGTCCCCCCGTAGCCCAGCGGCCCGATGCCCAGGTTATTCACCTTCTTCAGGATATCCCTCTCCAGTCCGGCGGTTTCACCGTCGTGGGAAGGTTCGCCGACCTTACGCAGCAGAGCCTGCTTGGCTAATATCATGGTTTTATCTGCTGTGCCGCCTATCCCCACCCCGATAATCACCGGGGGACAGGGATTAGCCCAGGCTGCCTCCATGGCTTCGACTACGAAGTCGATTATCCCCGGCCGTCCGGCCGAGGGCGTCAGCATGCCCAGGCGTGTCATGTTCTCCGAGCCGGCTCCCTTGGGCAGGGCGATGATACGCAGCCTGTCTCCGGGCGTGAGTTCGACGTGAACGACCGCCGGGGTGTTATCGCGGGTGTTGATACGGTCGGAGAAGGGATTGGCTACCATGGACTTCCTTAGATAACCCCGGTCGTAAGCGCGGCGCACCCCCTCGTTGACGGCCTGATAGAGGTCGCCGCCGGTGATATGGATGTCCTGGCCTATTTCTAAAAAAACTACCGCCACGCCGCAGTCCTGGCACAGGGGAACGCCGTCTTCGGCGGCGATGCCGGCGTTTTCCATGATTTTATCCAGCGCCTCCTGTCCGGCAGGGGATTCTTCCTGCTGCCTCGCCTGCCGGAGAGCTTTAATTACATCTTCGGTAAGCTCATAATTCGCCTTCTGAAACAGATTGGCTACTGCTTCGGTAACAGCCTCACTCTTGATTTCACGCACCGTTTTCAATCACCTTCCGCCAGCGATTTTCTTAATTCGATTATCATTTCCGGTACATCTATTTGCATCGGGCACCGTTGCTTGCACCGACCGCAGGTGAGGCAGGTATAAGCAATCGACGTGGCTTTTTCCATGTCTTTATTGACTATTGCCGCCCAGACGGCGCCGATGCCGGTGAAATACTTATCGCCGAAATTACCGGCGGTAACGGCGAAGACCGGGCATTCGTAGAGGCAGCCGCCGCAGCGCAGGCAGTAGAGCGCCTGCTTTAACCTGGGGTACTTAGCCAGCTCGGTCCGGCCGCCGTCAAGGAAGATAACATGGAAATCCTTGGGGCCGTGGGCGCCGTAGGTGGTGACCTTTTCTATATCGCCGGTCTTGCTGGGGCCGGATATCATGCTGACGTAGGACGGTACGGTGTAATTGGCGTACCGCCAGGTCACCTCGCTGACCTTATAGGCGTCGGCCAGGGTGGGCACCAGCTTTTCCATACCCACGATGGCAATATGCACCGGCGGCGCGCTGGTGGAAAGCCGGATATTGCCCTCGTTCTCGATGATGAAAAGCGTGCCCGTTTCCGCAGCGACGACGTTAGAACCGCTGATGCCGATATCCGCCTGGAAGAATTTTTCGCGGAGAAATTCACGGGCGGCCGCCACCATCTCGGCGATGTTAGATTCCGGGGTGATTTCATCGCTGATTATCCGCGAAAACAGCCGGGCGACATCCTCCCGGGGAACGTGAATGGAGGGAGATAAAATATGCATTGGCCGGGAGCCCATTTGCTGTATGATGAACTCCCCCAGGTCGGTTTCAAAAACCTCGTTTCCGCATTCTTCCAGGTGTTTTCTCAGGCCTATCTCTTCACCCGTCATCGTTTTACCGGTAACCACCAGCTTTCCGGTGCCTACCAGGTCGGCGATAATATTGCGTGCGTCGTCCACCGTCCGGGCTATGTAACCCTTTCCCTTGTTCTCCTCAATCTCCTTGATGGCCTTTTCCGCCAGTTCTTCCATGCGGGGAATTGACTTCTCTTTAATATGTTTAACCTCATCTGCCAGTTCGACGGTATGGGGGTATTTCTCCAGGGCGTTTTTCACGTTGTTGCGGAAGCTCTTGATAGCGCGCGTCAGGGCCAGGCGGAGTCGGTCGTTATGGGCGGCACCCATGATATCTTTTTTATAGCTTTTAAAGTCCGATTTTTGATTCATTTTTCCATAGCCGCCGCGATTACCTGCGATATATCCATAACCTCGACATTCTCCACTTTCAATTGGCGCAGTCCGTCCTTGAGCTGCATCACACAGCCGGGGCAGTGCGTTATGATGATATCGGGATTCGTTTCCAACAGTTCGCTGGCGCGGTTGACGGCCAGCACCTGGCTCAACTCGGGGAAAACGGCCTCGAATCCGCCGCCGCCCCCGCAGCAGGTGGACCATTCTCCCTTGGTCCATTCCGGTTCCACCAACTTGATGCCCTCGATGGCCTTCAATATCTGTCTCGGCTCGTCCACCAGGTTCAGGTACCTTACCATCTGGCAGGGGTCATGGTAGGTGACCTTCACTTTCCGGGGATAGCGTAGTTTTAACGAGGGAAGATACTCGGTGACGATTTCCAGGAAGTGTTTTACTTCCAGGTCGTAATCATCGATATATTGCGGGAAAAGGTTCTGTAAAGCGTTGGTGCAGTAAGGGACAACGCTGATAACCTGCTTAACGCCGGCCGATTTCAGTTTGCCGTAGGCCTGCCGGGCGTTGGCCGCGAATTTTTCCCGAAATCCGGACTGGTATAACGGCGCCCCGCAACAGGGCTCGGTTTCAGCCAGGTACCCGAAGGATATTCCCAGGTTCCGCAGCACCTTGATGGCCGCCTCCAGGGGTTGTACTTCCCCGGCGCCGCCCCGCGATATAGCTTTGCTGTAAATCCCGGGAAGGTTGAGTCCCAGCTTTTTCTGGAAACGGGCGAAGCGCATCGGCAACTCGGCGCCGATAACGCTCTTGTCTATCTGGCGTACCAGCGACATCAGGGCTTCAAGTTGCCCGGAATACTGGTAGCCGCAGCCGGCAAAGAAGATAGTCTCTGCCTGCTTTGGTAAATTCAGGTGTTCCGCCCAACGGGCGCTCTGTTCCTTGGTAATACCCAGGATATTCTGCGTGGATATTATGTTATCGGCCAGGTAGGTGAGCCCGGGCGGGATTAAATTACTTTCCATACGTTTACCCAATAATAATGATACCTCCGGCTTGCCGGCGCTGGCAAGCTGTAGAAATAGATGATAATACGAAGACTTTTATTTACTTGAGGAGTCCCCTGCCCTTGAGGTCGAGGGCAATATCCTCGAGGCCGAGTTCGGCCAGTTTCGACTCGGTGGGCAGGCCGGTGCCGGCATCCCATCCGCGGAGTTCGTAATACTCGTCCTTGAGTTTTTCGAAGTCATCACGGTCGATAACCTTGCCGACCCGGGACATCGCCTTGCCGTTCTTACCCGGCACCAGGCCATCGGCATTCCAGAAAACCTCGGCCTTTTCCAGGGGATCGGTATGATAATAGTCCAGCAGCCGGTCGTCCCGGCGGCCATCCCAGCCCTGTCGCAGTAAAATCGCCCTCTGCAGGTTGAAGATTCTCTCGCCAATCTTATTCAACTCGGCTTCGTCGGTCTCTTTGCCGGTGACCGCCGAATATATCTGGTTTTCCATTGTGGAGTCACCCGGTCCGTCGGGCGTGATCATCGTCGGCCACCGCAGGTCGCACAGCACCAGGCTTTCCTTGGCGTAAGCGCGGTCCTGCACCATTTTGGCGGCCAGCGCCTTGCCTTCCAGGGTTGAGAAATCAGCCGAGATAGCGCTGCCCCAGAATTTCTTGGCAACTTCGCGGAACCTCTCGATGGGGAAGAAATCACCGGGTTTACCGTTGCCCATGCCCAGCCAGGTCAGTTCCAGCGAAGCAATTCCGTGCAGCTGCTGTATCGGCCGGCGCGGTTCGGTGGCAAAAAGCAGCGATGTTGCTATCATTATACGGGGATCGTAGTCCTTGGTCTCGCTGCCGCGCGTCGAGAGGTATCTATGCACTATCTTCTCGGCTTCACCGCCCACCTCTTTGGCAGCGGCTATCGTTCCCCGCGCCAGAACTTCCCCGAACCCCTCCCGGTTGACAATCATGCTCATCAGTGTATTGATAAATTCCGGGGAGCCCACCTTGTTCACCGGCAGACCGGTCTGCGCTTCGGTCATCAGTCCGGCTTCGTGGCAGGCGTCAATCCATTCGACCATGCCGTGAATAATCGAGGTATCGATGCCGTAGCCGTCGCAGAGACGGGTCGCCAGCAGGTGAGATCCGTCCGACTTGCCGGAATATTTCAATACCGAGGCGGCGTAAAACTTGGATGCCTGGCACAGGGACTTATAACGCCGGTCGGTATCGACGTTATAAATCTGGCGTCCGCACCCGATGCCGCAGCCGTAGCAGACGTGCTCCCTGGTCAATCCCGGTATCGTCCACGGCGAGGGTATATCGGTATGGGGCCTTATACTTCTTATCTTTTCCGCCAGCTCCTTCAGTTTGTCCGGATGGGCGGCCCTGGGCCGATGCTTATTCGAGGAGACGATGATGGCTTTCAGGTTCTTGGAGCCCATCACCGCGCCCAGACCGCCTGAGCCGGAAGCGCCTTCATCGGTGAAAACGGTGGCGTAGGGTATCAGTCTTTCGGCAGCAGGACCGATGGTGAGAATACTCACATTTTTCCCGTATTCTTCTTTAAGCGTGTCGATTACTTCGAAAGTCGTCTTTCCCCAGAGAGATGAAGCGTCCTTAAACTCGATATTACCGTTGTTGATAACAACACTGGTGGGCTTTTCCGCTTTGCCCCGGACCGCCAGGGCGTCATAGCCGTTGAATTTCAGGAAAGCCCCCCACCTCTCCCCCAGGTTGCAGTAGTTGAAGGACTCTCGGTCGCCTTCTATAGATTTTCCACAGACTTTCCACCGGAAGCCGGCAAATCCGGGGAATCCGGATACCGGGCCGCTGGCGCATATCAGGCTGTTTTCCGCGTCGTAGGCTCTGGTCTGGGGAGGCACCATGTCCCAGTAAAGCTTGGCGGCAATGCCGTGTCCCCCGATGAATCGTTGGGAATAATCGGAGGTAGGGCTTTTGATTATATCTTGATTGGATAAATCTATCTTTAGAATATTTCCTGCGTAGCCGAATTCGGTCAAGTTGAACCTCCAGATGGTATGTTCCCCGTGGATATTTATCACCGATATCCTGAAAAAAGTGAGTTGCACGGGGATATTATTAGATGATTATACGGGTGTAATCCTCACTAGTAAGGAGTAATCAGGTGATTTTTTCCAGGAACTGCTGTACCTGGAAGTCCCATTCCCGGGAGACTATATCTACCGATGTTTTATTATCTACAGGTTTCACAGTAATGGCCACGCTGCCGCCGCCTCCTTCGAAATAGGCGTGGTTTTTATAGTTTTCCTTTACTTCCAGACCATAGCCCTCGGGACCGAAGAAAGCTACCGCTTCCTCGATGGTTTTTTCCGGACTGAGCTTGGTGGTTACCTCTAATCTTATCATCAATATCCTCCTTTAATAACAGGGCATAAAAACAAATACGGATAATCCCGTAATGAACAAACCTATATTATCACAATCGACGCTTTATGGGTAATTATATAACGCGCAGTATTATTTCACAGCATCAAAATATATTCAAAAAATATCCGAAATATTCTCCGTGTTTGAGCCTGCCGCAGGCTTTACGGCCAGGCGAAAAAACGTTAAAATGGAATGTAACAGGGCTTCCCATCCGTTAATAGTGTTTTAAATAAAAGTTTGATTTACAGGCTGTAGTTTTGGAGAAAAAAGTCCTTGATTGGTTACTAGAAGGTCCTGCCTGGCTGAAATACGCCGTACAACTACAGCTACTCGATGAAAACCCGGATATAGAGTCGGTACGGGAGGATAGCGCTATTAAGGGGCTAATCAGCCGGTTGGGTGACAGCAATTACGGTATTCCCGCCTTGAAAAACGGGAGGGTGCATTATACGGAGACCGGCAAAGCCTACTGGGACCTCTTCATCCTGGCCGATATCGGGCTGACCTTTAAAGACCTTTCGCTGGAAACACTGGCCGAGGATATCTTCCGTTTTCAAAGACAGGACGGTTCTTTCGTCATTCCCCCTAACGTACAGGATAGCTACTTCTGCATGTCGGCTATCCTTATTTCTTCTTTGGCCAGGATGGGTTACCGGGACGACCCGCGGGTGGAAAAATACATCCGCCTGGCGCTGAATTCGCAATCGAATGACGGCGGCTGGTACTGCCATTATTTTGGGTATGATCCTGATGTCGAGTCGTGCCCCATGGATAATCTCAACCTCCTTATGTTGCTAGGGCAGTACGAAAATCAGCGGGAAAATCCCAAGCTGAACGGCGCTATCGACAGCCTGCTGGAGCACTGGGAGAACCGACTTCACCTCCACGGTTTCGGCATCGGCCGGCGCTTTCGGAGTCTGCAGTACCCGGCGGTTAAATACGGGATTCTGCGGGTTCTGGATGTCCTGTCACTGTTTCCCTATGCCGTCGACAGCCGTTCCTTCCGGAGCATGGTGGATTTAGTTGAACAAAAAGCGATCGACGGGAAATATACCCCTGAAATTATTAATGGCGCTTACACTGATTTTGATTTCGCGCAAATGGAAAAGCCGAGTCGGTGGCTTACTTTCCTGGTAAACCGGATAGAAAAACGGGCGGAACAGAACTGAAGATAATAGACTAGCCGGAGAAAGGTAACTGTATTGTATCGTATTAAGGTAGCGGTCAAAGAAGGATACTCCGACCCCCGCGCCGAAGGACTGGAAAAGGATATCCTCGACCTGGGCATCACCGCGGTCAGCCGCGTCAGGGTCAGTGATATCTACATGCTGGACGGGGATATCTCGGCCGATGAGCTGGAGGCAATCTGCCGCGAGCTTCTTACCGACACCATCGTCGAGGAATATTCATCCGAAGAGACCGCGGTTCCCGCCGGCGCCAGGCTGGTGGAAGTGGCCTACAATCCCGGCGTCATGGACCCGGTTGAAGAGAGCGTCCGCAAGGGCATTACCGACCTCGGGGTGACCGGACTGAAGGCTGTCAGGACGGCCAGTAAATACCTTCTCTGGGGTGATATCTCGGAAGAAGTACTGCAGTCCATCTGCGATAAGCTCCTCGTTAACAGCGTGGTACAGCATGTCGTCTCGGAAAAAGAGGCGGTATCCCTGCGTTCGGCCACCTATAACTTCTCCCTGGAGAACATCGATATCCGAACCATGGACGATGCCGCCCTGATGGACCTGAGCAACAACCGTTTCTGGCTGAACCTCAGCGAGATGAAGATTATCCAGGACTACTTTATCAAGCTGGGCCGCCCGGCTACGGATATCGAACTCGAAACCCTGGCGCAAACGTGGTCGGAGCACTGCATCCACAAGACTTTCAAAGCCAGGATAACGCTGGGCGATGAGATAATCGATAACTTAATGAAGACCACAATCATGAAAGTCACCGGCGAACTAAACAAACCGTGGTGTCTTTCGGTTTTCAAAGATAACGCCGGCGTTATCGACTTCGACGGGCGATATGCGGTCTGCTTCAAGGTGGAAACGCATAACCATCCTTCGGCGGTGGAGCCTTACGGCGGCGCCGCCACCGGGATAGGCGGTGTCATCCGCGACCCGCTGGGCACGGGGATGGGTTCCAAGCCGATTGCCAATACGGATGTCTTCTGCTTCGGCCCGCCTGATTTCCCCCACGCCGACCTTCCCAAGGGCGTATTGCATCCCCGCCGGATTTTCAAAGGCGTCCGCGCCGGCGTCGCCGACTACGGTAATCGGATGGGCATCGCTACACTGAACGGCGCCGTGCTCTTCGATGAGCGCTACCTGGGTAATCCGCTGGTGTTCTGCGGCACCGTCGGCCTGATGCCGAAGGATATGAGCCAGATGGGCCAGCAGAAAACCGGCGACCTCGTCGTGGTGGTGGGCGGTAAAACCGGTCGTGATGGTATTCACGGTGTTACCTTCGCTTCAGGAGAACTCAATAAAGAATCGGAGGACATCTCCTCCAGTTCCGTGCAGATAGGCAACCCCATCGTGGAGAAGAAGGCCCTGGACGCCATTATTAGAGCCCGCGACCTGGGTCTGTACAGTCGTATACAGGACTGCGGCGGCGGCGGATTGTCTTCGGCTGTAGGAGAGGTCGGCGAGACGACCGGCGTACGAGTCGACCTCGAAAAAGTACCCCTGAAATACTCCGGGCTTTCCTATACCGAGATATGGGTATCCGAGTCGCAGGAAAGGATGCTGCTGGCGGTCCCGCCCGATAAAATAGAACAATTACTGAAGCTTTTCGGCGATGAAGACGTTGAAGCCACCGTTATCGGTGAATTTACCGATGACCGGCGACTCCAGCTTTATTATCACGGCAACAAAGTTGCCGACCTGGACATGGATTTTGTACACAACGGTCTACCAC
>Ga0315534_1002292_pt1 | contig 12963 bp, 11 predicted proteins | sample SalMarSW160240MG_FD_203094 | JGI IMG/M metagenome (GOLD analysis project Ga0315534, IMG submission 203094) | Salt marsh sediment microbial communities from the Plum Island Ecosystem LTER, Massachusetts, United States - Salt Marsh Sediment SW1602-40 ... | reverse complement strand
AAAGGTATTATTAGTTTTTCCTTTATATATGGAGTGAATTATTGAATATAATTTGCTTTTCTCCATTGCCTGATTTGCTACAACATTTTCGATGACAATAATATTCCTTGTAAAATGAAAGCTGTACAGTTAATGATCATATTTACCAGAGATCTTGTTATAGCAATATCTGCACAAAGGTTCATACTTGTCTTTTTCACCCAGTACAACAACCTGGTCCTCTTCCGATTTTCTGAAGGAATACTGAGCAAGGTTACCACATCGCATACATATTGCATGAACCTTTGTAATATATTCGGCTATGGCAAGAAGGGCTGGCATTGGTCCAAAGGGATTTCCCTTGAAATCCATATCGAGCCCTGCAACAACAACTCTTATACCACTGTCGGCCAGCTTATTACAGACATCCACTATTGTCTCATCAAAAAACTGTGCTTCATCAATACCTACAACTTTAACATCGCCGGCCATCAATAGTATTGATGAGGCATTGTCAACAGGTGTGGAAACGATTGATTTCTCATCGTGTGATACAATCCTGGTTTCTGAATACCTTCTGTCAGTAGATGGTTTGAATATTTCTACTTCCAATCCTGCAAACTGTGCCCGGCGTAGCCGTCTGATCAGTTCTTCGGTTTTCCCCGAAAACATTGAACCAGTTATTACCTCTATTGAGCCTCTTTTACCGGTCAGCTTCACTGAATTTTCCAAAAAATCCATCTGTAATTATACTCTGCGATTGTATACCATTTTGCATTAATATCCCGTTCTGACTTATAGAATATTAGTTACTTTTGCAAAATAAGGAAATTGGTTTGTTTTATTAACAATAAAAGGAATGGATTTCAACGCGACCGTTGATTTAATTATAAAAGATCTTGATGAAGCCCGTCAAATCATTGATGATCTTAAGAACTATCCTGGGGTGCCCTTATTGCAGATAGAGATGGCAAAATCGAAATGCAAAAGTGCAGGAGAAATAATTGCCCTTCTTAAGAGTCTCAGTAACGAGGTAAATGTTACGGATCATAGGGAGCCGACACCTCCTGTTACAGAGATCAAGGATACACCTGCTGGAAATATCGCCGGGAGTGATACTCCTGATGAGATCCAACCTGTATCTAAGACTGTCCATCAACCAAAAGGAGAAGACAAAAAGGTCTCTTCATCTTCTTCAGGAAAAAAGCCCGATTCATCAACAATAGGGGATTCTTTCAGTCTCACAGACCGGCTTAATGAACAGATGGGAACCACAAGAGGTGAAGATAATGTCACAGAGATAATAAAGACAAAGACTTTGGCAAATTTGGATGATGCAATAGGAGTAAATGATAAATTCCTGTTCATAAGGGAGCTGTTTAACGGGAGCCCTGAATCTTATAATCAGGCTCTTGAAAAGCTCAATGGGGTAAAAACCTTTAACGATGCCAAAGCAGTTCTGATGAGTTATACAGGAGATACCAAGGAGACCAGGATAGTTAAGCAGTTTCTTGATATCGTAAAACGCAAATTCCCATCTAATGAGTAGATTATTCCTTGTTCCTACTCCCATTGGTAATCTTAAGGACATAACATACCGGGCTGTTGAAATCCTTACCGCTGTTGACCTTATCCTCGCCGAGGACACAAGGCATGCTTCAAAACTGCTTAAACATTACAATATAAGGTCAGTTCTCCAATCGCACCATATGTTCAATGAACATAAAAGCGTCGAATCAATCTGTGACAGGATCCTTTCGGGAACTACCACTGCCCTTATATCCGATGCCGGTACGCCGGGGATATCTGATCCGGGGTTTTTGCTTGTAAGAACATGCCTGGAGAGGGGTATCCCTGTTGAAACTCTGCCGGGGCCGACTGCATTGATACCTGCCCTGGTGAATTCCGGCCTGCCCTGTGAACGTTTCTGCTTTGAGGGCTTTCTGCCTCATAAGAAGGGCAGGGTAAAAAGGCTTACAGATCTTGAGAAAGAGACACGTACAATGGTTTTTTATGAATCTCCCTTCCGACTCGTAAGGACTCTCGATAATATGGCTTCCCATTTCGGCCATGACCGGGAGGCTTGTGTATCAAGAGAGCTGAGCAAGGTTTTTGAGGAAAACATTAGAGGCTCATTGTCGTATCTTTCAGAACATTATAAAAAAACAACTCCAAAAGGAGAAATAGTTATCATTGTTGCCGGGAAAAAAGAATAACCTGTTATGAGACGATCAATTATTCTAATAATCCTGTTTATACAATTTCCCTGTTTTATTTCCGCTCAGATACTAAAAGGGACGATAACCAGTCAGTCAGGTGAGCCAATTCAGTATGCAACAGTATATATCCAGGAGCTGAAACAGGGAACTACGGCCAATACAAAAGGGGATTACGAATTAAAACTACCAGCCGGCAAATATATGGTAACATATCAGAGTCTCGGGTTTTCACCGGTTTTCTTCAATATTACAATTTCCGATCAAACCATTACCAGGAATGTAACTCTTCCTTTACAGTATTATGAAATACCTGAGGTGAGAATAACTGCCACCGGGGAGGACCCGGCATATGGTATAATGAGAAAGGCCATTGGTATGGCTCCTTACTATCTTAATAACATAAGTTACTATAAAGCAGATGTTTACCTTAAAGGGAATCTTGTTTTGAATAAGATCCCCAAGCTCATGCAGAAAGCATTAAAGATAGAAGCATCGAATGAAAGTGGAACTTCTGTCAGCACGACAACCATCAAAGAGGGTGATGTCTTTATGATGGAATCATACAATGAGATTGAATTCACTGCGCCCGACAAATATGTACAGAAGGTTATTTCAATAAACAGCACTTTCCCTGATGAGGGGGATGATATATCACCTATGGATATTATCAATGCCAGTTTCTATCAGCCGATAATAGCTGACCTGGCAATATCACCCCTGTCTCCCCAGGCCTTTTCACACTATGATTTCAAATATCTGGGAGCAACACCCCAGGGAAATATAACAGTCAATAAGATAATGGTTACGCCAAAACGAAAAAGCCAGCAGCTCTTTGAAGGAATAATCTATATCATTGAAGATCTCTGGTGCCTTTATAGTGTTGATCTCACAAATGAAAATATTGCCGGTACAATAGGTGTTCAGCAACTCTATATACCTGTGCAGGATGATATATGGATGCCGGTAAGCCACAATTTTAATGTCAATCTTAAAATAATAGGTATCAGGGCCGATGCAAGTTACGGCAGCTCAGTTAAATACAACGAAGTCAAACCAAATAGCTCACTCAGAAAACCTGAATCTGTTGATGTAAATTATTTTGGAAAACCAGTTTCCTCACAGCCTCAAAAGGATATGCCTGTAACTAAAAACCAGGAGAAGATTGAAGAGATACTTGAGAAAGATGAACTTTCAAACCGTGATATGGTCAGGCTGGCCCGTCTTATGGAAAAGGAATCCGAAGAAGCACTGCCTGACAGCACTAAGAACACCCTGGAAATAAAGGAAAAGACAATTACTACTGTTGAAGAGGGCGCAAATCAAAAAGACAGTACATACTGGACAGAGATAAGACCCATTCCGCTTTCCGACATTGAGATTAAGAGTATAAGGATCCGTGACAGCATAAACATGGAATCATCAGTCAGGGAAATGAAACAGGACACTGTCCCAGGTGCCAGTCCAAAAAAACAAAACAAATTCATCAGAACCCTCAATGATATCAGTTTCGGCCATACATGGTCCGACACAACCGGATTCAGCTTCAGATTCGGCGGACTACTTGATCTTGGCAATTTTAGTTTCAATACAGTTGATGGTTTTGTCCATGGAATAGATTTCAGTATCTCAAAGAGATGGAAAAACAATAAATCACTTTCATTTTATCCTGATATTCGTTATGCATTCAGCCGTGAGCAACTTTTGTGGAGACTGAACGGTAACTTTTCCTATGACAGGGTAAGGCAAAAGCAGTTTTTTTTCAGGGCCGGAATGACCAGCAGGGATATCGGAACAGGTGGAAGCATAAGTCCTTTTTTGAATTCCGTAACATCCCTGTTCTTTGAAAAGAATTACCTTAAGTTATTTGAAAACAGATATTTTGCTTTTGGCCACAGGAGCCGGATCTCAATTGGAACTTATCTTGAACTGACTGCTGAATATGATGACAGAAGGGTACTCGAAAATAACACTTCGTTTGCATTTATCAATTCATCAGCTGAGTATTCGGATAACATGCCTGTTAATTTTTATTTATCAGCAGGTGCAGATAGTATGTATGCTTTGAGAGATCAGAAGCATTTTGAATTTGTGACAAGTGTCAGTTATACACCAAGGCAGAAGTACAGAATAATAAACGGCGCCAAAATACCATGGGGTTCTGACTGGCCAACTTTAAATCTCACGTGGAAACACGGTATCAATGAGTTCACTGAGTTTACAAACAGGTATAAACATTTTGACATGATCAGGTTCGAGGCATCTAAAGAGCATGACATGGGTGCCTTCAGCGAGTTCAGGTGGAGAATAAGGACGGGAGGATTTATTAATAAGAAACATCTTACATGGTATGATTTCTTTCATTTCAATGAACAACCACTACCTGTCCTGATTAATGATTACCAGGATGCTTTCAGACTATCTGACTATTATTCACTGAGTACTAATGAATTTTATGGTGAGGTTCATATAAAGTATACGACGCCATACCTTCTGCTTAAGTACCTTCCCGGCTTCAGTAAAACCCTGATGCGTGAAAACCTGAGCCTCTCATGGCTGGGATCAGAGTTTCACAAGAGTTATACTGAAATAGGATACAGTATTACAGAGTTATTGCTTGTAGGAGAACTTGGAGTATATGCCGGTTTTAAAAACCTGACATATGAAAGTATCGGAATTAGACTGGTATTGCGCCTCGATTAGGGGTTAAGCAAATGGGGGCTCATCATGATTATCATACTCCTGATCGAAGCTTCCGCCGGTGCTTCTGAGGTTATCATGATTCATCTTTGATCCCAGCGTTATACTCTGTGTGCTATCAGGTTCCGGTGCATTGCCAATATCAAAATCATCAATATCAATAAACTGAGCTTTCTCCTCTCTGAATCTCAGTTTTACATCATCAACAGGACCGTTACGGTTCTTGGCAAGAATTATCTCCGCTATTCCTTTTGTTGATGAGCCGTCATCAAATGTCGGGATTCCGAATTTTTCCTGACGGTGGATAAAAACAACCATGTCGGCATCCTGTTCAATAGCTCCCGATTCGCGCAGGTCAGACAGGAGGGGACGTTTTGTGCCGCCTCTCATTTCAACCGATCTGTTAAGCTGAGAAAGTGCAATAATCGGGACATTCAGCTCCTTGGCAATACTTTTCAGCGATCGCGATATACTACTCACCTCTTGTTCACGGCTGCCTGCATCTTCAGGCCCTGACATAAGCTGAAGGTAATCAACGATAACAATATCGAGCTTATGCTGAGCCATCAGGCGGCGGCATTTTGCCCTTAGTTCAAATATTGAAATGGCCGGTGTATCATCAATGAATATAGGAGCCTGAACAAGTTTCTTGATCCTGGCATCGAGATGTTTCCACTCCTCTTCTGAAAGACGGCCATTCCTGATTTTGTCTCCCCGTATATCTGTTTCTGCAATTATAAGCCTGTTAACAAGCTGTATAGAGGACATTTCACATGAGAATATTGCCACTTTTTTTCCGTGGTCAATTGACATATTCCTTGCCATTGAAAGTGCCAGTGCTGTCTTTCCCATTGATGGACGGGCTGCAATGATGATAAGTTCTGACTTTTGCCATCCGGACGTCAACCTGTCAAGTCTTGTAAAACCCGAAGGAATACCAACAAGTGCATCTTCTCTTTTACCTGCCTCTTCAATTTCCTTTATGGCCTCCTTGATAACCATATTAATGGGAGCTACTTCCCGCTTGATGTTGCCTTCGGCAATCTGGAACAGGGCATTTTCAGAATAGTCGAGAAGATCGGTAACATCTATCGAGTCATCAAATGATCTTGACTGGATCTCAGTAGAGACTCTGATCAGTTCACGCTGAATATATTTCTGAGCTACTATACGTGCATGATAGTCAACGTTGGCTGCGGAAACAACCTTTGAAGTAAGCTGGGTCAGATAAACGGGTCCTCCAACACTTTCAAGCTCATTGTGATTACGAAGCTCTTCAGTGACAGTATAAAGATCGACAGGATATTCCCGCAACGAAAGATCGGAGATTGCTTTAAAGATCTTTTTATGTGCATCCTTATAGAAACTCTCAGGTTTAAGAATGTCTAGTATGGTTATTACAGCCTCTTTTTCAAGCATTATTGCTCCAAGAACAGCCTCCTCCATATCTATAGCCTGTGGCGGAACCTTCCCAAGATCAGGTAATGACACAATATTTTTTCTGCTACCCGTTGTTTGTTTTGCCATTAATGTTATATTGCTGATTGATTGATAATTACCCTATAGCCGAATAGTCTTACCGGCAGTTTCAAAGGTATGAATTAGCAAGTTTCATGAATGCAGGATATCAGGTTTATTACAAACATAAAAGTGTTAAAAACTTGTTGAAAAGCTAAAAAAGAATAACATTAACATCAAAATCAAAACCTAATGGTAATTTTACAGGATGATTTCTTTTCCGCAAGCAAAGATCAACATTGGTTTAAAGGTTACTGGAAAGCGTTCCGATGGCTACCATGATATAGAAACAATATTCTATCCCATACCGTTATCGGATGCTCTCGAGTTTGTAACAATATCCGGAAAAACCGGGGAAGATGAGCTGGTGGTTTCGGGTATCGACATAAGAATACGACCTGAAAAGAATCTTATCATCAAGGCAATTAAAAGAATAAGAACAAGCTATCCTGTTCCCATGATCAAAATACATCTGCACAAAGTAATACCTTCTGGGGCTGGGTTGGGCGGGGGTTCTTCCGACGCTGCCTGTATTCTAAAGAGCATAATTAAACGTTTCAGATTTCCTGTAAGTGAAACCGAACTTAAATCAATTGCCCTGGAAACAGGAAGTGACTGCCCCTTTTTTCTGAACCCTGTACCCTCCTTTGCAACAGGACGCGGAGAGATACTAAAACCAGTCAAATCTCTTCTGGAGGGATATCATCTTGTCCTTATAAACCAGGGGTTTCATATAAGTACCAGGGAGGCCTATTACAATTGTCATCCTTCGAAACCGAAGACCAGTCTTAAAGAACTATTTTCCTATAAGATATCCGACTGGAAGAAATACATTGTAAATGATTTTGAAGATTTCGTTTTTAAGGTCTACCCCAAGGTAGGTGAACTGAAAAGTGCCCTTTACAAGCTGGGGGCAGTCTACTGTTCCATGACAGGAAGTGGATCTTCTGTTTATGGGATTTATGAGAAGAAACCTAAAATTCCTGATAAGCTGAAAGAGTTTATAATCTTTGAGGGAACTCTATAACCTCATTCCATCTCAAGCAGGACTATTCCCTTTGATACCCTGTCCCCTTTTTTTACCAGTACATTTTTCACTATTCCGTCCACTTTGCATTTAATCTGATTCTGCATCTTCATGGCATCAAGGATCATCAGGAGTTCTCCCTTCCTGACAATCTGGCCCGGTTCAACCAGAATATCGAGTATAGTACCCGGGATAAAACTCAGCACCAGCCTGGGATTGGCAGATTTAAAAGGTTTCCGGTTTGTATATTTACTGCTTAGCCTTGTTTTGTACAGGCTGGTATTGATATTCAGGGTACCCAGATTTTCAAATTTCTTCATAATCGGTTATGCTTGTTACTGGAATATGTTAAATCAAAATGGAGGAACCCCGTGTTTCTTCTTAGGCATTTGAATTGACTTATTCTCTGATACTGTAACTGAGTGAAGGAGAAATTTTCTTGTCTCTCCGGGTTCTATAACTGCATCAATATAGCCTCGTGATGCTGCAACATAAGGATTCGCAAATTTTTCCTTGTATTCTTCAACTTTTTTCTTCCTGGTTTCATCAGGGTTATCAGATAACATTATCTCTTTTCTGAAGATAATATTTGCAGCACCCTCCGGACCCATTACCGCTATTTCCGCTGTTGGCCATGCAAACACAAAATCTGCCCTGAGATGACGTGAACCCATAGCGATATATCCGCCTCCGTATGCTTTCCTGAGTATCACTGTTATTTTGGGAACTGTGGCTTCGCTATACGCATATAGTACTTTTGCGCCGTGACGTATAACACCTGCATACTCCTGGTCGGCCCCTGGCATATATCCCGGAAGATCCACAAAGGTTATTATAGGGATGTTAAAGGCATCACAATAACGTATGAACCTTGCAGCTTTGTCGGATGAATCGACATCAAGAACGCCAGCCATTTCAAGAGGCTGGTTTGCAACAAATCCGATTGTTTGCCCATTTATCCTCCCAAAGCCGATCACCATGTTCCTGGCATATTGTTCCATGATCTCAAAGAAATCGGAATTATCAACAACAGCCCGGATAACATCCCTGACATCGTATGGCAGTGTAGGATCATCGGGGACAATCTTTTCAATATTGTATTCCGCTTTGGGTTCTTCGGGATTAAAAGGTTTGGCTTTTCTTTCATTACTCCATGGAATAAATGTTATCAGTCGTTTTACCTGATCAAAGCATTCATCCTCATTTTCAGCAAAGAAATGTGCGTTACCGCTTATTTCGCTATGAATTCTTGCCCCTCCCAGTTCCTCCATAGATATCTCTTCCCCGAGTACTGTTTTTATAACCTCAGGACCTGTGATAAACATCCTTGATATGTTGTCAACCACAAAAACAAAATCGGTAAGAGCGGGAGAATAAACAGCCCCTCCCGCACAGGGACCAAGTATTACAGATATCTGCGGTATTACTCCGCTTGAGAGGGTATTTCTAAAGAATATCTCGCCATAACCGGCAAGTGAATTAACCCCCTCCTGTATCCTGGCGCCCCCTGAATCGTTGATACCGATTAGAGGTATTCTCATCTTCAGGGCATGGTCCATTATCTTTGTAATCTTTCTTGAGTGCATCAATCCAAGTGATCCGCCGGCGACAGTAAAATCCTGGGCAAATATGGCAACAGCGGCACCGTAAATGGTACCTGTACCAATGACCACACCATCGCTGGGAAGTGTCTTCTTCTCCATGTCGAAATCACGGGCCACATGCTCAACGAACATATCATATTCGTTAAATGAATCTTCATCAAGAAGAGACATTATACGCTCACGAGCAGTGCGTTTTCCAAGGGCTTTTTGTTTTTCAATGGCCTCTTCGCCACCCCCGAGCAGAAGCTTTTGCCTCCTCTCGTGTAATTCCTCTATCTTCTTATTAAATGCCATAGACTGATAATATTATAATATGTTTTTTGCCCTGGCGACCAGGATTACAATTTTACATAAAATGAATGACTTAAGGATGCTATTTGGGAGCCAATTTATAAAGAATTAATGCAATAAAAATATAAATGATATTAGGTATCCACATTGCAATCATTGGTCCAAGGTTACCCTTTACGGAAAATTGTGCCGCAAACTGAAGGAACAATATATATGAAAAGCTTAATGCAAGACCTATTCCTATGTTCATACCTATCCCCCCTCTCAGCTTTTGCGAGGAAAGGGCAACCCCAATCAATGTAAGAATGAATACTGCAAAGGGACTCGAAAAACGGCGGTGTTTCTCAATCAAAAAAACATTCAACTCATCTGATCCCTGAAGCTTCAGTAAATCAATATAATCATTTAGTTCACGGTAAGTCATCGTCCCTACAAATCCGGGGTCTCTTGAAAAATCCGTGGGTCTGATAATTAGGGCTGTGTCAATTTTTGTTCCTCTTGACAGTATCTCCTCGTTACCTGTTATTTCCCGGATCAGATAATTGTTTGCCACCCATTTTGAAGAGGCAGTATCCCATGCTACGGTTGGTGAAGACAACTTTGAAACTAGTTTGCCTTCACTGTCAAACTCCTCTAATGTGAAATTTCTTCCACGCATGTAAAGAGGGCTGAATGATTCCATATAGACATAGACATTCGGGGAAACCTGCCGGTGAATATTGTCAACATTCCCTTTTCGCCATTGGGGGCGGTAGTATTTATCTTCAAAATCCATCCGCTCGAGGGCAGTCCTGGGGATCACAAAATTTGTCAGATAAAATATGAATACCGCAATGACAAAGCTTGAAAGAAAATAGGGCCACATCATCCTCTGGAAACTCATTCCGCTGTTCAGTATGGCAATTATTTCGGTATTGGCAGCCATGCGGGATGTAAAAAAGATGACGGAGATGAAAACAAAAAGCGGTGCAAACAGTGTGGCAAAATATGGTATGAAATTCAGGTAATAGTCAAACACCACAGCTCTCCACGGCGCTTCTTTTTCCATGAAATTGTCGATTTTCTCGGCAAAGTCAAAGACCACTGCAATAGTCATTATCAAGACAAGAGAAAAGAAGAACGTGCCCAGGAATTTCCTGATGATATAGATATCAATTATTTTGATTTTAAATGAATCTATAACCTTGCAGAAAGCTTTTTTATCATTGACTCTTTCCATATTTTAAAATTCCCTGTAATTATTTTTTCTCTGGCTTCCCTTACCAGGCTCAAATAAAATGCCAGATTGTGGATACTTGATATTTGTGATCCAAGTATCTCTCCTGAGATTATAAGATGCCTGAGATATGCTTTGGAATAATTAATGCTCACTTCAGAAGGGACTGATGGGTCTATGGGGCTGAAGTCATCAATCCATTTATTGTTTTTTATGTTAATTATTCCTTCTGATGTAAACAGCATCCCATTGCGTCCGTTTCGTGTCGGCATTACGCAGTCGAACATATCAACACCTCTTTCAATTGCCTCGAGGATATTGACCGGTGTACCCACTCCCATAAGGTATCTGGGCTTATCTTCAGGCAGTATCTCATTTACTATTTCTATGGTTCTGTACATCTCATCTGCAGGTTCACCTACCGATAATCCTCCGATGGCATTCCCGGCCATACCTGCTTCGGCTGCCTTTTCCGCCGAAATCCTGCGCAAATCATCAAAAATTCCTCCCTGTACTATCGGGAAAAGGAACTGTTCGGTACCCCATATAGGTTCAGTTGTCCGGAATCTTTCCACAGCCCTGTCGAGCCAGTGATGAGTAAGGGTAACAGACTTCCTGGCATATTTTTGATCGCATGGAAAAGGAGCACATTCATCGAGGGCCATAATAATTTCAGCACCTATAACCCTCTGTATGTCAATTGTATTCTCGGGAGTAAAGACATGTTCTGAGCCGTCAATATGAGATCTGAAGATTGCCCCTTTTTCAGTAAGTTTCCTGTTGGCCGAGAGAGAAAAAACCTGGTAACCCCCGCTGTCAGTAAGGATCGGAAGATCCCATGACATAAACTTATGCAGCCCTCCAGCGGCTTTTATTATATCCGTACCCGGACGAAGATAGAGGTGATAGGTGTTTGCAAGTATGATCTTCGCATCAATCTCTTCAGTAAGATCACGGTGCAGTATCCCCTTAACTGTCCCCCCTGTACCGACCGGCATGAATATCGGAGTGGGAATATCTCCACGGTGAGTTGTCAGAATACCTGCTCTTGCTTTTGTTTTCTTATCCCTGCTCTCAATTTTAAACATATGACCCGGTCGTTACTGGCAGCACAAATGTAATTCATCCGTTCGGCCTGAGGAAATTATAGCACTTTTTTTTCTCCATTCCGAATATCTTAATTAATATTGCTGCAATATTTTGAAAGTCAGTTAATGTTCCACGAAAATCCATTTTTACTGATAGTGTTCTCATTGTTTTCATTATCCGGAGTTATCCAGGTTTTCTATTATTTATATTATTACCTTTCCGTTATTCTTTATAAACATCCTGAAGTAAAATCTCCCAAAAAACCTGTTTCTGTTATCATCTGTGCAAGGAATGAATCGGTGAACCTCGCTGAATTCCTTCCATCAGTTCTCAAACAGGAATATCCTGATTATGAAGTGATCGTCGTAAACGATTGCTCTGAAGATAATTCTTATGATATACTGGGCGACTTACTGAAGCAATACCCGCATCTGAAGATATCCAACGTGAACAAGGATTCTAAATTCACCCATAATAAAAAATTTGCACAGTTCATTGGTATTAAAGCCGCCAAAAATGATCTCCTTCTTTTTACTGATGCCGATTGTCAGCCCGAATCTGATAAATGGCTTGAAACAATAGTTTCGCGATTCGAGGATCATATCGACTTTGTTATTGGATATGGCGGATATTTTAAAAGAAAAGGCCTGTTAAACAGATATATACGATACGACAGCATGACCATTGCCATGCAATATTTCGGCATGGCAATTCGCGGAGTCCCTTACATGGGTGTGGGAAGAAACCTGGCATACCGGAGGTCACTGTTTTTCAATAAAAAGGGCTTCGGATCACATAACCATGTTATATCAGGTGATGATGATCTTTTTGTAAACTCAAATGCCGATAAGAAAAATACAGTCGTAGAATTCAGAAAAGAGACACATACACGATCTGTTCCTGCTGCTTTATTCAATGAGTGGGTGAAGCAGAAAAAAAGACATATGGTCACAGCCCGTTATTACAAGTCTGGAGATAAGTTCAGGTTATTTATGGAACCATTTACAAGGGTGCTGTTTTATGCCTCCCTTATTATCCTGCTTCCTTTTCTTTTTCTCTGGCAGTATGTACTTATTATCTTTGGACTGAGGCTGATAATTCAGATCATCATTACAACTCTTGCACAGAAAAGACTAAATGAGCCGGGCATTGAAATATTTTCATTATTTTTTGATATCTTTTCACCTGTGATCAACTGTGCGATTTATTTTAGTAATATCTTCACCAGACCGGGCAAGAACAAATGGAAATAAACCAGGGACTTTCGGATAAGGCAAAAAATGATCTGTTAATGGTTGAGGAGGCAAAAAAGGGCAATGAAAA
>Ga0315534_1002290_pt1 | contig 12980 bp, 12 predicted proteins | sample SalMarSW160240MG_FD_203094 | JGI IMG/M metagenome (GOLD analysis project Ga0315534, IMG submission 203094) | Salt marsh sediment microbial communities from the Plum Island Ecosystem LTER, Massachusetts, United States - Salt Marsh Sediment SW1602-40 ... | reverse complement strand
AGCCGCGCCGGCATCGCCGGAGTCTATCAGCGCCATGATTGGGCGGCAGAGAAACGCGCTGCGCTCGATGCATGGGCAACTCACGTGCTCGCGGTCGCGGAGCAGCGGGGCGTAACCGAGAACGTCGTCAAGCTAACCGTCGGAAACTCGTGTTTTCTCCGTCATGCGGCCTTGCCCCTGAGAAGCTGGGCCACGGTCTTCTCGTCCGTTCCCATTGCCGCGGCAATGAGCCGGAAGAGGGCGCGGTACTTGCCGCTCTCTTGGCATGAAGTATAGGTCAGCCCGTAAGCCTCGCGGCTCCCGAAATACTTTTCACCCGGAGGAAGGTAGAGCTTCGCCACGCGGCGCGGCGGGCCGCCGTCCTGGCACACGAGTGGGCAGATAAACCACCACTGCGTCCCGCCATAGTGCGGCGTCGTGGTCACCAGCCGGACCTTGTAGTCCACCGGCTCGCCGTTCAGCCGATAGTGAAGCCGGAGCCATGCGTTGTTCCGGTCCGTGAGGTCCGCCTCCGGCCAGCATTTCCACGTGCAAAGACATGGACGTCTCGCGCCTCAACGCGACCGCCGCTCGGGCGCGGGCATTCTCCGCGACGCTCGCCCGCATTGACGGCGCGCTTATGGGATCGCTCGCTGCGATGCGGCGCAGCCTAGCAAACGAACGTCATGTCTCAACGAGAGCAAAGGATGAGGCGGATCGGTACACGGTGGCCGTACACGATTTCGGCAGGCTCAAGATTCAGGCGCAAGAGCTCGCGAAAGCAATCTACGTTGTCACAAGAAATGTTCGGTCCTTGGAGGCGTCGTGCCAACCGCCGCTCATCCCCCCACTGTTCTCGGAGGGCAGGACACCGTCGATTAGTGGGGAAGCGATCACCGGACCAATTCCGATTCCGCGCAAGCGCCCTGTTTTCAGGGTTTTCGCATTAAGCTTATCAACGGTACCATCCGGCTGTTTGGGAGTTAGGCCTCGACGATGCCAAACGCAGCTAATGGACGGCAACCTTATTCGGTCGCCGTGCATGATTTCGCCTGGCTCAAGCTTCAAGCGCATGAGCTTGCGAAAGCAATCAAGGGCGTTGCCCAAAATATTCGGTCTATAGAGGCGTCATGCCGCCCGACCCGATCCCACCCCTGTTCGCGGGGAGCGACAGCCCGAGTGGGAAAGCCTCACTGAGGCCTCCCATACCTCGCAAACGGCCCACGAAGGCTGCGGCGAAGGCGGCACCGTTCTTTCTCCAAAGAGCGAAAGACTAACGTTTTCAGCACTGCGGCATTTCGTTACGTCAATCCCTCTTCGGCAGCAATTGAGTCTCACTCGCCGACGGAATATGCTCCCGACAACAAATTGGGCATTAGCCCGAGATCATATTGACAAACTTGGCCGCTGTTCTTCGCGGGTGCAAGCGAACGGCAGCATGCGTGATTCGCCGGAAGCTATCGTATTCAACTGACAACAGAATCAGGGTCAAAGGAGTGAGGCTATGGTGTCAGTGACACGTGACCAGTTCAAGGTCAAAAGCGAATTAGAAGCGGTTCACATTCCGACAGGAGCCGTTGTTCGGGCTTATCCTTACATCAACCCCGACGACATGTTGCAAAGCGTGAAGATCATTCGGGGCCAAGCTGGCCAGCCGACCGAGTGCGGCGATTACGCCGAAGAAGTTCGCCGCGTGGCATCGCTGTTGTTGCTTGAGCGAGCGCACCAAGCGGCCAGTGATCGGGGTTTGTATGAAGCTGCTTGAGCGGTAGCCATCGGCATACGCGGTGAAATTGTTTTAGCGTGCGAGCCCCGCGGGTTTCAACCGCGGGGCTCGCACTGTTCCGGCTTCAAACGGCTGTCATCGGTTTCGTATATCGCGGCGCGCATGAATTTCTACGGAACGGTTGATGGGTGAAGTTATGATCCGTTGCCTGAAGAAGGGGAAACCCGTAACGACAGGCATATACATTGAGCGCACGAGATTCCGGGGACGAAGAGACAGTGGCCCCATTTCTGGGGCCACTGCTCATAAAAAGAAAACTAGACCGCTTCCTTGAGGTCCTTAGCGGCGCGGAACGCAACCTTTTTGCTGGCGGCGATCTTGATGGGCTCTCCGGTCGCGGGATTGCGTCCCATGCGAGCGGGGCGCTTGCGGACCTGCAGAATTCCAAGGCCGGCAATGCGGATGCGATTGCCCTTTTTCAGGTGCTTCGTCACTAAGTCGACGGCATCGTTAAGGATTTCTTGCGATTGCTTCTTCGCCATCTCATGCTGCTGGGCGAGCGCTGCGGCGAGGTGCTTAATGGTCACGGTGGCTTGAACTCCGGCAGGCATTCGGATCCTCCTTTCGGTGAAAAACCGAGCACTTTTACGCCCAACACGTAAATGATCCGTTGCTTTGGCTAGGGGAGCAGCTGACCCGCGCACACGCATGTTCGATCGCTCGTTTGTCCCTCGTGCGGCACTTCGCACGAGTGGTTTGCCCGTGACGCATGGGTTTGTGAGTCGGATTCAGGATTCTGCGATCCGAATTGCGGGCAGCGGGTCGCTTAACGAATTAAGAGTTTCTGCGGCGCTTGCCGACGCAGAAAGTCGGTTGGACTGACGCGTGTGTAGGGCACCCGGGGTTCGGCTGGATATGGAATTTTCAGTTTTATACCGGCCTGGTTGGGATCAAGGTTTGGCCGAGACAAGTGCGGAATGAGGGGTGGCGACGGATTTTATCAGCCTGGTGGGTGGGCAACGAAGGTGGTTCGAGCGTTTATTGAACGGTGAAGGAAAGATGATCGGGTCGGCGGGCCGAAGAGGGCTGTGGCGCCTCAAGGACGCGCACAATAAGGACAATCGAGCCTGGAAGCTGGAAAAGTGGGTCATGGTCCGAGGGCATTTTTGGGCGTGAGCCTGCGGATGTAGACGAGGTGGCCGCGGCCGCAACATGGACAGCGCCGCGGTTCGGTGGCGATGGCGGGGCTCTGGTCGGCGATCGCCGGAGGAGTTGTGCGTTCGAGTTCCAGGAGGAGGCGTGCCTGAGCGGCGTGCTGACGTTTGGAAGGATGCCAAATGGCCACGTAGAGAAGGGGTCCGAACTCTTCGAGCATGAGATAGGCCTCCCGACCACCGAATTGATACGCGGGCGCCTCGCCCAGCCAAAATGGGGTGGTGGGCGCCAAGCTTAGGGGCGTGGCTCGCGGGCCAGGCGGCGCTGACGGATGCTCGCGCGCTCGCGAATCCAAAAAAGCAGAAGATCGAGATTACGACAAAATAACATATACCCCGTTCACGCCATAACCCGAAAATCGTTGGCCAAGCGCGTCGTTGCGGTCGGTTTTGTTCCTCATCGCGCTCAAGCTTGACCGCATGTGGCGCGCCTCAACAACGATGACCGGCAGCCCCAAGCGCTGCAGCTCGCGCGCTAACCAGATGCCGATCGAGGATGCCTCGACTCCAATGCGCGCGATCCGGTTCCGCCAGTTATCAAGCGCCGATCGGATCGCATCCGGGTCCGTTGCGACCTTCGTCTCGCGTTCAGTTTTGCCGGCCTGGTTCACAATGCACAGGCTGGTCTCGTCCAACGAAGCGTCCAGTCCAACGTAGATATCGGCTTCCATTTCGCTCTCCTGATCGATGCGCAGCATTTATTATAACTGCGCCGTCAGGCTCCCAACCTCCCTGCCATCCTACAACTACGATAGTTGACGACGGGCGAGCCCGATTAGGAGAGCCCTCGTTCGGTCGGTCGCCTCCTGCCCGCCATTCATACGAGGCACTTCGCTAGTCTGCGATCACACAAATTCGGAGAAAGCGCAGGGGAAGGCGGTTTCGACGCAGTACAGTTGCAGCGCTATGTCGCGTCCTCGGTGGCCCGACATGCAATCGCTTGTCGCCGAACCGACGGGTTTCCCGCATGGGAACTGCAGCCGCCGTGACCGTTCTCTGCAGATCGGTCGCGTTAAGTCGGGACGCACAAGCGCACGGCGCTTGCGCCTGCAATGTGCAATCCGACTGTCAAATTGGGCAAAGCTGCTGCGCGACATGTTCGCATGGCGCTGTCGCTTGTAACGCATTTGACCGCCGAGCAGTCAGTCGCATCACAGCACTCTAAATGTCGCGATCGGAGCTAAAGCAGACGTGACACGAATATTACGACACGTCGCGAGTGACTCAATACGGAGGTTGGCCGATCGACGTCTGGCTCAGTATCCTCTCGCCATTAGCAATCGCGAACTTCAGTCCCGGCTGACCGTCGACGATGTGCGATGCGAAGCTTCTGACCGGACAGCGTATCGGTGATCCTCTTGCCGATACCAAAACCGTGATAGGTACAATCTTCAACAAAGCTTCCCTAGCGCTAATTTCCTCGATTGGCATCAAGGCTCCAGTGGCGGAACGACGGCTCATCGCGAGGCACGATCTCGGTCACAAGCACCGTGCTGCAGCCTGGGCAGAAGAATTGCCGCAAAACGATCTCGCGTGCGGTGAAGGTTTTCGGGTCGGCATGCACACCCGGACCGGCGTCGCGCGACGGGCGCTCGCGCTTCACGGCATGGGCCAAGGGGTCATGACTATTCTCGCCGAGGCGCGTGTTGCAATGCGCGCACGTGACGAAGCCGTCATCGGTAAGCGTGAGATTGTCATCGAGATGAATCATGATTTCCCCTTCGTCATGCGGCGCCCTCGCCAATACGATCGCGTCGCAAATCACCACGGCGCGCTTCGGTTGCGCCCGCGTCCGCTGTCCCGTCTGTTTTTAGTATCACGCCGTAGACATCCGAAGCCGCGCGCGGCGATACCCTGAATGATGCCACATCCAAGGCGACCTCGCGCGGATCGCGCCGCAGCGGATCGCCATAACCGCCGCCACCCTGCCAGTGCGTAAAATAGACATCGTTAGCCGCCATATCTGTCTCGACATGCGACGGAAGCACCTCATGCCGACCGTCGATCTCGTCGAGATCCCCGGGGATGAAACCCTGCGCCAGTATCTTTTGCACATTGGTGTCGCGCATGAGCACGTCGTAGCTCGTGGCCGAGGGGTAGCCGCCGGCGAGCCCAGGTGCCAACGGCAAAGCTTTGCCAGGCGCCGAGACGACGAGATGCACGCCGTGCAAGGGCGAATCGTGTGGAATGAAACAACTCGATCCGCCCAGACCGCCGCGATAACGCCCGGGACCTCCTGAATCCATTTCCTCCCGCCGCCACAAGTAAAGCATCGGAAAACTGAACTCGTTGATCTCGACATCGGCGATGCGACCCATCGGGATCGGCATTTGTCCGCCGGTGTCGACGCCATCTTGGTCAACCCTAGCGCCAAGACCGCCGGCCATCGGGTCGCACAGCATAGTCACGAAGGGAGCGCCACGCTGGTCGACGCCGGCCAGCAGCGCCAGATCCCAGGTACCTTGGCAGCAGGACATGGCCGCCTTTCGGTGCTGCGGGTGCGTTCCCACCATCTGCGCCACGCACTCTGAAACCGCATTCTGCGTCGCCCAGGCGGAAGCGACGGAGGCTTTGCCGATGCCGGCTGGGAAAGTGCAGTTGTTGATCGTACCGCGCTCGCTGATGATTTCTACGCAGCGATAGATGCCGCCCGGCGCCCAGGGGATGTCGTTGCACAGCATCGTCATTATGATCGGCATGATACCGCCGCGAACGCCGGCGAAGGTGCAATTGATGAAGCCCTCGACCTGTGCGTCGGTACCGGTGAAGTCGAAGATCAGCTTGTCATCATGCTTGGTCATTTGCAGCACGATCTTATAGATATTGCTGTCGCCGGCCCGCGCGCCGTCCTGATGGGCGACAGCGCCCCAGGTGCCGTCCGGTAGGCTGCGCAGCTTGCTGCGAAGCCTATGCTCAGCGTCGTGCATCATCTTTTTCATGACGGCCTTGACGACGCGCGGACCGTATTTGTCGATAAGCTGCGTCAAGCGTTGCTGGGCCACATTGTTGGCGCCTAACTTGGCGCGCAGATCGAGCGCGATGAGCTTCGGTACGCGCGAACGCCGTAAATACATATCTTCGATATCCGGCCGTAGATTGCCGTTTTCAACGATCTTCACCGGAGGTACCGGTGTCGACTCCCAGAAAACATCTGTACCGGCAACAGACCAGCTTCCCGGCGATACACCGCCAAGGTCAACCTGATGACAAACGGCACCACTCCAGGCGAACAACTCTCCGTCGTAGAACAGTGGAGCGAATACGCTGGCGTCGTTCTGGTGCAGCCCGCCGCCGATCCACGGATCGTTACAGAAAAACATATCACCAGGCCGCAGGCCGGGATTTTCGCTGCGATGCTCAAGCGTCCATTTGATCGCCATATCCAGCGAGGCGGCGAGTTGCATATTGTACTGCCCCACCAAGATGAGATCGCCGGTCTCGTCGGCGATGGCGGCATTGAAGTCATTGCAGTCCGTGACCACCACTGATCCGGACATGCGCTTCAACGCATCGCCCATATCGTCGGTAATCGCCGAAAGACGGTGACGGATGACTTCATAGGTCAGTGGATCGATGGCGAGTTCGGCGGCAGCATCGACTAGATGCAGGGAGACGAACTTCGATGCAATCGCGCGCAGTTCGTCGCTTAAACGTTCTTCAAATTCGAATTTCTCAGAGCCGGCAACGTGAATGAGCGGCATTGCAACGCCTCCTTCTAAACCGCATCTGCATGGCGGATGACCATATTGCCGAGGTGATCGAGCGTAGCGGTGCATCCTTCGGGCAGCGCCACCGTCGTGGTCGGAGTCTCCACCACCGCCGGGCCGACGAGCCGATCGTCGCGTCCGAGGTCGCGATAGTCATAGACCGCGGTATCCTGCCATCCGCGTCGCACATCGAGGAACGCGCGGCGAATATTTTTCGGTTTTGCCCGCCTATCGCCGTGCTCGAAGTGCGGTAGTTGCGGATGGATCGGCAGACGCGCACGGGCGCGCATCCGATAGGTTATGATCTGCATGCCAGCGTCGCGAAAACCGGCATCCTTTCCGTACAGGCTCGCGTAAGCCGCCTCAAACGCTTTCCCAACGCTCGCGACGGCGCCCTTGTCGATCGGACCCGGTGCCACCGGCGTCGTGACTTCAGCCAACTGCATGGTAAAGCGCATGTCGACCTCCCGCTCATATTCGACGCTTTCGAATGGGAGCGCCTGTTCCTGCAGTTGAGCCTTGAGTTCCTCCTCAAGCTTGGCGAAGGCCTGCTCGACCCGTTTAGGCTGCGGCGGGAAATTGTCGGGCTGGGATCGCTCGACGGTCAAAACGATGTCGGAGCTCGCCAGGCCGTAGGCAGAGAACACGGCTGCCGTCGCGCCGAGTGGAACTATGACCTTCGATGCTCCCAAATCCGCAGCATAATTGGCGCAATGCACGGGTCCGGCGCCGCCGAACGAATAGACCACGAAATCACGCGGATCGCGTCCGCTATTGACGACGACTTTTCGTACCAGGTCGGCCGTTTGCGCGTTTTGGATCGCATAGACCGCGGCAGCCGCGTCGTCGACTTTCATACCCAACGGTCGAGCGACATGGCGTTCCAACGCATCGCGCGCAAGTTCGACCGAGAGCTTCATTCGGCCGCCGAGGAAATTATCCGGGTTAATGATACCGAGCACCAGGTCGGCGTCGGTCACCGTCGGTTGCTCGCCGCCTTCCCCGTAACACGCGGGACCTGGGCGGGCGCCGGCGCTTTTCGGCCCGACCCGCAAATTGCCGCCTTGATCGATCCAGGCAATGGCTCCACCCCCGGCGCCAATTGTGTGGACATCGACCGTCGAAGTCGAAATCGTATATTGATTGATCACCGTGCTGGTGGAGCTTACCGGCTTGCCATCGACGACTAGCCCCACCAGAAAAGTTGTGCCGCCAATGTCGGTTGAGATGATATTCTTGTGCCCCAGGGCAGCGCCTAGATTCGTGCAACCGACGATGCCGCCGGTCAGCACCGATCCCAGTGTGGACACTGCGTGATGCGGCGCCTCCCGGGCTTTGACGCAGCCGCCCGAGCCTTGCATCACCAACAGCGCCCCTTCGAATCCGCGGTTGCGCAGTTCGTCCTCCAGCGGAATGAGATAACCACGCAACCGAGGCGCGATCTGCGTGTTGACAATGGTCGTGGCGCTGCGCGCGAACTCGCGGATGCGAGGGCTGATCTCGCTCGACAACGCGACGTAGATCAATGGCGCCTCCTCACCAATGATCTCGCGTGCTCGCAATTCGTGCGCTGGATTGCGAAACGACCAGAGGAAGGACACCGCAATGGCCTCCACTCCTTGCGATATGAGATGCCGAGTCGCCGCGCGCACTTCGTTTTCGTCGAGGTGTACGATCTCCGCTCCCTTGTAGTCGATGCGCTCGGTGATTTCAGCGACCAACGCCCTCGGCACCAGCGGCGGCGGCTTATTGGTGCGCGACATATTCTGGATCTGATCAGGGTCGAGGCCGGCGTATCGCCCCTCCGCATTCATGATCGAAATGGAGTCGGCGTGTCCCTTGGTGGTCAGAAATCCTACCTTGCAAACATCGCCGGTGACGAGCGCGTTTAGCGTCGAGGTCGTCCCGTGCACGATGTAGCTCGTGTCGCACAGAAATTCCCGCGTCGTCACGCCAAGCGATTTTGCCAACTCATCGATGACATTAAGCACGCCGACCGCGAATTCTGGCGGCGTCGACGGCGACTTGGCCGAAGCGATGCGTCCCAAATGATCGGCGACAAAGCCGTCGGTAAACGTGCCGCCTGTATCGACTCCGATGACGTAAGACATATACCAGCGACTCCTATGATTCTCTAATGATCGGCCCGCTGTCGGAAAAGGATTGAAGACCCGTTGGGCGGATGAACATCCGAACGCCGACCGACCGCGCGGCAAAACGAATACACGCGACGGCTCAGTTCCTCGCTGTCGAGAATTGCCACCGCGAACAGAACGGCGGCGGTCACGATCCAATGGGCGAACGGCGGCACACCGATAGCCGTTAAGCCGGAACGTAACATCGAAAGAACAAGCACGCCGCCAGCGATCCCGATGGGCCGGCCTTTTCCGCCTGAAAGCGATACGCCACCGAGAATGGCGGCTGCGGCGCCCGGAACCAGCGTATCGGCAAGCGCGGTCGGCGAGGCCGCCGCCAAACCGTAACTCAGCAGACCGCCACCGATTGCAGTGAGCAAGCCCGAAATTACGAACACCGCGATGAGGATCCTACTCACTCGGATGCCGACGATTGTCGCCGCACGCCGGTCACTGCCGACCGCGAGCAGATCGCGGCCAAAACGTGTCCAGGACACGACCAAGGTAGCGACTAGGAAAAGAACTATTGCGGTCAGTGAACGTATCGAGAAAATACCCAGAAGCGGCGCATTGACGCCCAGCGCCACATCCAATCGGTCATAGCCGATCGTAGTATTTCCAGTCAGGAAATACGAAAGCCCGCCAAATGTGAGCAAACCGCCAAGCGTCACACCGATCGAGCTCAGATTGAGCCATGTCATGATTGTGCCTTGGGCGAGTCCGCAGAACGCGCCCACGGCTGCCGCGAGGAGCAATCCCGCTACTGGACTGCTCGAGCCTGTTATCACCGCCACGCAGCCGGCGAGACTGAGGATGCCACCCACCGACAGGTCGAATTCTCCCACCATCATTGACAGCCCGAGCGCGAGCGCGACGGGACCGATGGTGGCGAATTGCTGCAGCACGTTATAGGCTGTGCTCATGGTTAGGACGCGATCATGACCGTCGTCGGCAATACCGAGAACGACTACGATGAGCACGAGGACGCCAAAGGGTCGAGCAGTACGGTTTGCGAAGAACGCGGACAAAAATCGGGTCATGTCCGGACCTTCCATTGCAGCATGATGGCGGCCAGGACGATCAAACCGATCAGCAAATACTGCAATTCAATTCCAAAGCCGCGCAGGATCAGCAGTCCTTGCATCAAGGCGATGAAGACGGTGCCGACCAAGGTGCGGAGTACCGATCCCTCGCCTCCCCGGATTGAAGTCCCGCCGACGAGAACAGCGCTAATGGCGTGATACTCGTAGCCAATGCCATGCTCCATATCGCCTGAACGGTAGCGGGCCGCGACCAGTACAGCGGATGCGGCTGTACACAGACCAGCGGCCACATAAGCCCACAAGACGGTGCGCCACGGCTCTATGCCTGCGGCCTTAGCCGCGCGCGGACTAGTTCCCACCAAATATATGTTTCGGCCGAGCCGCGTGAAGGAAAGGATCAATTGACCGGCGATCGCTACAAACAGGAAGGCGGCCAGCGGTCCGGGTATGGGCCCCAGATTGGCGGTCAGAATATCAGCCTTGTTGGTCAGCGGGTAAACACCGCGTCCACCGGTGATATAGACCGCGCTGCCAATAATCATCGAATATGCGGCCATGCTGATAATGAGCGGATTTGCGCGAAAGAAGCCGATCAACCACCCCTGAATGCCGTTCAGGGCGGCACAAAATAAAAAGGCAAGAATCAGGGCCGGGATGAGGCCCAGTGCGATGCTCGCCATGAACACGATGGTCGTCGCCGACATCGACGCTCCGATGCTGAACGACATGATGTTGCCGCTCAGCGTGATGAAGGTCATGCCGACCGCGACGCAGCCGACGAAGGATACCGTGGTCAGCAACGAGCGAATGCTGGTCGTAGAAAGAAACCCAGGCGTAGAAACGGCAAATATGACCACCGCAACTACGGCGATGCCTTGAATCAAGGAGGCTTTATCAAGGTGCATCGACCCCAGCCGCGAAGCAACACTCGCTGGCTTTTCAGACGCACGTCCTCCGACCGAATTCATTAGCGAGACTGTTCCTATTTGAGCGGATGGATAATGTCGGCCATGATATCCTGCATGTTGATCGCCTTGCCGCGGTAGTTGCCGACTTGCCGGGACCGATACATGGTAATGACAACGTCCCCCAGTCCGACCACTTCTTCCAGGTCAGTGGATGCGACCAATAATCCATAGCCTTCGGAACAAAGTCCGTGCATCAGCTGATAGATCTCGGCCCGCGCTCCGATATCGATACCGCGCGTCGGCTGGATCAAGACCAGCAAGCCGGCTTGCGCTCCGCCCAAACAGCGACCGAACGCGAGTTTCTGTTGATTGCCGCCGCTCAGATCATCGGCCCGTGCTCGTAACCGCCGCTGATCGACGCCAGCCCGTGCCGCCAGTCTGAGAGCCTCTGCACGCAGCGAGTTCGGATTGAGAAAACCGAATCGAGATAACGCACGAAGTCGCGTAGCGACGAGGTTATCGGTGACGCTGAGACTGCGGAAAATGCCTTCCTCGGCCCTGTCGCCGGAAACGAAATTGATATTGTGCTCGAAAGCTTCCTCCGCCGAGCCGAGTCGCATCGGCTTGCCGTTCACGCGCACCGATCCAGTGGCGTTGTAGACTAAGCCAGCAACCGTCCTGACCACGTCTTCCGCTCCCGAACCGACCTGTCCGGCGATACATACAATGTCGCCTCGCGGCACGACGGCGCTGAAGTCGTTGACGGCGCCGGGAACGGAAAGTCCTTCAATCTGAAGAAGAGGATCCCCAGCGGAATAACCATGCTCGGGATACATCTCGACGAACGGACGCCCCAACATCATTTCTATCAATTTCTTACGATCGATGGCCGCTATCCCAACGGTCCCCACCATCTCGCCATTGCGCAATACCGTGACCGAGTCACATATCTTGAATACCTCGGCCAACCGGTGCGTGATGTAGATAACGGAGTGTCCCTCGCGTTTGATGCGTGCAAGCGCCACAAAAATTCTGTCGATCTCGCTGTCCGACAGAGTGGCGGTGGGCTCGTCGAGTATGAAAACGCGCGCATTTCGCGTCAGCATGCGCGCGATTTCAACAAGCTGACGCTCTCCAATCGTCAACTGACCGACTGTCGTATTCAGAGCAATATGCTCCGCGCCAAGCAGCCTGAGCGCTTCGGCCGCGCGACGGCGTAGTTCTTTGCGCCGCGGGAGAAACGGAACGTCCACCGAACCGAGCCAAATATTGTCAAATACCGATAGATCCGGGCAAATGCTCAGCTCCTGCGCCACCATCGCAATGCCAAGACGCTGCGCTTCTATCGATGAGGACAGCGGGCAAACCTTGCCGTCAAAACAGATCGTCCCAGCGTCTGGCCGATCGATTCCGGCTAGTATCTTGACCAGGGTGCTTTTCCCGGCACCGTTCTCTCCGCAAATGGCGCGGATTTCGCCGGGGTAGAAGTCCACGCTCAAATGCTTAAGCGCGTTGACCGGTCCGAAACTCTTGGACAAGTCACGCGCCGAAAAGATTGGACTGCCAAGGAACAAAGGGGCGGAGAGCCCAGCATCAGCTGCGCTCTTCGTCCGTTGATTTTCCGGTAAGGCTTGCATGGCCATGACCGCCTAGGTCACGATTCCACCCACCGCGGCTTCAATACGAACACCTTTCGGCGAAATCCGCCACGTTCTGCTTGGTGATGATTTGGTGTTTCTCGTAGATCGCCCGCGCAACCTTCTTGCCGGCGAGCACTTCGGCGGTCGCGTCGGCGGCGCTCTTCGCCGATATCTGCGGCAGCATAAGCACAGTCGCAGCCTGTTTGCCGCTCTCGATGTTCTTGATGCCGGGATCCATGCAGTTGCCGCCGACCACAATCAAAGAGCCCTTCGCCGAACCCAACTTCACGCCCGCCGACTCGGCGGCCTGTATGGCTCCGTTGGCGACGGTGTCGTTCATGCCGTAAACGGCATCCAGGCCTTGCGCGCCGCCAAAGCGCGCGAGTATCTGCCCAAATGCCTGTTCGGCTTTGGTCGGATTCCAATGCACGTCCTGGACATCGACTATCTTGATCCCAGGGTATTTGGCGACTGCCGCTTTGAAGCCTTCGAGACGCAGCGACCCGGTACCCTCGGAGAGGGTACCGACCAGCGCGGCAACCTTGGCGTTGGGACGGCCGGCTTTTGTTAGCGCCTGCCCCAATGCCTCACCGGCGAGTTGCCCAAGCGTCCTGGAGTCCTCGCCGAC
>Ga0315534_1002289_pt1 | contig 12981 bp, 9 predicted proteins | sample SalMarSW160240MG_FD_203094 | JGI IMG/M metagenome (GOLD analysis project Ga0315534, IMG submission 203094) | Salt marsh sediment microbial communities from the Plum Island Ecosystem LTER, Massachusetts, United States - Salt Marsh Sediment SW1602-40 ... | reverse complement strand
GTTCCCGAGATTGACGAAATCATCAAGGACATCGTCGAGAACCAGGAATCCGAATACGATTTCACAACCGAGGATGACATCGGGCACCATTTCTGGGTGATAACTGAGAAGAATACAATCCAGCGTTTGATTGAGCAATTCAACGAGCTTCCGGCGACCTATGTTGCCGACGGGCACCATCGCACGGCTGCCGCCGCGCTGGTTGGTAATGAGAAGAAGGGCAACAACCCAAATCACACCGGGGATGAGGAGTACAACTACTTTTTGGCCGTGCACTTTCCGGACGACCAGCTACGCATCCTGGACTACAACCGGGTGGTAATGGACTTAAATGGTCTGACCCCCGAGGAATTCCTCGGACAGCTCAGGGAAGTATTTGCTATAGAAGAGAAGGGGGACGAGACCTTCAAACCGCAAAGTCTTCACACCTTCGGCATGTACCTTGATGGAAAGTGGTATGAGTTAATCGCCAATGAGGGCTCTTATGACGACAACGACCCCATCGGTGTTTTGGATGTGACGATACTATCGAAATCGGTGCTTGAACCCATCCTCGATATCATGGACCTGAGGACCTCGAAACGAATAGACTTCGTCGGCGGCATGAGGGGGCTGGGAGAACTGCAAAGAAGGGTGGATAGCGGGGAGATGAAGGTGGCTTTCGCCCTGTACCCTGTATCCATGCGGCAATTGATCAGCATCGCCGATACCGGGAACATCATGCCTCCAAAAACAACCTGGTTTGAGCCAAAATTACGCAGCGGGTTGGTGATTCACAGCCTGGAGTGAGGTCTTACTTTTACGCAACTCATAAGGGGATGTAGACAGCTGCTTCTCCTACAGCTCATCCTTGCAGATCTTGGATGCGGGCAAAACAAGGGCCGACACTCAGGTCGGCCCTTACGCGTTCAGGGGGTTGTAAGCAAGCATCCGCCTACAGCTTGGGGAATCTCCTCAACACGGTTGCCGCTGAGGGGATGAAGATCCGGTCCCCGGGCTGCAAATCAGGTCTGGTTTCGCCATCTGCCTTCATCGGCGTACCCTGGAAAATGAAGAAGGGCGTTCCTTCATCTGCATACTTATTGTAGATGTACGCCTGACCAGTCAGGTAGCCCGTCCGATCTGCTGCGCAGCTTGTTACTACACCTATGGTAAGACCTCGCTTATCCAACACAGGATCACCGAGATGGACCATGGGAATCCCCTTCACATCGCATCGGAAACGTATCACTACGCTATCGCGCTCAGCTTCTCGCTCCAGGAAACTATCTCGTCCAATGAACCACGGTTTATATGTCTTGACATAGCTGCGGAATCCCGCTTCACCCACCCCTAGCGCTAACTCGCCACCCATCTCGTGCCCATATAAGGGCAACCCTGCCTCTATCCGCAATGAATCTCTCGCCCCTAATCCGATAGGTTTGAGCCCCATCGGTTCCCCGACATCCAGCAGAGCCTTCCATAAGACAGCCGATTTGTAAGGGTGCACAAACAATTCGAAGGCCATTTTCTCACCCGTGTACCCCGTTCGGGAAACAATCAGGTCAATGCCTCCGAGCGTCGCTTCGCATAGCTCAGCGCGATCTAGCTTCTTTATTCGTTTGCAGGTGGCATCATCACATTTCAGGGCAAGAAGGATGTCACGGGACAAGCGTCCCTGTAAGGCGATGTCCACCAACATATCCTTCCCTTCAGACGGATCGCGCAAGTTACGGAGCACCACATTGCGCCCAAACGCTCTCGCCCATGGACGTTTATTATCAACGAGCACTGCACCATCACGAACCGCACAGAGATAGGACCAATCCTTATCGTCGTTCGACGCGTTCACCACAATAAGGTATTCCTCCGGTCCGCGCTGATAAACAATCAGATCGTCAATTACATTTGCATCCGGATCCAAGAAATGTGTATATACCGACTGGCCCACATCTAGGTAGCCGATGTCGTTTCCACATACGCTGTCTAAGAATATGGCAGCATCAGGTCCTTCTGCCTGGTAGATTCCCATGTGAGAAACATCGAATAAACCGGCAGCGTTACGAACCGCTTGATGTTCCTCTCTAACAGATGAGTACCACAAGGGCATCTCCCACCCGGCAAACGGTGCCATCTTAGCGTCCAACTCCAAATGGATCGCGTGTAGAGTCGTCCGTTTTAATTCGGGTTGCTCCTTGGGTTCCTGCCAATTGAATTTCGGTAAAGGTTCACCTGATCCATCAGAAATTCCGATATAAAATGGCTTATCCTTGGCTGCCGGATCCCCCTTGACGGATTTCACAGGTGACTCGTCTGATTCCCGAACCCACGCTGGCCCTGGGGGTTTCGCCAGCAGATCATCATCCTTGATGCTGACAAAACCATCAGAAAGAGCTCGTAGCCAGGCGGCTGCAAGATTAGCTTCGCTTGATCTCACACTTAGCTGGAATTTGTAGGGTGACTTACAGGTAAGCGTTCCCTCGATTTCACCTTGCGGTGTGCTTATTCGTGTGGATTGGCTTTGATCAGGTTCCAGCGCTTCGACATCACTGCTCAATGCAGTATTCAAGAATTGCCGTACGCGTTCACCGCCAATGTCAAAGGCTGCCCATTGACCTTTTCCTGGTGATTCGTCGCCCATGTAATAGAAGTGAGGATATCCATGAACCGCTGGATCGAAGTCGATACCCGCCGACTCGGCCAACTCACATACGCGCAGCTTTGCCTCTTCCATGGTCTTGAAATCTACCTTCGCACGCCTATTTTGACGTTTACGTGAGTTCAATGCATAGGGTGTCGTCGCCATCAAAACGTCGGCAATGATGTCCGCGAGCGTGATCGTTTCCTTTTCTTTAAATCCACGCTGGGTGATCCAGGATGTGCCCATGCGAATGCCGGAAGGATCAAGGGCGGATCTGTCGCCTGGTATGGTATTCCGATTTACGACGATGCCCGCCAGATCCAAGATTCGCGCGGCCATATCACCGGAAAGTGTCGTTCCATCAGGTCCAGTAACGGATCTGCAATCCAAATTCATCAGATGGGTATCGGTACCACCGAACGCGATCGTAAAGCCTCGCTCCTCCAGGCGTTTGGTCAATGTTTCACAATTTCTTATCACTTGATGCTGGAGGACGCTGAACCTTTTGGTTTGAGCCAACTTAAAAGTGAGCGCAAGTGCAGCAATCGTATTAATGTGAGGGCCACCTTGTTCTCCGGGAAACACCGCTCTATCAATCTTGCGGGATAGTTCGCGGTCCGCTGTAATGATCACTGCTCCCCTTGGTCCATTGAGCGATTTATGCGTAGTCGTCGTCACAACATGGGCATATCCTATTGGAGAGGGATAGGCCCCGGCAACAACCATTCCAGCAACATGGGCGATATCGGCCAGCAAGTACGCACCAACCGAGTCGGCGATCGCCCTGAACCTGGCCCAATCAGCCGACCAGGGGTAGGACGAAAAACCGGCGATGATCATCTTTGGCTTGGATTCACTCGCCAGATCTTGCACTGCCTGGTAGTTTATGCGCTGTGTCTCAGGATCCACTGAGTAATGGACGATGTTAAAATACTTACCGGAGCGATTGACCGGAGATCCATGGGATAGGTGACCCCCGTGCAGCAGATTCATCCCCATGACGGTATCGCCGGGGTCAACCAACGCGTGATACACCGCATTATTGGCTGGCGCACCTGAAAGCGCCTGAACGTTTACGTACAAATCGTCCGCCGTCAAACCATTGGCAGCAAAAGCTTCAGCGCAGCGTCGACGCGCTAAGGCCTCGATCGTGTCAACGTACTCAACACCCTTGTAATAACGCGGGTCAGAATAACGGCGATAGTGTGCAAGGCGATTGTCATAATCCAGAATTTCCTCTTCATTCATCCAGCGCGTATCCTCATCCGGATAACCTTCCGCATAGACATTCTGGAACGCCGAGTCCAAAGCATCTCGTACCGCTAACGGAGAGGTGCTTTCACTTGCGATCAGGATTAATTTACGATACTGACGCTCGGACTCCAGTTGAGTTAATTCGTATACATCTGGATCGAGTTCCTCCAGAGTCCCTCGAAAAAGAGAATCAGGCATTTGAAGCTCCTAATAAAAGTGTCGGCGTATGGGTCATTTGCCGCGACATGGGAATGTATGTGGAATGGATTGTAAAACCTGTGGGGAAGAAGGGTCAAGGATAAACCTTCTTTAACCTAGCAAAGAGCACCGAAACGTGCCCTTCCCTGGTCCGACCGAATATTCCGAGGGGCAATCGGACTCAAAATAATTCATATGTAGCTGTAGGGGCATACTGCAGAAGGTGTCTACCCCTCAAGCTCCGGGATGACGCCCCCTTCGTAAACCCACAGGTCGAAAAGGTCCTGCAAATCACAACGGCAGGTTTTTTCTGCGACTTCCTGGAATTCGGATCCGGTCGCAAAGCCATATAGATGCTGCCGATAATACACCTTCAGGAATTCGCCAAAGGACCGATCGCCGATCTCACCGCGCAGCGCGTCGAAGAAAAGCGCGCCTTTCAAGTACACGAACACAGCGTAATCAGCATTGGAGTCATAGTCCCCGACAGGCAGACCGATCGGCATCGTCGGGTCTGGGTGTTCCCGTACGATGGCGCGCAAATCGCTCAAGAAACCGGTCGCACGCCCCGACCCCAACGCGTGTTCGTAATACAGCGCCTCCGCGTAAGTCGCTGCAGCCTCATCAAGCCAGGGCTCCGAAATTTGATCATCGCCGATAAGACCATAAAACCACTGATGTGCGACTTCGTGGACGGTCGGTTCCACAACCCAGTAGGTCCCCAAAGTACCAATGAAGACCAGGCCCGGGTATTCGATGCCGCCGAACGCATGTGGCGCGTCGACAATATCAAGCTCCGGATAGGGGTAGGGACCCACAAGATCACCCAGAACCTGCATCTGCAGGATCGCCGAATCGAGCACCGTATCAAGATCGTCGGCATGATCCTGCAGCACCCAGGCTGTTACGGTAACGTCGCCAACCTGGCGGGACTCATCGACGAAGTCGGCGAGGGCGAGGGCCACATCCCGCATCGGTCCCGTCACATACGTCAGGCGTTGAAGATCACCTATCGTCTCATTCAGGATCTCCACGCCCGAGGCGACGAGATCAAAGGAAGCGGGCACAGTCACTTGCAGCTGATACAGGGCTATATCGGAGTTTGTCGTATCACCACCCAAAGGCGCCTGCCGTACATCCCACTCACCATCGACGATGCGCGGGATCAGTGGATAGAAAGTCGGGGCGATCAACACGCCATCGGTGATCCCAAAACGGCGGGGCGCTGAAGGACGCATCGACTCCACCTCGATCCGGAACGGCAGACCAAGGTCGATCATCTCCCCCGGTGCGAGCGGCAACGCCAGATCAACGCGCAGGGCTAGACCATCCAACTCCTGTTTGGGACCGATGACCTTATCCCTGATAAATACAGGACCCGCGACCATCGCAGCCTGATACTGCGGATCGTTCGGCCAGAGCATTAGATAGATTTCATGCAGCGGATTATCGAGATGATTCCAGAATTGAATCTGAGCCCAACCATCGAGAACCGCGGTCCTCATCTCGGAATCAAACGTCACCTCGACGTCGATCGAATAGCGAGTGGCGGCTTTGAAGTGGGTGAGGTCATCGACATGGCCGGATAATAAGCCTGGACTCTGATCGGATAGTTGGACATCCGGAGTCGGTTGAGGGGTAGGCGTGGGTGGGGGTGTCGGCGTCGGTGTGTACACCGGAGGCAGTCCGACCGTACTTTGTGGGCCAGCAGTATTCGACGGCCCCTGCGGGGGACCGGCTAGCGGCGCGCAGGAAGTTATGAGCAGCAAGTAGATGACGATGGTCTTCTTCACACTCGATCCTTCTTACGCTTGCCCCCATAGAAAAAGAGCGCCCAAGCACCCAGAAGTGGGCGGAACAGGACTCGAACCTGCGACCTCTTCTGTGTAAGAGATTCTATACGATCTTCCATAGCGTCCATAGCCTACATCTAGTTGCATAGTTTCTACAAACCCGCATGAAATAGAGGGCTGATTGTCCAGGCTGTCTATACTCTCCATGGGCTAGTGCATTAACTGCACCCAAACTGCACCGCTCATGAAGCCAGGAAAGGCGACTCGAATACCACTGTACAATTAGAAATAGCTGAGTACATTGAAGGACCATATCCTGGGACAGTGTGATTTGGGTTTTCAAATCCCTCCATCCACATTTCTTCGAAGAATCTTCAGGTTACACCATACCGCACCGTAGCCGGTGCTGTGTGAGTTCCCTGGTCAAGCCCGCCAGAGCAGGCCAACTCTATAAATGAGGCCTTGAACCGTCAAGCTGGGCATCCAAGGGTGGCCTTGTGATTTATGGTAGCCAGAAACCTGGACAACCTTAGTTATATACTTCATCCATTCCTTAGTATGAGGATTATGGTGACAAGTGCTGCCGAGGTTCTGAGCTGTAATACTTTGTTGATTCAGGGTAATCTATTAATGAAAGGTATTGGATCGATTCGATGATCAACAATGACTAAAGTTCTCGAAGTCTCGAGCACTGAAGCTGAGCGTAAATCAATGACTACCGAGCTCTCGCCCCTCGTAAATGGATTCGATCAGCACTTCTCTCGAATTTATGCCTACGCTCTTTATCGCGTGCAGGATCCCAGTGTAGCGGACGAGATCGCCTCCCAGACCTTCACAGCGGCTATGTCCAGAATCGAACGATACGATCCGGAAAGAGGCTCCATGGATGCGTGGCTCTTTGGTATAGCGCGCAATGCAATAAGAAAACATTTGCGGGCACGCCGTATCCGCGACTGGATACCTCTTGATTCACTGTGGTCTCACCCCACAACTTCATTGCGCTGGGTCGAAGAGATCGCTACAAACAATGAGTTGCTCACAGAATTGCTCCCGCTGATAAGTACTTTACCTGAGCGGGAGCGAGATATCTTATCACTCAAATTTGGAGCGGAGATGACCAACCGAAGTATAGCGGATATCACAGGACTCACTGAGAGCAATGTAGGCGTGATCCTCTACCGCACACTTCGTCGCCTGAGAGATCAACTACAGGAGAACGATGATGCACAGACCTAAAACCTTCGCAAATGATGTGGAGAGTTTCAATCGCCATCTGGATGCGCTTATCCTTGACCATCACCTTCCAGCAGAAGAACTTCAATCTTCTCATCGGGAGATGTTCACAATTGCACGGGCTTTGACACACAATTCCTTCGACTCTCTTAGTAATACAAAAACCTCCATTCAACAAAAAGTGATTAATAAATCTCAAACGCCTCCCAAAAAAACATCTCTACGAAAAGTTGCAGCTGTTGGCGCCCTGCTCCCCATCGTCACATTTATCGTCGCATGCGCCGTTTCCCCCACGTTGAGAACGCGCACGAAAGAAGTTTTGATCCAGATTGGAAATCTCATCTTCACAAACGAACCCACCGATGCCCAACAGGCGTTGCCTTATAAAGACACCCTACGACCAACCCCTGTGATAGATGAGACTGGTGAACCACATCGCTGGGTTCCGCTCACACAGGAAGAGGCCAGTGGCCTGGTAGGATTCCAGGTGCTCGTGCCACACGATGTTCCGGAGCAGGAATGGGAAAAGGCCTTTCGCCCGGAATGGGGAAACCCCAAAAAGATCTCCCGGGAGATTTATGAATCCCCTGCGGGAGGGATATATGTCATGTGCGATTGCTTCCGCTTCCATCAGGTTATAATCCGGCAGCAACGTATCAAAGAGGTTGCATTAGAGGAATTCGCCATTGCGGATGCTCAAGCGACCGAGGTCACGGTGCGAGGCTCAAAGGGATATTGGATTGAGGACGCTCCTACAAGCCTTGTCGGCGGCGGAGGTTCGGCGTGGAGCCTTACCGAGGATGACATAGTTTGGCAGATCAGTTACGAGAATTTTCTCGTGTGGGAAGAAAATGGAATCCTTTACATGCTCAGCGGCAGTGACGAACTCTCCCTAGAAGATTTCAATCTCGTCGCCGAATCCCTGGCTCCGTAGAATCCGTCCTGTAGCATCAAAAATCCTCATCCTTGTGAGAGCTGGACCAGGAGATGAAATCAATACATGAATGCAACTTTGGTGGTGGATATGAGAGGTATAGTGCAACAAGATCCAAATGAGGTGCTTGCTCAAAGATTCGAACCCAGTATCCAGGGATTATTGGTTCAAATCATAAATGTCCGCCCTGCCCCTTCTCATTCCCCGAGTATTTGGAAAACCTTAAATAATTCAACCCTTTAGACTATTATCCCCGGGGTCTTTAGTCCGAATCCTATAATGCATGCATAAACGCTGTTCAATTAATGAAGAAAGCGCCCTCTAAAGCGCTTCGTTCTCAGGTAGCGGGGCTCAGATTCGAACTAAGGACCTTCAGGTTACACCGTGCCGCACCGGCTACGATGCGATGTGAGTTTCTACCCCAAAAAAGGGAGGCTTGGAGCGTCAGGCTTAGCTTCCATGGGTGGCTTTGCAATGTTCGTTTGTTTGAAACTCAGCGCGTCTATTCCGTAATATTTCTAGCCACTTATGTATTTAGGGACGCTAGCACCTTATGTCATTGACTCGCATGTGTTCTTCGTTTATTTTAGTGCGCGGGCTGGGTCGCATAATGCCATCACTGGACCATTTCCTGTGGTTCAATCAAACGAATACCATACTCATTCGCCTCAGCTCTCATCGCCGAAGTGAATCCCTTCTTGCTGAACATGACATAGTGGACATGCTCAAACCTCTGTGTTAAGGACGATTCCTGCGCCTTCACCCTCAAATCCCTCCAGATATTCAACCCCACCGGTCGGGACGACCATTTGCACTCGCCCAATACTATTGACCGCTCAGCGTCGCTAACGGCGGCAACATCAATCTCCGCACTACGGTCCCACCAGCTTCCTATCCGTTCGGGCAAGAACGGGAGTTCTCCTGAGCGAGCAAGCCGCACGACGTGTGCTCGCGCCGCTTCTTCGAAACCTTGTCCCATATAGATATTGAACGTCGGACGGACACGCTGTGCCAGTATAGCGCTGGCCAGACCTAGCTCGAGGGAGCCAATATGCGGTTGCACATAACGGAACCAGAAACGAAGGAACGGGTCAGTGAATTGATAGATCCCCTTCTTGCTCTTCTTGGGCCGACTCTCTGTGGCTGGAACCTTGCGCTCGATGAGGTGCATCTGTTGCAGGATGTCGAGATAGCGAGCCGTGGTGGGCGAGTTCCCAACACCGGCACCCAGAGCAATCTCATTAAGCCGCGTTCTCCCCTGGGCGATCGCCCTTAGTATCGAGAAGTAATTACGCGGCTCACGGAGTTCCTCCATTAGCACCAGGCGAGGTTCGCTATAAAGCCGGCCCTTGGTATCCAGGATATGCTGCTGAATATTGGCATACAAGCCTTTGGAACCCTCGAAGGTCTGCAGGTAATAAGGCATTCCGCCGAGCACTGACCACGCTTCAATCTGTTGAACCGACGTATAACCAGGGAAGAAAGCTGCTGCCGCCGGTAGATCCAAAGGCTGTAAGAAGAGACTGCCTGTTCGGCGACCGTACATTGGAGCTTTATATCCCAACACCTCGGTTTCCATCAGTCCCACATAGGATCCACAGAGGATCAGGAATACCTTCACATCCTTAAGAGTCTCATCCCAAACCTTTTGGAGGATGGAAGGAATGGCCTTGTTCCCAGCGATCAGATACGTGAATTCGTCTAGCACCACAATGGGGCGGCCTGGCAGATCAACCAACGCTCGAAACGCCGCTTCCCAGGAAGGAAAGGTGAACCCCTCGGGAGTGTCAGCATGGGTGAACCCCCATATTTGCCGGGAAAAGGTAGCCAACTGATTGCTATCCGAACTCAATGTAGCAATGAAAAAGAGGTGCCGCTTGCCCTGGCAGAAGGCGCGCAGCAGTTCAGTCTTCCCAACTCGGCGCCTCCCATACAAGACGAAGAGTTCGGCTCGCCCCGTTTGGTGCAATTCCTCTAGCTTGGATAATTCAGATTCACGATCTATGAACATAGCCCCTCCTGTGCAGCGAGAGATACAAATCTAGATTATTATAATCCTGATTTGTTTTTTGGGCAACAAGTATAACTTCTGCATTCCGCTGTTCGAAATAGCCAAACAACGAATATATGCTCACTCGAGATAGGTGGGGGCACGTCAACTTGTAATTGAAGGAAGACTCAATCTCCCAGGTGTATTCGTATTTAGGTACACATCCACATCTCTGAAGCTCAATCACGGAATCCCGCTGATTGTCATATCTAGAAAGCTAGGTCATGCAAAACCGTCCATTCCATCGGACATATACGAGCACCTGATCCCTGGCATGCATGTAGAAGCAGCGGAGATGATCGACGAATTGGTCATTCCTGTTAAACTGCACCAATTGCACCCGAAACGAATCCCCGAATCAAAACGGAATCATAACACCCCCATCTGTAGGCCCAAGAAAGAGATAGCCCCCATATATGGGGGTTAAATGGTGGGCGGAACAGGACTCGAACCTGCGACCTCTTCTGTGTAAGAGAAGCGCTCTAACCAACTGAGCTATCCGCCCTGCTTGGATTATAGCGCCCGTCACACGCCCGGTCAACGGAACTGAGACCATTAACGAATTCAACGCATTTCTGCGTTGATCCAAGGCTCAACCCTGCCCAACAGGCTGCAATGGGTTGCGGTTTAATTGTTGCCCGTTTCAATCTGTATGCTATAGTAACGAAACCTCGCCGGAGATTCATTGATTTGTCAAAGTGGGCATTCATCCCCCTGATCCTTCTTTTCATGGGTATAGCATATTGGGAAATATGGGTCTGTGAGGGAGCTCATCTAGGACGTCGGTTCGTCATCTGGCTCTACGACATCGCCGCCGTTCGCTACGAACGGATCAAGCAGTTCGACCCGATGTGGGAGCAGCAGTTTCTAGCCGAGCCGGTAGCGAAGGTCCTTGGAACCCTACCGAACGCGTTGGTGCTGGATGTTGGCGCGGGGACCGGAAGGCTGGCACACAGCCTTTTTCAGCTCTCAAACATCCAGGCGCGTGTGATCTGCCTTGAGCCATCGAAAAGCATGCTTAAGCGCGGTCATAGTCGTACACCTACGGAAAGTACCCGTTGGGTCCGCGGCTGGGCAGTCCCGCTCCCCCACCCTGATGAGATATTTGACCTCGTAGCAAGTCTGGAAATCCTCGAATTCACGCCACATCCCATGCAGACAATTGATGAACTGACTCGGGTTCTGCGACCGGGTGGCTGGCTGCTGATTACGAACCGTGTCGACAAAGAGGCGCGCTGGATCTTCGGGAAGACCTTCACCCGCGAGCGCTTCCCAGACATTCTCAGGGATAAGGGTTTTGAGAATGTGGAGGTCTTTCGCTGGCAGGTTACCTACGATCTAGCATGGGCGCAGAAAAAGGGCTAAGCCCCCGCCCTTGTCAGACATGGTTATAATGGGTCCCGTTAATCGCGGCTCCCACCGGCACGACGAATCTAAGTATTGCCTTCTTTAAAGGAATTTCGCATGCGCATCGTCCGATATTTGAAAAGAAGCGGAGCAAAACCAGCGTGGGGCTGGGTTTCTGAAGATCGTGTTGGCAGGTTGGACGGCTCACCGTTTGGCCCTTATGGACGCAAAGAAGCCAAAGACCACCTCGAGCGCATCCGCCTGCTCCCGCCGGTTGAACCGGGCAAGATCATATGCGTCGGCCGCAACTTCGCCGCGCACGCCGCCGAACATGATGCACAGGTGCCTGAACTCCCGCTGCTCTTCCTGAAACCACCTTCCAGCGTGATCGGCCCTGGCGAACCGATCCTTCTCCCGCCCCAATCCGAAAACGTTGAACACGAGGCTGAGCTCGCTCTGGTCATCGGACGTGGCGGGCGCTGGATCCGTCCCGAAAAAGCCGTCGATCACATCCTCGGCTACACCGCCGCCAACGACGTCACTGCGCGCGATCTGCAGCGCCGCGACGGACAATGGACGCGTAGCAAGGGATTCGATACTTTCTGCCCGATTGGACCATGGATTGAGACCGACATCGATCCAGTAGATACACTCATCACTTGCTATGTATCCGGGCAGATGCGGCAAATGGGATCTTCCCGTGACATGATCTTCCCTGTTATCACTCTCGTCGCTTTCATCTCATCCGTCATGACATTGAACGCCGGAGACGTAATCCTGACCGGAACACCTGCCGGTGTGGGACCGCTCCACGATGGAGATGAAGTTACCGTTGAAGTCGAAGGCATTGGGGAATTGACGAACCCTGTGCAGTTAGAGAAAAGACGAGTCAAATGAAAAATTCTTCTGGAGGTTTGGTATGGGATTAAAACCCGATCATTGGATCGCGCGTATGGCGCGAGAAGAACGCATGATTGAACCGTTTGAGGAGGGAAAAGCTCGCGAGGGTGTGATTTCCTACGGGGTCTCCTCCTATGGATACGATATCCGCGTCGCCGATGAGTTTAAGATCTTCACCAACGTTTACTCCGCAGTCGTGGATCCGAAGAACTTCGACACAGCTTCGATGGTGGACTACCAGGGAGAGGTATGCGTCATCCCACCGAATTCCTTCGTGCTGGCGCGCACAGTTGAGTACTTCCGCATCCCCCGCGGCGTGCTCACAGTTTGTGTCGGTAAATCGACGTACGCACGCTGCGGGATCATCGTAAACGTCACGCCCTTTGAACCCGAATGGGAAGGTTTCGTAACACTGGAGATCTCCAATACCACACCATTGCCGGCTAAGATTTACGCCAATGAAGGCATTGCCCAGGTGCTTTTCTTTGAAGGCGATGAGGGGTGTGAAATTTCCTACGCGGATAAGAAAGGCAAATACCAGAAGCAGGATAAGATCATGCTGCCGCGGTTGTAATTAAACTAAATAATGTTAGCTGACAAACCGGCGTCCATCTTCGATCAGTTCATCCCTGCTCAGACTTTAAACTCCCCC
>Ga0315534_1002288_pt1 | contig 12985 bp, 12 predicted proteins | sample SalMarSW160240MG_FD_203094 | JGI IMG/M metagenome (GOLD analysis project Ga0315534, IMG submission 203094) | Salt marsh sediment microbial communities from the Plum Island Ecosystem LTER, Massachusetts, United States - Salt Marsh Sediment SW1602-40 ... | reverse complement strand
GGTCTACCAATATGTGGTGATGGCCGCGAAGCGCACCCTGGCTGAATTGCGCTCCACGCAGGATTGGCAGGTCAAGTTTGCCGTTGCGAATGCTGAGGGTGTGGCTGAGGTCGCAAGTGTCGGCGGCTTCGTGCGCCAGTACTCGGTTGTCGTCGATCCGAGGCGGTTGCGCGCCTTCGATATTTCACTCGAACAGGTCCGCGAGGCGATCCGCATGTCCAATATGGACGTCGGAGGTCGCGTCGTTGAGCTTGCCGAGACCGAATTCATGGTGCGCGGGCGCGGATACTTGCGCGGCGTCGATGACATCGAGCAGATCGTCCTCAAATCCGAAGAGGGTGCGCCGGTTCTGCTGCGCGATGTTGCACGTGTGGAACTCTCGCCAGATGAACGCCGCGGGATCGCCGAGCTCAATGGAGAAGGCGAGGTCGTCTCAGGCATTGCCGTGCAGCGGTTCGGACAAAACGCGCTTTCTGTGATCGAAAACGTGAAGGCGCAGCTTGCTCAAATTACGCCGAGTCTGCCGGAAGGGACCGATATCGTCACCGTCTACGACCGCTCCGAACTCATCTACCGCGCCATCAACACGCTGAAAAGGACGCTTCTTGAGGAGAGCCTGATCGTCGCGCTCGTGTGCATGATTTTCCTTTTGCATGTGCGCAGCGCCCTCGTTGCCATCATCACGCTGCCGATGGGTATCTTGATCGCCTACATATGCATGAACGCGCTTGGCTTGTCCTCCAACATCATGAGCCTTGGCGGTATTGCGATCGCGATCGGCGCGATGGTCGATGCAGCCATCGTCATGATCGAAAATGCGCACAAGCACTTGGAGCGTGCGCCACCCGGAAAACCACGAACCGAAATTCTCATTGAGGCGGCGAGCGAGGTCGGGCCCGCCCTGTTCTTCTCGCTTTTGATCATCACGGTTTCGTTCTTGCCGATCTTTGCTCTCGAAGCGCAGGAAGGCCGCCTGTTTCGCCCGCTCGCCTACACCAAGACGTTTGCAATGGCGGCGTCGGCCCTGCTGTCGGTCACGCTTGTTCCCGCACTCATGGTGCTCTTTGTGCGAGGACACCTGATCCCGGAGAAAAAGAACCCGCTCAATCGCTTTCTGATCTGGATCTATCGTCCCGTCATCAAGGGCGTCCTGAAAGCCAAGACCCTGACGATCGCACTGGCTGCGCTGGTGCTCGCGGTGACCCTGTGGCCAACATCGAAGCTTGGCAGCGAGTTCATGCCGATGCTCAACGAGGGCACGTTGATGTACATGCCGACCACGTTGCCCGGGCTCTCTATCACCAAGGCAGCCGAACTGCTGCAGACGCAAAACAAGATCATCAAGACGTTCCCGGAGGTGGATTCGGTCATCGGCAAAGCTGGCCGCGCTGCAACTGCGACCGATCCCGCCCCGACGGAAATGTTTGAGACTGTCATCAATCTGAAGCCCGAGAGCGAGTGGCGCTCAGGCATGACGGTTGACAAGCTGGTCAACGAGATGGATCGCGCGCTGCAGTTCCCTGGCGTTTCGAATGCCTGGACCATGCCGATCAAGGCGCGCATCGACATGCTGGCAACGGGCATTCGCACGCCCGTTGGCATCAAGGTTCTCGGACCGGACCTGAAGGAAATAGAAAAGCTTGCGCGCGAGATCGAAGCGGTTTTGCGGGCTGTGCCCGGCACTTCCAGCGCCTTCGCGGAGCGCATTATCGGCGGTTATTATCTGGAGATCGTACCTAACCGGCGCCAGTTGGCGCGCTACGGGCTGGCTGTCGGCGATGTTCAACAGGTCATCGCATCCGCCCTGGGTGCAGAAACGGTGACGACGACGGTAGAGGGTCGCGAACGATACGGTGTCAGTTTGCGCTACCCGCGTTCGGTTCGCAGCGATCCCGAAGCGATTTCCCGCGAGGTTCTGGTGCCTCTCGCCAATGGTGCCTCGGTCCCCCTGGGACAGATCGCCGACGTGCGACTGACACAAGGACCAGCGTCAATCCGCACCGAGAACGCCCAGCTTGCCGCCTACATCTTCGTTGATGCACGTGAGCGCGATCTAGGTAGCTATGTGGCTGATGCGCGCCGGGCGGTCGCCGAAAAGGTCAAGTTTCCGCCGGGCTACTTTGCGGTGTGGAGCGGCCAGTTCGAATTCTACGAGCGGGCCAAGCAGCGACTATTGATCGTGGTGCCGCTGACCCTCCTTATCATTCTCTTGCTGCTCTACCTCAACTTTCGGGATATGACTGAAACGCTGATCGTCATGCTGTCGCTTCCCTTCTCTCTCGTTGGCGGGCTATGGCTCATGTGGTGGATCGGCTTCAACCTTTCCGTCGCGGTTGCCGTCGGCTTCATAGCGTTGGCGGGCGTAGCGGCAGAGACGGGCGTCGTCATGCTGATCTATCTCGATCACGCATTGAAGGCGCATCGCGCCAAGGCCAAGGAGGAGGAGCGAACGTTTTCACGCGCCGACCTCAACGATGCCATCATGGAAGGTGCTGTCGATCGCGTGCGCCCCAAGATGATGACCGTCACGGCGATCATGGCCGGATTGCTTCCGATCCTTTGGAGCACGGGAACCGGGTCTGAGGTGATGCAAAGGATTGCCGTACCGATGGTCGGCGGCATGGTGTCGTCGACAATCCTGACGTTGGTCGTGATCCCGGCAATCTACGCGCTCGTCAAAGGCTTCGGGCTAGGAAAGGTGAAGGCACCGGAACTCCAAGGGGCGCCGGCCTAGCGGACCGTCTCGAAATAGTCCGTGAGATCGATCGTCGGGAATTCGAAGACGGTCGGCGTGCATGTGCCCGTCTTGCGCACCTTCAATGTGCAAGCAAACGACTTGCCGTCGGCGATACCATACTTGGAGAGATACTTTTCCCCTGGATACCAGCTGTTCGTTAGCCTCAGCGGATGCTCGCCGGCGCCGGCCACTCCGGGATCGGAACCTTCTGCAGGAGCGTACGTGTAGGCGACGTCATAACCCGCATAGCCGGGGCCGCCCGAAACTGTCTTCTGAGCTTGTGATGCTTCGGTCTGTTTGACCGCTGTGATCGTGCAGGTGCCGGGATAATCGACATAAGTACATTCGCCACCGATCTTGTGTTCTTCGGTCTCCGCTGTTTCGTGTTTCTGCAACAAGTAAAACGAAAACACCGCCGCAGCGATCAACGCAAGTATCACAAATAGGTTGCGCACGTTGCTTCCTCCCCAGGATGGCTACCGTGAGGATAGCGAATGCGAGCGGCATAGCAATGCCGTCGGCCAACGCGCGCTGTATCTATCTGCCGCTCAACGGTCTCAATGAACTCTGAGCTCGGAATCGACGAGGCGCATCTCTGCAGGTGTCACAAGTCGTTTGTGTGCCACTGTCACCTTGTACAGCTTCCCGTCGAGCTCGGCCGTCCAAAAGTCGAGAAAACCTTTGAGCTTGGGAAAGCGCGGATGCAGATCGTATTCCTGCCAGATGTAGCTTTGCAGCAGCGCTGGGTGATCCGGCAGATGGTAGAGGATTTCTGCCGTCGTGAGGCTGTAACCGTTAAGAAGTGCGGAAAGCTCTTTTTCAGCCATCGTATCCGTCCCCCGTTACTTCCCCTCTTTCTGGTCGATACTTCGACTCGTTCATCTATGTGATTGATGATACGTGAGCACGGTCGGAGTACAATGGCTTTGTTTATGGAAGTCAGCACGTTGGCAGCAGCGGTGTGCGTGTGCTGACAGGCAAGAGTTCACATGTTCGAGCTAGCATTAACAAGCTTTGCGACGTTCTTTGCCACCATCGGGCCGGTCGAGGCGGCTGTCCTGTTTGCAACACTGACGCCAGAACTGAGTGCGCGTGGGCGCGCCGCGATCGCCCTTCGTGCAACGGCGATTGCTACCTTCATACTGTTGGTCTTCACGCTCCTTGGTCAGCCGCTGCTTGATCGCCTCGGTGTGACGATCCCTGCGCTGCAAACGGCAGGAGGTGTCATTCTGTTTTTGATTGCACTGGACATGATTTTTGCCCGGCCCTCGAGTGCCTTCAAGCTGACGCAGCCGGAAGACGCCGAGGCACACATGAAAGATGATATCGCGGTGTTTCCGCTGGCGACTCCGCTCCTTGCCGGTCCTGGGGCCATGAGCGCCGGCATCCTTCTTGCTGCCAATGCAGATGGGAACACAGCCGCGCTTGCCGTCATCGTTGCAGCGCTTCTCGCTGTGATGGCCCTTACGCTTGCCTTGTTGCTCGCGGCTCAGCAATTGAGCGATGTCGTCGGAATCACGGCGCAACGCGTTTTGATGCGCGTCTTCGGCATCCTGCTCGCTGGGATTGCGGTTCAGGCACTGTTTGACGGCATCCGGGCAAGCGGCCTCGTTTAAGTCCCGCCCGCCGAGAGGCCCAGACATAGACACACCTTAGCATGACATTAACTACGTTCGCCCCAGAATGGGACCAGTTGCGTTAAGTATGAGGCTGCGTCCTATGTCTTTGTTGCGTCCGCGGGTACGTTCCCGCGCCGTCGTTCGTCTTGGCGGCCGGTTTGCGGTGCTGGCTGTTGCGGTGTCGTTGTGCGCTTGCAGTACGTCGTCTCAATCAACGTATGAGATGGGCGGGTACGCGTCGGACACTCCTCGACGTTTGTCTGGAATGCCGCCGAGGCCATATCTCGAAATCGAGGATGATGGTCTTGAGGCACAGCTGCCTCCGCTGCGGCGCAACGTTGCCATCCCAGACGATCCGAGCGAACCGTTCAGCCCCAACTACGGCTCAATGCCTATTCAGTGGAGCGCGACCGTTACGAGCGAGCAAACCTGAGGATTGTGTATGGAGCGAGAAAAAGTGCGTACGTGCGCCATTTCTAACCCCTCCAATATGCGCAAAGTCCTCCGAAATTGGATTTTTGCAGTGTCAGCCCTGGAACAAGTGAGGCTGCATACACATTTCCTAGGATGGAAGCGGCAATTGACAAGCCGCTAAACGAAAACTCCCACCCCCCGGAGGAGAGAAACGTGACAGCCAAGACAATTGTTGCAAGCGCCGTGGTTGGCGGAGTGCTTGCAGTGTTTGCGGCGCCGATGCCGGCGCAAGCGCTTCCCGCAGTCAATGTACAGATCGACAAGAACATTGATGGCGGCGTTACGAAGATTAAACGCGGCGGCGGCGGTGGTTTTCGCGGTGGCGGCGGCGGCGGTTTTCGCGGTGGTGGTGGCGGCGGCTATCGTGGTGGCGGCGGCGGCTATCGTGGTGGTGGCGGGGGCGGCTATCGCGGCAGTAGCGGGCCTCGCGTCCGCGGCTATCGAGGTTACAGCGGTCCCCGGGCCCGTCCCGGCAAGGGCTATCGTGGTCCCAAGAATCGGTACGGCAAGCGCTATCGCGGTCGCCGCTACCGTGGCGTGCCCGCCTATTACTACGGCCCGTATGTCGGGTACGGCTACTACTACGGCGGAGGCTGCGAGTTGCTACGCCGCAAGGCATACCAGACCGGCAGCTCTTATTGGTGGCGGCGCTACCGTCAATGCTTGGCGTACTAATAGGGTTTGCGTTTGAGGCGCGAAGGGCTGGAGACGATCTGGCCCTTCGCTTTTTAAATTGGAACTTGGAGGTAGCGCACACGGAGCGCACCTGACAGGATCGCGCCATGAACGGCGCACCACCTCGAGAAAAGCCGCACGTCACGGTCCATCGTTGGCTCACTATCGCAGATCGTGAGCGGTTGTTGCCTGCGCTTGAGCGCATTTTTTTTGAATCGAGTGGCAAGAAGAACTTCAGCAGTGATGCGGAACGACAAGCGTTCTTGGAACGCTGGATTGGTCGCTACCTCACGTGCGATCCCGATTGGGTCTATGTGGCCTTGAACTGTGAGGGCGAGCTTTCAGGGTATCTAGTCGGGTGCCTCGAAGATCCTGCAAAGACGTCGCGTTTCGCCGACATCGGCTACTTCAAGGATTTTGCGGCGTTGACGGAGAGTTACCCCGCACACCTGCACGTCAACATAGCGCCCGCCTGGCGCAATCAAGGGCTCGGCAGCCAACTCATCGACACTTTTCTTGTGGACGCAGCGCGAACAGGGGCGCCGGGCGTACACGTTGTCACGGGTGCTGAGTCGCGAAACATTCGTTTTTATGAGAGCAATGGCTTCCACGTGCTGGGTCGCACGAATTCGAATGCCCGCGACGTCGTCTTTCTTGGCCGCAGTTTACAAGACGGAAAAACGGCTTGATCTGCCGGCGCGGGCAGCGAAGATGCGCGGCAGATGAAAGCAAGGGGGTTTTATGGCCGAAGCTGTCGTCAAAGCGTCGCCGGGATCCGGTGACGCTCCGGCCATTGAGATGTCGGGCGTTCACAAGTGGTTCGGTGACTTCCACGCGCTGAACGATGTGTCGCTTTCTGTGGCGCAAGGCGAAAAGATCGTCATCTGCGGACCGTCGGGATCGGGAAAGTCCACGCTGATCCGATGCATCAACAGGCTGGAGCCGCACAACGCTGGGCGCATTGTCGTCGATGGGGCCGAGCTGACGAATGACCTGCGCCAGATTGAGGCCGTGCGATCTGAGGTCGGCATGGTCTTCCAGCAGTTCAACCTCTTCCCGCATCTGACCGTCCTCGACAACGTTTGTCTCGCCCCGATCTGGGTGCGCAAGATGCCTCGTGCGAAAGCTGAAAAGCTCGCGATGCAATTGCTTGAGCGCGTCCGCATCGAAGCCCAAGCCCTCAAATATCCAGGTCAGCTCTCCGGCGGCCAGCAGCAGCGCGTGGCCATAGCGCGCTCGCTTGCAATGAACCCGCGCATCATGCTGTTCGACGAGCCAACCTCCGCGCTCGACCCAGAAATGGTCAAAGAGGTTCTCGACGTGATGACCGGATTGGCAGAGCAGGGCATGACGATGCTTGTCGTCACGCACGAGATGGGTTTTGCGCGCGCGGTCGCTGATCGCTTGATCTTCATGGACGAAGGTCAGATCGTGGAAGACGCCTCGCCCGATGAGTTCTTCAACAATCCGAAATCGGAACGCACGCGACAATTCCTGTCGCAGATCCTCGACCACTGAGATGAGGCTCAGCACTATGCCGAACTGCAGAGGAGCCAATTTGATGCGGCCCCCGACAAAATTTCTTGGCACTGTCGTCTTGGCGCTGATGGCAACGACAAGCGCTGCGCTTGCCGAGTCGAGAACGCTCGATGACGTCAAACGTCACGATGCGTTGCGCTGCGGCGTCAACATCGGGTTGGCCGGGTTCAGTGCGCCAGACGACAGGGGCCGCTGGACCGGGCTTGATGCTGATTTTTGCCGCGCGGTCGCGTCGGCCATATTCGAAGATCCCAACAAGGTTGAATTCATTCCCCTGTCGGCCAAGGAACGGTTCACGGCACTGCAATCGGGCGAGATCGATCTGCTATCGCGTAACACCACGTGGACGATGAGCCGCGACACCAGCCAGGGGCTCACGTTTGTTGGCACGACCTACTATGACGGCCAGGGCTTCATGGTGAGGAAAGCGCTCGGCGTCACGTCGGTTGACGAGCTTGCCGGGGCCAGCATCTGCATGCAGACGGGCACGACGAACGAACTCAACGTGGCCGATTATTTTCGCACGCGCGGTCTCACCTACAATCCCGTTGTTTTCGAGAAGAACGAGGAGGCGGTCGCGGCCTACAACCTTGGACGCTGCGACGCTTATACGACCGACACCTCTGGCCTTTACTCGCAACGTATCAAGCTGGCAGACCCGGACGAGAATGTCGTCCTGGAGCAGATCATCTCGAAAGAACCGTTGGGGCCCGCGGTGCGCCAGGGCGATGATCAATGGGCGAAACTGGTGCAGTGGACGCTCTTTGCCTGGCTCAATGCAGAGGATCTTGGCGTCACGCAATCGAATGTCGATGAGACGTTAAAGACGGGCAGCCCTCAAGTTCGTCGTCTGTTGGGGCAGGAGGGGGAGTTCGGCAAGGACATCGGCCTAAAGAATGATTGGGCCTACCAGGTCGTAAGAAACGTCGGCAACTACGGGGAGTCGTTTGAGCGCAATGTTGGCAAGGGATCACGGCTAAATATCGCGCGCGGATACAACAAGCTTTGGAAAGACGGCGGGCTGCACTACGCACCCCCCATTCGCTAAAGGGGACGAGGGGCAATGGCGAGCGCCGGCACTGAGGGAACGCGTTCCAAGCTGAGTTATGATTGGCTGTACGATCCCAAGACGCGCGGGATCATTTTTCAGATCGCGCTTCTGGCCGGTGTCGCTGCGCTTTTCATCGAGATCGCGCTCAACACGGCGGCCAACCTCAAAGCGCAGAACATTGCCACAGGTTTCGGCTTTCTTGAGCGCACCTCTGGCTTTGATATTGCCCAAACGCTGGTCCCTTACTCGAGCACGAGTACTTACGCTCAAGTGTTCTGGGTCGGCCTGACCAACACCCTACTCGTCGCTGTGCTCGGGATCGTGCTCGCCACGATTTTGGGCTTCGTCATTGGACTTGCGCGCTTGTCTGACAATTGGCTCGCTGCCAGACTCGCGACGACCTATGTGGAAATCGTCCGCAACGTACCCTTGCTCCTTCAGTTGCTGGCTTGGTACTTCGTCCTGCTCGTTGTCTTGCCGTCAGGGCAGAACCCGCTTCGGCTTCCATTCGGTATCGCAATCAACGATCGCGGCATCTATCTGCCTGCCCCAATTTGGGAGCCGGGTTTTGGTGCCGTTCTCATAGCGGCCATTGCGGGCATTGCCGGCGCGGTTGCCATCGGGATTTGGGCCAAGCGCAAACGCCTCGCAACAGGACAGCAGGTGCCGGCCTTCTGGTACGCTCTGGCGGCCATCGTAGCGCCCCCGCTTCTTGTGTTCCTTGCGTTGGGTGCTCCGCTCTCCTTCGCCGATCCACACCAGGGGCGCTTCAATCTTGAAGGCGGCATCGTGCTACTGCCGGAACTCTTGGCGCTCTTGCTCGGGCTGACACTCTATACCGCCGCCTTCATCGCGGAGATTGTACGTAGCGGCATCCAGGCGGTGCCGCGCGGTCAAAAGGAAGCCGCCGCCGCGCTCGGTTTGCGCCCCTGGCAGGTGCAGAGGCTCGTGGTGATCCCGCAGGCCATGCGGGTGATCATCCCGCCGCTGACGAACCAATTCCTCAACCTCACAAAGAACTCATCGCTCGCCGTGGCGATCGCCTATCCCGATCTCGTGTCGGTGTTTGCCGGGACCGTTCTCAATCAAACGAACCAGGCAGTCGAGGTGATCCTCATCACGATGGGCGTCTATCTGGGATTGAGCCTGCTCACGGCCTTGCTGATGAATTGGTTCAACGCGCGCATGGCGCTGGTGGAGCGGTAGGCGGCGATGGCACAGACCAACCAAGGTTTAATGGGTGGGCGCGGGGCGGTCGAACAGTCGACGCGCTGGCTGCGCGAAAACCTCTTCTCGTCATGGCGCAATACCATCGTCACAGTGATTTCTGTGGCGATCATCTGGATGGTGGTTTCTGCGTTCCTCAACTGGGCGCTCTTCACCGCCGTTTTCACCGGCAGCGATGGATCGGCATGCAACAAACCGGGTGCCGGCGCCTGCTGGCCATTTATTACGCACAAGTTCGGGCTGTTTATGTACGGGCGCTATCCCGAGCCTGAGCGCTGGCGCATAAATCTAACATATATTCTGGCCCTTGCCGGACTCGTGCCATTGATGATCCCGCGCGTGCCGGGCAAGCTCTGGCTGACGCTATACTTGCTGATCGTCTTTCCAATCGTCGGGTTCATTCTGGTCAGCGGCGGCCTATTTGGACTCTCCCACATACCCACTGCGTCGTGGGGTGGTCTCTTCCTCACCCTTGTCGTGGCCATTGTAGGGATCGCGGCCTCGTTCCCCATCGGCATCCTGCTCGCGCTGGGTCGTCGGTCGAACTTGCCAATCGTGCGCTGGGTAACGATTGGCTTCATCGAATTCGTACGCGGCGTGCCGCTTGTCACGGTGCTCTTCATGGCGTCCGTGATGCTGCCGCTGTTTCTGCCGCCTGGCGTATCATTCGACAAGCTGTTGCGCGCGCTCATCGGCGTGGCACTCTTTTCCGCAGCCTACTTGGCCGAGGTTATTCGCGGCGGCTTGCAAGCAATCCCGCGCGGGCAATTCGAAGCAGCGGATGCACTTGGCCTATCGTACTGGCAGAAAATGGGCTTCATCGTGCTGCCTCAGGCCCTGAAACTTGTCATTCCAGGCATCGTCAATTCGTTTATTGCGCTGTTCAAGGATACGAGCCTCGTTCTGATCATCGGATTGTTCGACCTGCTCGGCATCGTGCAGCAATCGGTAACTGCAGATTCAAAGTGGTTCTCGCCCCAAACGGCAGCGACGGGCTACTTCTTTGCAGGTGTTATCTTCTGGATTTTCTGCTTTGGGATGTCACGCTACTCCAACTTCTTGGAGCACCGGTTGGCGAGTGGGGATAGACGGTCGTAGGGGGATCGGGGCGTTGACGAACGACGAGACTAGAAATATGTCGCGCAGCCGCATCCTTGTGGCGGGTTTCGTCGGCAACGTCATGGAGTGGTACGACTTCGCCGTCTACGGCTATTTCGCCTCCGTCATCGGCCACTTGTTTTTCCCGTCAGAAGATCCGTCCGTTTCGCTCATCGCAGCGTTCGGGGCGTTTGCCGCTGGTTTCCTCGTTCGGCCTCTTGGTGGGATGCTCTTTGGCCATATCGCTGATGTGGTTGGGCGCAAGCATGCACTTTCGCTCTCTGTCGTAGCTATGGCCGTTCCGACCGTCACGATCGGACTGCTGCCAACCTATGAAATGATCGGTATTGCGGCCCCGATCGCGATCGTCGCATTGAGAATCCTGCAGGGGCTTTCAGTTGGTGGTGAATACACATGCTCGCTCGTGTTTTTGGCGGAGCACGCGCCGAAAGACCGGCGAGCGGTTTTTGCCTCGTCGGGCATCGTTGGTGGCGTGTTTGGCATTCTGCTCGGCTCGGCCATTGGTGCGGTGCTGACATCGATCTTGGACAGTCCGGAGTTGCTCCAGTGGGGCTGGCGAATACCATTTCTCATTGGCGCCCTTGTCGCCCTCTCCGGCTATCTTGTTCGCCGCGCGCTCCATGTCGAACCACCTCCGCCTGGGTCAAAGAACCCAGTGAAAGACGTGTTCGCGAAGCACTTGCGGCCGGTTCTGATCGCCTGCGCACTTAACGTGGGCGTGGCAATTGCCTTTTACACAGCCTTTGTCTACGCGGTGACCTACATCAAGGAAATCGACGACCTGCCAGCGCGCATAGCCTTCAACCTCAATACGGCAGCAATGGCATTGTTATTGTTGCTCACGCCCATTTCGGCTTGGCTAGCCGACAAATTGGGGCGCCGGACAATGCGGATCGCTGGAAGTCTTTTGTTGCTGTTCGGGGCAATTCCCTTCTTTCACCTGATGCACAGCAGCGATCAGACAACCGTCTTCCTAGGCGAAATTGGTTTCGTCTTTGCCGTCGCGGTCAACGCGGGTGCGCTCATCGGCGGCATGGAAATCATTCCCAAGTCCGTGCGGTGCACTGGGTTTGCCTTGGCGTACAACGGTGCGATGGGCTACTTCGGGGGCACGACACCATTGATCGCAGCGTGGCTTATCGTTGCGCTCGGCGATCCAATCGCTCCGGCCTATTGGGTTTGCCTGGGCGCAGCCATTTCGCTGATTGCCGCCGTGTTCTTCACCAAGGAAACCAAGGACCTTGGCCTCGACTGAACGTGTGCGGATCAACATGCCCGTGGGGTGTTGCGTCGATGACACGGCCTTGATGCCGCAAACGAGGCATAGTGGCACCGACGGGTGACGGACTCCTCAGGGATTTTCGGCGGGCGCATCATGACTCGAGCAAGGTGGAACACGCTGTTCATGGCAGGGTGCTTGGCGGGCGGAACATTGTGGGCCGCCGGTATGGCGCAGGCTGGTGAAGACGTCGTCATGCGCCCCTATGAGACGCACACGTCGACGAATGGCTGGGAGTATTCCTGGACACCTTATGGCTGGCTCACCGGTCTATTCGGCAATGCTACGATCAAGGGCCGGACGATTCAGATCGACGCCTCCTTCATCGACATCGTCGAGAACAGCAATTCACTCATTGCGCTCATGGGCTACGGCGAGGCCCGGAAGGGCCCGGTGACGTTCTATCTCGACACCGTCTATGCCGACCTGACGGGATCGGCGGAGGACGTGGATTTCTTTTCGGGTCCATTTGGCGACCTCGACATTGCGATCGAGGGAGCCGCTGAAGCCACCTATAAGTACGCTGTGGTCGAGGCTGGCGTAGCCTACGAAGTCGCGCGCACTCCCTCGAGCTTGGGAAACCACGGGGCGTATACGGCCTTCGATATCTTAGCGGGTGCCCGTTACTGGTATCAGGAAACTGATGTGAAATTGAACGTGGACGTGAACGTGGACTTGCCTGACGGCTTTTCCTACGACGGCCGGTTTGCTGTTGCGAGCTCAGGGGACATGCAATGGGTCGATCCCGTTGCGGGCATACGCCTTCGTCACAGCTTTGGCGGCGGCCATGGGATTTTCCTGAAAGGCGATGTTGCCGGACTGAGTGTCGGGAGCGATTTCAGTTGGCAGCTTGTTGGAGCCTATAGCTGGGAATTTGCCACGCGCGACAACGTAACCTATGCCGGCGTGATTGGTTACCGTGCGCTCTCAGTCGACTACGAGCAGGGTTCGGGCAAAAACAAGCGTGGCATCGATGGTACGTATCGCGGCCCCATCATCGGTATGACTGTCGGGTTCTAGGACCGGGCCGTCCCTTCTAGCGCTCTCCCGCTGCCTTGGGCGCGTCGCGCAGCAGCCAAAAACACACGACGGCAGCGACGATCGCGGCAATCGCAAAGGCAACCATCACACCTGACAACGCGCTGGCACCTATCGTGTTCAGCGTGTGATCGATTTTCGAGGCCTCACCGGCGGGAAACTGTGCGAGCGCTTGCTTCGCTTGGCTGGCCGAGCCGTGCGAAATTTGATCGATCAGAGTCTCTGAG
>Ga0315534_1002287_pt1 | contig 12990 bp, 9 predicted proteins | sample SalMarSW160240MG_FD_203094 | JGI IMG/M metagenome (GOLD analysis project Ga0315534, IMG submission 203094) | Salt marsh sediment microbial communities from the Plum Island Ecosystem LTER, Massachusetts, United States - Salt Marsh Sediment SW1602-40 ... | reverse complement strand
CTTTACAAATCAGACTTTTTATGCAAAACGAACCCAATTTCCGAAAAAGTCAAATGAACGTAAATGATGATATAAAAAAGGATTATGAAAATGAGACACTTGGTGGGCTGGGAAAAACGAACCCAAAACGAACCCAAAACGAACCCAATTTATCCTTGCGTAGACTCTGGCGAAGCAGGATCAAAGCCAATTTTACCTCCGCCCAAAGGCATGCAACAGCGGGAAAAGAATTGCCTGCTGAAAATCAGCGGGTGAGCAGCTCGAATTCCTTGCTGCTGAGCGACTGCCTGAGCTTCTGCAGGGCGAGCAGTTCGATTTGCCTCACCCTTTCCTTCGTCAAGCTGAGTTCTTCTCCGATTTGCATTAAGGTCTTTTTCTTCTTTTTTATGGGCGAGCCTGTCAGCCCGAAGTGATTCAGAATAACATACTGTTCGCGTTCATTGAGTTCGTTCTTGATGACCTGTGTCAGGCTTCGGCGTGCCCGCTCAATAGCAGCGAGGTCTGCGGTGGCTGTCTCTCTCAAATCGCGCTGTATATCGGCCAGTGAGGCGGCTCTTTTCCTGCTGAGCTGTGTGCTCTTGCCGGATACCTTTGCGTATTCTTTTGCTATATTTAAGGAGGCTCGCTTACTGAACTGGATGCCGGTTGTGTAATCGAATTCCTCGACCGCCTTAATCAATGCGAAATTACCTCTGCTTACAAGCTCGAGAAAACTGGCTCCACTTTTGACATGCCTGCTTGCGATGCTGACGACAAGGCGCAGGTTCGCATCGATTATCGTTTTTCTGATTGCCTCTGCCTCAGCGAAATTGTTCTCTACTTGTTTTAGCCGTTTGCTTGATACATGATTTGATTTTATTCGGGCTATGATGGTGGAAGCCAGATATTTTAGGTAGTTATATCTGCGAAAAAGCTGGCGTTCTTGTTCTCTGTTAAGGACAGGAGTATCTTTTAAGGTCTGCAAATATTCTGGCAGCAGGTGCTCACCAGGCAATTCGAACGGCTCAAAGGTTTTGGCAGAGGCAGGCTTTTGGACATTGACCGGCGCTGCCAAAATCTTTTGCTCGGCGTTTTCTTCGAGAAATTCCTTGCTGGGGACGAATTCGATTTTTTTGACCAGAAGCACCTTTGCCCTTCGCTGGTTTATAATCCGGTATATCGAGCTTCTACTTCTGTTGAAGCGTCTCATCAATTCCTTGATGCCGGTTCCCTGTTTGAAGAGCTTATAGAGTTCGGATGCCTGCGTTGAGTTGACTACGCCGGACGGTTTTTTGAAAACGGGTTTTTCAGGGTGGGCCTTTTCGTGGTTAATGATTGTGTATCTGATGGTTTCATGTGACCTGCCGATTTTAGATGCCAACCGGTTTATGACCTGATGGCGAGATAATTTGGTCTCGGCTGCGAGTGCAGTGGCCTGCTTTATAATCTCCTGTTTTTGGCTGTCCGAAAGTCGGTCAAAAGTTTTTGCTCTGTCCACAATGTCGGGATGTGCTTCGATGAATCTATCGAGTGCTGACTGAGTAAAACCAAGGCATTTTTTCCCGCCGTCAAAAATGAACTTTCTTGCGTTCAGGCCTCGTCTTCGCCAGCGATGAATTGTTTTGGTAGAGACTCCGAAAGCGGCAGCGAGCTCTTCAATGGTGTACACTTTTTCGTTTTGTTCGGCGACGGGGCGAGCAAGCCGGCTGCTTAGCCTGGATATGAAAATATGCAAATCCTCTGCGAGCTGCTCGCCTTGTATAGGCGGCCCCTCTGGGGGGTTCTTGGGCTGATAACCAGTGATGCGAAAACAGACAAAATCAAAGGGATATTCCCTGTCGTTGTCGATAAGCATGAGGAGCTGTTCGGCAGCATCGAGCTGTTTTACACGCTGGTCTTGTGAGGCAAATCGAAGCTGGGCCAGTAACTGTGCCAGATTTTCATTCTTTATCCGTCGCATCGTCCAAACTCGATTCTCGATACCCGATTTTCGTAGCGAGCATCGAACACCCCATCCCCTATTTTCCCACTATAACCAAGTGTCTATTTTACCAAATTGAGCGCAAAAAAAACGTTTTTTACGCTTATCTGCTCATTGCGGTCGGATTAAATGCGCGAAACCGCATCAAAAGTGAGAGAACGAGCATCTGTCGCAACTTCTAACGCGGTTCCGGGATTAATCTTATGCAACGAGGCTTTTGGCCATATCGACGGCTGACGCGGCGTCGGGAGAATAGCAGTCGGCGCCAATTTTGTCAGCGTAGCCCTGGGTTACAGGTGCGCCGCCTATCATAACCTTGGCGGATACGCCGGCCTCTTTGAGGGCCTTTAACGTTTTCTCCATACTCGGCATCGTCGTCGTCAAAAGCGTGCTCATACCGATTACCTGGACACCGGTGGCTTTGGCCTGCTCAACAAACTTTTCCGGCCCGACATCGACACCGAGGTCAACAACTTCAAAGCCGGCGCCTTTCAACATCATAGCCACTAAATTTTTGCCGATATCGTGCAAATCACCCTGTACGGTTCCTATTAGAAACTTTCCGCGAGGTTTTACCCCGGCCTTGACAAGTTCCGGCTCAAGTACTTGCATCGCCATTTTCATTGCGCGGGCCGCGATAAGCACCTCCGGTATGTACACCTCGTTCCTTTTGAATCGGCCGCCAATCACGTCCATACCCGCAATCAGCCCGTCATTGAGAACAGTTTCGGCTGATGTGCCTTCCGTAAGGGCTGCCTTGGTTATTTGGAACGCGGCATTCTGGTCACCTTTAATAATTGCGTCGGCTAATGATTTCAAATCTGCCATTTTTGTTCACCTCGATAAACCTAACACTTTTATCACATTAAAGACGGAATTAAACACTATTCCACAATCAAAGACAAGCGGATTTTTACAGAATCTTATACTGATACCGGCTTGAAATAGGTTCGACAAGCTCATTACAGGTTGGGTTTGATTGGGTTTGTTTTGGCATTTTATTGGCTTTGATCCTGCTTCGCCAGAGGCTACGCAAGGATAAATTGGGTTCGTTTTGGGTTCGTTTTGGGTTCGTTTTTCCCAGCCTACCAAGTGTCCATTTTTCATAATCCATTCTAATATAATAACTTACGTTCATTTGACTTTTTCGAAAATTGGGTTCGTTTTGCATAAAAAGTCTGATTTGTAAAGAACTCTTTACAGTTGTAAAGAACAGACGACAGACGACAGACAATAGATGACAGACGATAGAGGACAGAAGCTTGTATAGCGTATAGCGTATGGCGAGGAAAGATAATTTCATATTTCAGATCTCAGATTTCAAATTGGCAATGAAATTGCCGTGATGCCTGACGGCACGATACAATTTGACTTGGGCAGGCTTGCCCTACTCGTGCGGTTCTCTGCATGGTTAATGGTAACTGGTTATTGGTTAATGGTTTATTGGTAATTCTTTGACTTGGGCCACTGGCCCTCCATATTCTGCCATTTCTATGGCTGTTTACGTTTGCCTGCTGGCAAACATACGGGTATTTTAACAGATTTCCAAACAATGGTCAAGAAAAATTTGACTAAAAAAGGGCTTTTTTTGGCCAACCCCGTGAACCTGCCTTCGACCTGATCGGGGGAGCGGGGACCCAGAAAGCTAAAAACTAAATACTAAAAACTAACGACTAATTCGCCGCCTGCCCTCGACTACGATCGAGGGTCCCTGCATGTCGTAAGCAGGGAACCAGAATATTTAGCAGCGGTCTTTGGCCGGGTGTGCCAACGTAAGGAATGCTCTGCCCTCCCCCCCTCACCTCCGGACGTATGCATGTACTCTCTCTGAGTTTTCTGTACACTCTTGATATTAATATGCCTAATTCGAAAACCTTGATTGAAAAAGATTTGACAAATCTTCTTAAATCACGCAGAATCCACTTTTGACTTTATACTATACTCAGAAAAGTGTTGAAAACACCTTAATTTCAAAGGACACATTAAAATGATAACAGATGTTCTGATTAGAAATTTCAAATGCTTCAAGAGCCTCACCGTTCCCGAACTTGGCCGCATAACACTAATTTCAGGCCGAAACAACGTAGGCAAAACCGCTCTACTCGAAGCTCTTTTCCTTTTCTTGGATCATCGCAATCCAGGAATGGCTCTCACTCAATACGGTCGGCGAGGGGTAGAAACAATTAGTGGTACTCTCGAGGCTATATGGAACCCAATGTTTTGCGATCCGGACAAAGAAATCCTTATTTCTTTGGCAATAAACGGCTCCCATAAGCAAACGAAATTTAAGTTTAACCGGGAATTTTTACCTCCATCACCTACAACAGTCCAACCTGAAGAACGACAAATCCCTACGGATGAGGAACATACCACTTTAGCTGTGGATATTGAATTTTCAGGTAAATCAAGTGAAAAATATATTTTACATAATTTCCTTGATCCCAATAACAATCGACTCACCATCGTATCTAAAAAATCACCTTCAAAAATTTCACTACCTCAGGCCAGTTTTTTGGCAAGCAAAAAGCATAATCCAACAAATGAAATTGCAAAGCAATTCAGCAATTTAGCACAACAAGATCGGGAAAATGAAGCTGTCGATTTTTGTAAGATAATTGAAGATCGTCTCAAAAAACTCAAAGTTATCACAGAAGGCCCAAATTCATCTGTTCATGGTAAACTAAGAGGAGAGCCCTCTACCCGCATCATTAACTTTATGGGTGAAGGTATGGAAAAACTATTGTCCCTTATCGTTGCTATCGCACATTCACCCAACCGAATCATTCTTCTCGATGAAATAGAAAACGGTCTTCACTATTCTATTTTGCCAAAGATTTGGGAAGCCCTCGGCAAGGCACTTCGTAAATATGACTGCCAGCTTATCACCACAACTCACAGCTATGAATGCCTTCAGGCAGCATACGAAGGTCTTTCTGAAATGCCTGATGACTTCAGATACATCCGCCTCAACCGAAAAGGCGAGGATGTATCTGCCAAGCTGTCAAACTATGAGATGATTGGCACTGCAATAAAAACAAAACTGGAGGTAAGATAATTTGCCCAAGCCAGAAACGATAACTCACAAAAAGCTTCTACTTGCTGAAGGCCGAGACGCCGAGTTATTTCTTGTATGGGCAGGTAGACACTTCCGTCCTGAGATAGACTTTCAAGTAATGGACTTTGGGGGTATTAAGGAGCTAACTAATTTTCTCAAATTGTTAGCTAACGACGAATCTTACGACAATGTTGAAACCATAGTAGTAGCTCGTGACGCCGAAACAGATGCTAAAGCTGCAATAGAGAGCATTCAAAATTCTATGAGGTTAGCAGAGATACCGGTACCTGAAAAACCTTTTGAGTACACACAAGATTCTTCGTTGAAAACTGCATTTATGATTTTTCCAGGCCCCGAAAACCCAAGTGGTCGGTTAGAGGACCTCTGTCTTTCGACAGTCGAAAATGATCCTTTATTGGAATGTGTGGATGATTATTTAGAATGTGCAAAGGCCAAAGGGGAGCAACTTCCTCGTATTCACAAGAACAAACTCCATGCTTTTTTAGCGGGGAAAAAAGATTATGCTGGTTTGCCTATCGGATTAGCTTCGCGTGAAAAGGCTTGGGATTTTGAACACCCTTCCTTAGAACCATTTAAGAGGATTATCCAGGAAATGTAATACCATTGACCAATCCTTCTTCCTCAAAAAAATTAAATGGGAGAAGGAAAAGGTTAAGTAATGTTCTGTATAAAAGCTATGTGCCAAACTAACCAGAAATCCGCACTTCCCGCCAAACAATTAAATTCCTCAAGGCGGATATAGTTCGTAGTTCGTAGTTCATTGTTCGTAACATAGTTCGTTGTTCGTGGCACGTTAGAACAAAAGAGCATAAGACATAAGAGCACAAGGCATAGACTCTCTAATTCTCTAAACCGTCCCGGTTTCTTTAACATGCTGCGGGAACAGAATAGCACAAATAAATCAAAAATCAAGGGGAAAAAAGGAAAAAATAGCCCCAGTGAGATAACGTTTTACTATCTCACGTGGCAAGCGTTTAGCGTACGGAATGGAAGGAAACAGCGTTTAGCGTATCTCGTAAAGGAAAATGCAAATATATATTATTTGAAAAAATCTCGAACAATTGTATAATGCTGGACTTTATTATTGTTTGGTTATCGGCTAAATATAAACGGGCACGGTTACAGTGAAGTGGAAAGCCGAAGTTTATGGAGTTTCGTGAGAATTCAGAATTAAGGATGTTTTAACATTAATCAGTATACGAGATATGAAATATGAGTGACTATATAGTATTAGTCAAACAGGTACCTGACGTAACGCAAATCACCGACAATGCGTTTGACGTGGAAACCGGCACCCTGGTTCGCAGCCGGCTGGCCAGCGTTATCAACGAGCTTGACTCCCAGGCACTGGCTTTTGCAAACGAAATGAGGCGAATCAGCAGCGATAAAGCCGGGAAAATCATTGCCTTGACAATGGGCCCGCCGATGGCGGAGGAAGTGCTTCGCTATTCACTGAGCAGATGTGCCGATATGGTCGTGCTGTTGACCGACAGGAATCTGGCCGGCGCTGATACCGTCGCAACGGCAAATCCTCTGGCTTTCGCTGTCAGGAGGATAGTCAAAGAGATACTCAAGGGCAGCAAAGATTATTATGTGATTAGCGGGATGCAGTCGGTCGATGGTGACACTGCTCAGGTGCCGCCTCAGATTGCCGAGGAATTGGGTCTGCCTTGTATCGCTTATGTCACAAAGGCTGAATTCAAAGACAAGCGTTTTGAATTTACGCGTATTATCAGCGGGGGCAGCCAGGTAGTTGCTGCGAAGAAAAAGCCGGCCGTAGTAACAGTTGCAAAATACGAGTTTCCGCTGTTTGCGACGTTTGCAAAAGCGCGGCAGGCAAACCAGATACAGATTATTCGCTGGGGCAGCGATGATATCAAGGCAAGCCATATTGGCGTTACAGGCTCGAAGACGAGTGTGATACGAGTTTTTCCACCCGGCAAAAGCACCAGAAAGTGCGAGAAGGTCGACGATGCCAAATCATTAGCCAGGCTGATTGTCGACAGCTTCAAAAGTGGTAATGGTGAAGACGCCCAGGGCGAAGAGACCCGGACAAGCCGTTATGTTTTGCCCGGTAAGCGAACGGCCAAATTCGAAAGAGGCTTCGAGGGCACGAAAAAAGAAAACGAGAATTATACATTCTTAGCCGACAAGCTCAGCGAGCTGCGCATTACGGATACAAATCAGATTGACGAGGCTTGCAGGGAAAAGATTATTGCTGTTTCGGAGGGCCATTTCCGCAAGAAGGCGTTGGATGACATGATAAAAGGTTTTGAACTGACTAAGCCGAGCTATACCGGTGAAGTCTGGGGCGTGGCTGAACACAACGAAGGCCGGATACACCCGGCTACATTCGAGCTTATCGGAAAGGCGCGCGAGCTTGCGGACTCTCTGGAGACTAAAGTAGGCGTTGCCGTGGCCGGCTATGAAATTGAGCCAATGGCAAAGGACTTGATAACTGCCGGTGCGGACAACATTTACATCATCGAGGATAAACTGCTCAGCGAATTCGACCCGACTGCGTATCGCAAAGCTATCGCCGATGCAATAAATAGCTACTGGCCGCAAATCGTTCTTTTTGCGGCCACACCACAGGGCAGAATGCTGGCCCCGATGGTTTCATACAGGGTCGGCTGTGGATTGACCGCAGACTGTACCGGCCTGGATATCCGCGACAGCTCGCGAAAAGGCCAGATAGGGATTCTGCTTCAGACCCGGCCGGCTCTCGGCGGTAACGTTATGGCTACTATCTGCACGAAAAATTCAAAGTCTCAGATGGCCACGGCAAGGCCGGGCGTTATGAAGAGACTGCCCGTCGATGAGTCGAGAAAAGGAAAAATTATAAAACACAAAGTCGAACTCACGGAAGACGATGTTAGTCTGGAAATTCTGAAAACAGAGCTGGGCACCGGCGAGGTGAACTTTGAGGCTGACGTGATTGTCAGCGGCGGCAAGGGTATGCAAAGCAGAGACAATTACGAACGGCTCGTTGGTCTGCTATGTGATGGCCTGAGTAAAAGACTGGATACTCAGATTGAAAGAGGAGCTTCGCGTGCGGCAGTCGAGCAGGGCTTTGTTGAGCGTGTACACCAGGTCGGACAGACCGGAACATCCATAGGGCCAAAACTGTACATTGCGCTGGGTATATCAGGCGCGATTCAACACATGATAGGCGTAGCAAACACCGACACTATTGTCGCGATTAACAGCGACCCGAATGCGCCGATTTTTAAGCAGTGCGATTACTATATTGTCGGAAGTGTCGAGGATGCTATCCCGCAGTTAGTACAGGCATTAGAGGTGGAATAGGAAGTGGCAAAGAATAACGAGTACAACAAAGTATCAGTATTGGTAGTTGGTGCGGGGCCGGCTGGTCTGGCCTGTGCGATACAGCTCAAAACAAAAAAACCGGAGATTGACGTCTGTGTTATAGATAAATCCGCTGAGCCGGGTAATCATAATCTCTCCGGCGCGGTTTTGGAAAAGGATGCCATACACAGACTGCTCGATTCGGCTGTCGAAGGCTGGCAGGACAGCGACACCGCCAAAGATGTATTAGGCAAAAAAGTCAAAAAAGATAATGTAATGTTCTTTTTGGGCAGGAAGATGTCCTTTAACATTTTCTTTATAATTAAACTTGCAAAAAGGCTCGGACTGAACTTCGGCCAAATGATACACGAGGGCGATTATATCGTCTCTATAAGCAAGCTGACGAAGTGGCTTGTTCAGATTGCGAAAGACGTTGGCGTAGAGGTTTTGCCGGGCTTTGCTGCGGCGGATATTATTCTGGATGAGTCGGCTGAAAGGTCTGTGGGCGTCAGGCTCGTCGACCAGGGTGTCGATAGAGAGGGTAATAAGCAGCCTAACTTCGTGGAGGGCGAAGTTATCAACTCCAGCTTCGTCGTACTGGCTGAAGGATGCGACGGGCTTTTGACGGAAAAATTTATAGAAAAGGCGGGCCTGCAGAGAAAATCACCCCAGCTTTACTCGGTGGGTGTCAAAGAGATTATACAGGTAAGCAGTGAGCAGTACAAAAAATTCGGCGACGACCGTGTTATTCACGCGATGGGCTATCCTATCTGGACGCCTTTTGTAGGCCCCGGTATGTTCGGCGGCGGTATCTGCTATCCGGTGGAGGATGAGCATATTGCCGTGGGGATGATTGTCGGGGCGGACTGGAAATACTGTGACTTTAATCCGCAGGATGCGCTTACGAATTTCAAGAATCACAGCTTTATAAAGCAGTTCATCGAAGGCGGTACGGTTGTAGAGGCCGGGGCAAAAATGATTCCCGAAGCAGGATTCCGCGCTGTTCCCAGAGAGCCGCAGACCGGCTCAATCGGCAAAGCAAATGTGCTCATACTCGGTGACAGCGCCGGCTTTGTAAACATGCTCAAAATCAAAGGCCTGCACAACGCTATCGATTCGGGAATGATAGCGGCGGATGCGATTGTTGAAAACCTGGAAAATCCTGAATCAGCAGCAGTCAGATATACCGAGCTGATTGACAAATCTGCTGTTGGCAAAGAGATGGAGTCGGCGAAAAACTTCAGGCAAACTGTGGCCAAGTTCGGGCCTTTGCAGGGGATGCCTCTTTCCATATTTGGTGGACTGCTGCCGAAATTCGATACAGAGAAAGACTTCGAAGCGATGACAATCGCCCGATATCGGCTCAAGCCAAATCAGAACTTTGACAAAGATACATTCACGGCCGTTGCTGCCACCGAGCATCGCGAAGAGCAGCCGTCACACCTGACGATTATTGATTCCGAGATTTGCAGGAGCAAATGTACGCCGATGTTCGGCAGCCCGTGTATTACGTTCTGTCCGGCGGGGGTATACGAGACCATTCACGATGAAGTTGAGCCGGCCAATCCGTCGAACTGTCTGCACTGCAAGACCTGCCAGAGAAAGTGTCCGTTCGACAATATCAGATGGACTGCCCCCGAAGGCGGCGGCGGACCACGCTATAAGAGAATGTAAAAACGAATACAGACGTGATGCTCATTATTTGATATTCAATAATTCATTTCAGACAAACGCCCTGTTTATATAGGACGTGCAAATCACCCAACTCCTATAAAAACACCATAGTCGGGAAACAATTTCCGTAAAGGTGTGCGTGGACGGATGATGCGTAAAGCGGTTTTTTGAAACAGCCGATAGCGATAGTATTAGGTCTGACAGTGGAGGCTCAATCCTTATAAAGGTTAACGCCTCCTGGTAGTATTGTGCCGAATGAGAAAACAAATGAGGGCCGTCTATGTTAGTTCAGTCAAGAGAGGCGAAAGTTTTTGCAGCGCTGGCTGTATCAATGACGGTCGGAGTCATAATCTTACATGCCTTAGGTAACAACCCCCCTTCCGCCGGTGCATTTTGTCTTTGGCGCTATACAAGAGTCGTTTCCGCCGAAGAAGCAATTTTGACTCCCGCGGCCCAGCCGGCCGGTGTATGGAAAAGCATCGAGATTTACTATAGCCAAACAACGTCGGGCAATATTCAGCAGTTAGCTTTTTTAAGCGGTCTGGCTGTTCCTGAAGATATTAACTGCCATTATATTATATGTAACGGGATCGGCGGCAGCGACGGCCAAATACAGCAAACCGAAAAATGGCAAAGGCAACAGCCGGTAACCCGGAGCTGGCTAAGCCCTGAGCCTCAAGACACAAGTACGGGACAGACTATATTCATCTGTGTAATAGCCGACAAAGATACTGCTCCTCCAACAAGGCAGCAGATAAAAACAACAGCGGCGCTGGTTAAAGGGCTGCGCGGAAAATTTAACATCAAGCCCGAGTCCATCCTCTACCCTGCCGAATGGAAATGGCAAGCCGGCGGTATATCCACAAAAAATCTCGAAATATAAAAGACAGATGTAACATCTGACTTCTGACCTCTGACTTCTGACTTCTGACTTCTGACTTCTGACCTCTGACTTCTGACTTCTGACTTCTGACTTCTGACCTCTGACCTCTGACTTCTGACCTCTGACTTCTAAATTAATAATCGGTAAATCATTGAATCAATATGGGACTTTGATAGCTGGTTGGTCCTATAAAAATGCCGCAACATCGAGTGAGCGGAAGGTGTGTATGGGGAGTCAGAGTCTGCATAAAGTGCAAATTCGATAAAACCGATATCAGACACCGGTAGGATGTTGGTGATGGCGTAAAGGCTAAGCGCTAAAGCAGATGTTAGCGCTGTCAGGTGAATTAAGAGAAGGAGTCGAAAATGCTTCTGAACGCCATCTCAAGTTGGTTTGGTATGGATATGGGTATCGACCTTGGTACGTGCAGTACCCTGGTTTGCGTACGCGATGAAGGAATAGTCCTCAACGAACCCTCGGTAGTTGCAGTCCGCAAAGGAACCAATATCGTTCTCAACAATGGTGAAGCTGTCGGCCTGGTCGCGCGCGATATGCTGGGCAAGACACCCGGCTCAATTAGCGCAATAAGGCCTCTCAAAGATGGTGTAATCAGTGACTTCGAAGTCACCGAGGCGATGCTTGGCTTCTTTATCCGCAAAGTACACAACAAAGGCGCACTGGTCAGGCCGCGGGTAGTAATCGCTGTGCCGAGCGGAATAACCGCGGTTGAACGCCGCGCTGTCATAGATAGCGGCGAACGAGCTGGTGCCCGCAAGGTATACCTTGTTGACGAGCCGATGGCCGCAGGCATCGGGGCCGGCCTGCCAATCTCAGAACCGACTGCATCAATGATTGTCGATATCGGCGGCGGAACCACGGAAGTGGCCATCATGAGTCTGGCTGACATCGCAAGCTGCGAATCGATTCGCGTCGCCGGAAACGATATGGATGAGGCCATAATCAACCATCTCAAAAGGGCATACAACCTGCTTATCGGCGTAACAAGCGCCGAACGTGTCAAGATACAAATCGGCTCTGCCGCTCCTCTTGAGCAAGAGTTGACGATGGAGGTGGCCGGCAGAGACACTATCTCAGGACTGCCCAGAAAAATCCTTGTAACAAGTGAGGAAATCCGCGAGTCGCTGCACGAGCCGGTCGGCGCAATCATAGATACTGTTACCGCAACACTGGAAAAAGCCCAGCCGGAGCTGTCCGCTGATTTGATAGACAACGGCATACATATTTGCGGCGGCGGCTCGCTTCTGAGAGGAATGGATTCTGTAATTGCAAGTGCAACAGGATTGGATGTCTATAGAATCGAGGACCCGATTAGCTGTGTAGCTCGAGGCACGGGAGTCTATCTGGAAAATCTGGAGATGTGGAAGGATACGATGGACCACACTGAGCATCAGTGGACCTGAAAGCACGGTTGGTTGATAACGGAACATCGTCGTATCTTGTCAGGGAAGAATTATGAAAAGCAAATATGATGAACAAATACAACAGAGGTTGGGTACGGACACCGCTTTACGAACACTCGCAAAATGGAGGTCTTTATAAACGCACCGACATGCGTCTCGGCTCTATCTCCGCGCAAATGTTATTTACCTGCTTTATGTTGGGCGGCTTTATCCTGTTCTTTACGCCACAGCACCTCACAAATAAGCTCCAGTTTGCATTTGCTCGATGTTTTCATTTGCCTTTAGGTCTCGGCAGAAACATTTCACTTTCAACAGGCATTGAGCGGTCGGTTTCGAGTGTGGTCAGCTATGGAATATACAACAGGCTTGAGAACCACCTTGCCAATGTTATGGAGCAGCTCTATCAGGAACATCAGCTTGTAGAAGTGTTGGCGGGATTGCGCGGCAGATTTCCACTGGAAGGTGCCAACCTGGTTTGTGCCGATGTCATTACAGCATCCATCGGCGGAGAATGCAGCGAGCTAATTATCAACCGTGGTGCAAACGACGGCATGGCTAAGGGCCAGTTCGTTCTGAGCGACAACAGTATCATCGGCACTATAGCGGATGTCTCTGCCCGCACAGCTCAGGTTAAGTTGTTTACCGACCCGGCGTCCAAAATAGCCGT
>Ga0315534_1002285_pt1 | contig 12997 bp, 13 predicted proteins | sample SalMarSW160240MG_FD_203094 | JGI IMG/M metagenome (GOLD analysis project Ga0315534, IMG submission 203094) | Salt marsh sediment microbial communities from the Plum Island Ecosystem LTER, Massachusetts, United States - Salt Marsh Sediment SW1602-40 ... | reverse complement strand
CTTCTTTGTATCAACACGACAAAATAGGCTTGAATGACTCTTTTCATTAAAGCTGAAAAATCTATATATTGTATGTGTGCTATTTAGGTTAAGACTAAATGATTCTGCTATAAGTCATAAGTCAGATTATTACTCAAGAAATTTCAATTACTTGATGAAATCTTCAACGATCTTTAAGACGTACTTATGAAATGGAAGGGCACGAATCCTTGAATCTTTGGCCATAACGATCAACTATGCTCTAGTGAAATATTGCTAAATTAAGTATTTTTCAACTCCGGTGTTACTCTCTCACTATTATACTATTTAGCAGTCCCGCCTTTAGCGATAACAACCATGACCTTTTTTATACCTACATCTACTATAGAAAACCTTTGTATAAGTATAGCGTTCCGACAATTACAATAAATATTCCACATATCTTCTTAAAAATGACTTTATTTACTTTTAAAGATATTCTTGGTCCTATTTGGGCTCCTAGAAATGCACACAACAGTATGATCAGAAACTCAGCATTAATGTTAAAAGCTACACTATGAGAGACAAATCTCCCTATCCATCCAGACAACGAGGCCATGACTACAATTGCTGAAGAGGTAGCAACAGCTACGTGAGCCGATACTTTTAAAATACCTACCATTAAAGGGATATCAAACACACCTCCTGCTACACCAGCCATTCCAGCAAATAATCCAATTACGAAGGTCAAAGGCGATACAATTAAAGGCGAAACACTATACTGTTTACTGGCATCCAATTTCTGGAATGTTGTATATCTTTTGTTTAAATGAGAATGATTGTTAAAAGAAAGCAACATCAAGATTCCTGCGAAAAGAAGCGTGACACCAAAGATAATCTTTAAAAAAGCCACCGGTGCGCATTTAAGCAAAAAACCAGTTATAAAAATTGAAACTGCTAAAGGAATACCTAAATATCCTATTAGTTTCCAATCGATCAGTTTTTTTTGTTGATATGCGATCATTGCGGAGAAAGAAGTTACAAGAATACATAAAAAACTTAGAGCAGATGCCTCTTGAAAACTATCAAAAAATAATAGCAACAGAGGCATATAAAACAGGCCTCCTCCCATCCCGAACATCGAAAAAATCAATGCGATAAAAAACGCACTTATTGCAATAAGCATTAATGTAACTCCAAAAGGTTAGTGAAAAAGTGTTGAGAAATACAGAATTGCCCTCAAAAAAATTCTTTCATATTTAATTAAATTTGATTTAATCGTCAACGATTTGATAATGTTATAACTACAGTATCAAGACTGCAATAAAACTTTTCTTGTTGTGGGTTCTTTTTCGGCACGCAGTCTATCGTCTATATTGAAATAACGAACATCAATATATTTCAGATTCGTTGAATAATGCTCTGGCAAAATCTACCAATACACTTTTTCCTTCTGTAACTGTCACCTTATAAAACCCTTCAATGCAAAATTATTGGATAATGCATGGACTCAAAACCAGCTCGTAGACACTTTCATGTCTTTCATAAGATTGTTAACCCAGTCTTTAATTCATTATTCATAAGGGGACCGGAAAAAACTGTAATAAATCTGTAACTTTTTTCTCTGTTATGCGTTATACAGACAACGTGGATAAATACCGAGCATTCTACATGGAGCATAAGGATAAACTTTTCGCTTACCTAATGCGTATGACAGCAGACTATTACCTTTCAAGCGACATTATGCAGGAAAGCTTCACGCGCTACCTTGAACATTACGGCCAGGAACTTCCAAGCCTCCCACTCCTCTATACCATAGCCCGCAATGCACTTTTTGACTTTGCGCGGAAAGAGGGACACAAAACTGAGGTCAAGGAAGATCAGGCAGATTGCTCTGTTGATCAGGAACGCACCCTTATGGTGCGCCAGGAATATCGTCACGTACTTTTGGCCATGGAGGAGCTTGAGAAGGATGAAAGAGATCTTTTGTCCATCGCTGTAAGCGGCAATCTCTCCTACAGAGAAATTGCCGCTATCACTGGTACAAGCATAGCTAATGTGAAGGTGAAAGTCCACCGGGCCCGTCTCAAGCTTAAAAAAATCCTTCATAAAGGAGAGATATGATGGAATATTTGATCAGCATGTTCATCGATGACGAGTTAGACATTGATGACAAGATTGAATTTGTGGAAAAGGTGCATGTAGACAATGTTTTTCAAGATGAGGTGGTTGAACTCTTACGCCAGGAAAAGCTTATCCGCTCAGATGTTGTAGATCGTGTTCCATCAATAAAAGTCAAGGTAAAAAGGAGGTTTGCTTTTTTCCCTCTGTTGCGCCCCGTGAGTCTGCTTGCATCAGCACTGGCAGCAGCAGTAATCATTTTTTTCCTTGCCATGCCGTCTCAGGTAACAACGTCTACACCTTATAGGTTTGTTATCTACCAGCCAGATGTGCGTCAAGCAGAGATCACTGGCAGCTTCACTGAATGGAGGAAAATCCCTATGAAGAGAATTGGCTCCAGCGGATACTTTGAGCTCAGTCTTTATCTTCCCCAAGGGGAACACCAATTTACCTATATACTTGAGGGCAGTCAGAGGTTTCCTGATCCAACGATACCCACCCGGGAGCAGGATGATTTCGGTGGCGAAAATACAGTTCTTTTAGTGGGGCTATAGGTATGAAGAAATATTTCCTGCTTTCAATCCTTGCCTTCTCTGTCTTGACAGGGTGTGCACACCACTACTACCGAGTGAAAGGGGAAACGGTGGAGCTCTACCTTAAACGATCTGATGCCATAACTGTTGCCTTTGCCTCTTCCCTTGATGGTTATCAGCTCCACCAGGCGGAAAAACGCGATAGCTCAACATGGAAGGTAACAGTCCCCGCATATCGAGAATTTACCTATTTCTATATTGTTGACGGAGTCTTGTTACTCCCTTCCTGCAAATTCAAAGAAAAAGATGATTTCGGGGCAATAAACTGCATTTATATTCCAGGACTGTAACCTTTTCCATTATCACACGTTTTAAGATCAACAACACAAGAAAGGAGAGAGAATATGAAAAAGATATGTCTCATGGTATGTGTAGTTTTGTTTTGTGCTTCCTTAGCATTCGGGGATGAGGTTGAAGAAAGTCTTTCCACTTTGGCCACCGAACAGCTCAAGAACAGTACCAGGGAAATGATACAATCTGGAATAGATACTAATAATGCAATCAGGATGACCAAGCTCATGCTACAAAATCAGTTCAGTCTGGAACAGACTCTGAGAGCGCAAAGGGTCATTATGAATGCCCAAAAAGAAGATTTACCCATTGAGCCCATCATGAATAAGGCATATGAAGGAATGGTCAAACAGGTACAGGCCAAGAATATCGTGCAGGCGATGGAGCGAGTAAGAACCCGTTATGCCTTCGCCTATGAGCAAGCACGGGTTCTTACCAAAGAGCGCTCCCAGTCCCGCGCTATTGGAAATACTATCGCCAAGTCCTTTACAGCGGGCATGAATCAAAAAGACCTTCAGGGTATTATGGAAAGGCTTCAGGAGCGTACTCAGCAGATGACTCAATCGCAGATCATGGAGCTTGCCAGGGAAAGCTTCAAGACTGCACGCGACATGGTACGGCTCGGTCTTTCCTCAAAGACGACTGCCAATCTTGTTTGTCTTGCCCTCCAAAACAACTACACGGCAAGAAAAATGGAAAACATGAGGAATTCGTTTATGACCCAATCCCGGTCATCTCACCCTACGCACCTTGCCAATAGCTACTCCAATGCCATTAAAGGTGGAAAAAACGCAGGCAGCCTTGGCCATTCAGGTAGCACTGGACCAGGCGGAACAGGTGGATCGGGCGGAACAGGTGAATCGGGCGGACCAGGTGGATCAGGCGGACCAGGTGGTGGAGGCGGCGGCATGAAATGAGCTGATCTAAATAAAGAACTCCGCCCTGAAGGGCGGAGTATTCAACGACGGATTTTTATAAAATACTTCTTTCATATGGTTTCCTGTCTGGCCATAGGTAGATCCAAGATGGTACAAAGCTAGCCCATTCGTAGGCATCTTCTCTAAAAAGCGTTTATGAAGAAGAATGGTTGACTCATAATCGTGCTCCTTCATTGCCTCATCTGCTTGGTTATCACACATCCATATTTTCTCATGAACAGTCCGCTTTTCTAAGATACCCTTTGAACACCCTGGTCCTAAAAGGAACACACCCAAGCATAAAGCCAGTCCAGGCGGATATACAAATCGAAAAATTCTCTCAAGATATCGAAATACGGTAGCACAATTACCTTACTTCTGTACCTAAATCAATATCTCATTCAACGTAATGAAATTTTCTTGACAATGGAAAACACGAGATTTATATTACCATATAAGAATATAGTAGGGAGGTTTTTATGAAAGCTTTTATTAAGGTCATGAAAGCGCTTTCTGATCCTAATCGAGTAAAAATCATAAAGATGTTACAACATAAAATTATGTGTGTCTGCGAGTTACAAAAAGCATTACGTGTCTCTCAGCCCGCTGTTTCGAAACATCTTAAATTACTTGAGGATGCCGGTTTAGTCAGTTTCCATAAAGATGGTTTGTGGGTTAATTATCATCTAACAGACGGAAGCGGCAGTCCATATGTTGCCAGCCTTTTAGGAAATCTCAAGCACTGGATAGAGGATGATAAAGAGATCGCAGCTCTTATTGAAAAGCTCCCTGCTATTCGAAGAGAAGATATATGTAAAAAATAGTAAATTTTTTTACCCTCCTTATATTATAATATAATTATATAGTTATTTTTATTAATCAAATAGTATCGTAATCACCGTATTCGTTAGGAAAAACTTATGAAAGAACGAATCAAGTTTCTTATCATCGTGCTTATCTTCCTCGCGTGCTACTTTATTCCCTGGAGTCATTCTACTATAAGGCAATCCGGGCTTGAGGCCTTTATGATGCTTCAGGAATATGCCAGAGAGCATGTGTTGACCTGTCTGATCCCGGCATTTTTCATTGCCGGCGCTATTGCTGTGTTCGTTTCTCAGGCCTCGGTACTCAAGTATTTCGGCGCGAGAGCGAAAAAATTTTTTTCATACTCTGTGGCCTCCGTTTCAGGAACTGTCTTAGCCGTATGTTCCTGCACAGTTCTGCCTTTATTTGCAGGGATCTATACCCGAGGGGCCGGTATTGGCCCGGCAACAGCTTTTCTTTACTCCGGTCCGGCTATTAACGTGCTTGCCATCGTGTTGACAGCCAGAATTCTTGGATGGCAAATGGGTCTTGCCCGCGCCATCGGGGCTGTACTCTTTGCCATTTTGACCGGGCTTCTTATGGCCTTCTTCTTCAGGAAAGACGATGCGGCCCGGACAGCAGGACAGATCTACCTCCCGAAGGAAGAGGACAAAGGCCGGACCCTCAACCAAGAGGCCTTTTTTATGCTGACGCTGGTTTTGATCCTCATCTTTGCCGCCTTTGCAAAACCGGCTGAAGGTTCGACCGGACTCTGGCCGATCATCTTTGCTGCCAAGTGGTACATCACAGGTGGGCTTCTCGTTGTCCTTGGTTTCATGCTCAAGGGCTGGTTCGTCAAAGACGAAAGAATAACTTGGGTTCAGTCCACCTTGGGCTTTATGAAGCAGATCTTTCCCCTCTTAGGGGCTGGGGTGCTTGTGGCCGGTTTTATGCTGGGACGCCCAGGTCATTCTGCTTTAATCCCTGAGCATTACATCCAGTACCTAGTCGGAGGGAATTCCCTCTGGGCAAATCTTTTTGCTTCGGTCTCCGGGGCGCTCATGTACTTCGCCACCCTAACCGAGGTCCCCATTCTTCAAGGATTATTAGGGGCCGGTATGGGCAAGGGTCCTGCCCTTAGCCTCCTTCTTGCCGGCCCCGCTCTCTCTCTTCCCAACATGCTGGTAATCGGCGGAGTGATGGGAGTTAAAAAGACAGCTGCCTTTTGTGTCATTATCGTGGTCATGTCCACCATTGCAGGAATGACCTACGGCGCAATAGCGGGGTAATACATGTAAGGTTTTTACATGAGAGAAAATCAGGGAATGCATGATTTAATGTATATACATTGATAATAGATAAGGAGAAAAAACAATGGAAATAAAAATATTAGGTTCGGGATGTTCTAAGTGCCAGAGCACCGAAAAAAATGTCAAAGACGCGCTTGCTGAAAGCGGTCTTGATGTACAAGTAGATAAGGTAACCGATGTCATGGAGATCGCCAAATATGGCGTCTTCATAACGCCAGCTGTGATAATTGATGGCAAAGTAAAAAGTGTTGGAAAAATCCCGGACACGGAAGAGATAAAGAAATGGATCGAGCAACGCAATTAACCTAAACACCAGAGTAAAAGAAGAAGAAAAAATGTGAAAACCTCCTGGCCTCTGTTGGCGATTGGGATATATGCCTTGTATCGAGATACCGGAGGCAGGGAGCAAAACAGCTTTTTGACTTTTTTAGAATAATGATTATTTTATGTCTATGATACATCTAAAGAAAATACTATTATTAGGCATACTTATAGGTTTGATGGAATTTGGCTGTCAGAATGCCACAAACCATGAAAATAAAGAGAGAGATACCATGGGAAAACAGCGCATTGAATTAGAAACAGCAACATTTGCCGGCGGCTGTTTTTGGTGCATTGAATCAGATTTCGAAAAAGTCGACGGCGTTGTTGAAGTCACATCTGGTTACACTGGTGGTCATAAGGAAAATCCGACTTACGAGAGCGTATCATCCGGTGAGTCCGGTCACGTTGAAGCAGTACAGGTACATTTTGATCCTTCGAAGGTTGCTTATAAAGAAATACTGGACATTTTCTGGAGGCACATAGATCCGACCGATCCCGGCGGGCAGTTTGCAGACCGTGGATCACAGTACCGGACAGCCATTTTTTATCATAATGATGAACAAAAGATGCTCGCAGAGCAGTCCAAAGAAGAACTCAATGCAATGGAGAAATTTGAAAAACCAGTTGTCACCGAGATTTTTCCATTTTCAAAGTTCTACAACGCAGAGGAGTACCATCAGGATTATTACAAGAAAAATCCGATCAGATACAAATATTATCGCTTTAACTCAGGTCGAGACACCTTCCTTAAAAATGCATGGGAGGATTCTCAAGAAGGAGCAAAAATGGAGACAGAGAATAGTAGATATAGAAAGCCTGGCGATGAAGTGTTGCGACAAAAATTGACGCCGATGCAGTATAAGGTTACCCAAGAGGATGGCACTGAACCGCCCTTTAACAACGAATACTGGGATAACAAAAGAGCCGGTATATACGTTGATGTTGTCTCGGGAGAACCTCTGTTCAGCTCACTTGATAAATTTGACTCAGGAACCGGATGGCCCAGCTTTACAAACCCGCTTAAGCCTGATAACAGCGTTGAAAGAGAAGATCGAAGCCTCTTTACCCTCCGTACGGAAGTTCGAAGCAAGCACGGTGACTCTCATCTGGGGCATGTGTTTACTGATGGACCAATGCCTACGGGTTTAAGATATTGCATCAATTCCGCAGCCTTAAAATTTATTCCTAAAGAAAATTTAGAAAAAGAAGGCTATGGGGAATACTTAAAACTCTTTGAAGAAAAGAAAATAAAATAGCAGAGAATCGGTTTTTCGATCGCTTCCTCTGGAGTTGTCGATGCGCTTTGGAAACAAATTTGTAAAATTGCCAAGGAACTTTGAAGTGAATTACGAAAAGATTTGCGGCTCATTTATCCACGGCAGACTCGCCCAAGGACATCGACACTTGAGCAGGCAGTTTTTTATTGCTGAAATAGTAGTTGTTCTTTTAGGGCTTGTCCTATTTCTACAGGCTTGCGATTCTGTTGAGGCAGTAAAAGAGGGGGAAACCACGCTCATAACAACCATGAATTCGATGCATTACACAGCAAAGCCGCCCATAGATACCTTAGCACCCGTTAAAACAGAAACGGCGACCTTTGCGTTGGGCTGATTCTGGGGTCCGGACTCCCAGTTCGGGAGTATTAAGGGCATAATCCGGACCCGTGTCGGGTACGCAGGGGGAACAAAAAAGAATCCCACTTATCACAACCTGGGGGATCATACTGAGACAATTCAAATCGACTACGACCCCACCGTAATTTCATACGATAAGCTGCTTGAGATTTTCTGGGACAGTCACAGCCCTGATGCACCGTCATTGTCAAGACAATACATGTCCATTATATTCTATCACAATGATGAGCAAAAAAGGCTAGCCACGGTGTTGAAAGATATTCAAGCAACCAGAAGGAAAGGAAGGATTTTTACAGAGATCTCTCCCCTCACGGAGTTTTACCTGGCTGAGGACTACCACCAGAAGTATCGGCTTCGCTCCGAGCGAGATCTCATGAGAGAGTTCAGTGCCATGTATCCCGAAGAAGAGGATTTTGTGAATTCCACAGCAGCGGCCCGCATCAATGGATATCTTGACGGGTATGGAACGCTTGAGGACTTACTGAAGGACTTACCTGGCTTCGGTCTCTCCAAGGCTGCAGACAAAAGGCTTATCGAAGTCGTTAAAAGGCGAACATAAGCCTACATGGTAGGCAATGTTAAGATTGTCAGTTACATATCAAGCCCTCTGCCCTCCCTAAAACCATACCCTTCTTAACCAGGCAAATGAAAGACATTTAATATGCTGGTGAGCACAGAGATTCTCAAAAAAGACTATTTACAACTCTCTAGTGTTGTAATAAAAATAAAAAATAGCATTCTCAGAAAGCTTAAAAAACTATGCATTTTTAACCATTTCATATCTCACATCTATAGCACATAGCACAATTACCACGGAGAATAATGAACGAAGAGCATATTGCCAAGATTGCCGATGAACTGAACCTTGTGTACCATCATGTGATGACCACTGCCGGGTTGCTTAAAGAGGGCGCCACAGTGCCCTTTATTGCAAGATACAGGAAGGAGGTAACCGGCTCTCTTGATGAAGTGACCGTAACCGCCATACGTGACAGGATGGCTCAACTACAGGAATTGGAAAAGCGCCGTACAAGCATACTCAACTCGCTTGATGAGAGGGAATTGCTCACAGATGAGTTGAAAGAAAAGATCCTTGCCGCTCAGGTTGTGGCTGCCCTTGAGGATATCTATTTACCTTTTAGAACAAAACGGCGTACCAGGGCAATCGTAGCCAGAGAAAGGGGGCTTGAACCTCTGGCAGAAATTCTCTTCGAGCAGCAGGAAGGCACAGATCCAATTGCGGAGGCGATTGCCTATATTGACCTGGAAAAAGGGGTTGAAACAAAAGAAGATGCGCTTGCAGGCAGCAGAGATATCATTGCCGAGTGGGTAAATGAAGATCCAAAAGCCCGCGAAAAAATGCGCACCCTTTATGCTCAGAAAGGGATATTCCGAGTGATGGTAATTCCAGGTAAGGAGTTAGAGGGCGCCAAGTTTCGTGACTACTTCAATTATGAAGAACCGGTCTCTAAAGCACCCTCCCATAGGATTTTGGCCATGCGTAGGGGTGAAAAGGAGGGTTTTTTGAGTTTACACATACACCCTCCTGAGGATGAAGCTCTCGCTCTGTTGGAGGCCCTGTTTGTCAAAGGAGAAAATGCTGCATCCTCTCAGGTGAAAGAGGCGGTTCAGGATAGCTATCGCAGGCTTTTGTCCTTTGCTATGGAAACAGAGATCCGTAATGAAACCAAAGAACTGGCCGATAGGGAGGCGATAAGGATATTTGCCGACAGTCTCAGAGAGCTTTTGCTCGCCCCTCCGTTGGGACAAAAAAACATGATAGCAATTGACCCAGGTATACGTACCGGTTGCAAGATTGTCTGCCTAGATAGGCAAGGAAAATTACTTCACATTGATACTCTCTACCCCTTTAAATCCGAAAAGGAACGCTCTAATGCGAAAGAGATCCTTTTCAAGCTGTGCTCGAAGCACAAAGTAGAGGCCATTGCAGTAGGAAATGGCACTGGGGGAAGGGAAACAGAGTCCTTCATCAAAGACTGTAATCTCCCAGGAAATATTCCGGTGGTGGTTGTCAATGAGAGCGGTGCATCCGTCTATTCTGCATCTGAGGTGGCTCGAGCTGAGTTTCCCGATCTGGATATAACCTTTCGTGGGGCGATCTCCATAGGAAGGCGCCTCATGGATCCTCTGGCGGAGCTTGTGAAGATTGATCCAAAATCTATTGGTGTGGGACAATATCAGCATGATGTTAACCAGCAGGCACTCAAAAGAAGCCTGGATGATGTGGTTACGAGTTGTGTCAATGCCGTAGGTGTGGAAGTTAATACAGCCAGCGAGAATCTCCTGAAGTACGTTTCGGGTCTTGGCACTCAGTTAGCCAAAAACATTATCACATACCGCAACGAACATGGTCCCCTTTCATCCAGGAATGATTTAAAAAAGGTGAAACGGATGGGTCACAAGGCGTTTGAGCAGGCCGCTGGCTTTCTTCGAATCATGGGAGGAAAAAATCCACTCGATGCGAGTGCGGTCCATCCAGAATCGTATACAATTGTAGAAGCCATGGCAAGAGACATGAGTTGTTCTGTAAGATATCTTCTCGATGATGAAAAGCTTCGTCAGCACATTGATTTATCTGTTTACGTAACAGAAAAGGTGGGAATGCCTACTTTGACCGATATCATGGATGAACTCGCCAAACCCGGGCGTGATCCTCGGAAACTGTTTGAAGGCCCGAACTTTGCTGAAGGGATTACGCAGATCAATGATCTTCGTCCAGGCATGAGGATTCCAGGTGTGATCACCAATGTGACCACCTTCGGAGCCTTTGTTGATATCGGAGTGCATCAAGACGGCCTTGTTCACATCAGCCAGATAGCGAATCACTTCGTGAAAGACCCAGCTAATGTGGTAAGGGTTAACCAGCGTGTAATGGTCACGGTCCTTGACGTGGAGCTTGAAAGAAACCGCATCTCGCTTTCCATGAAAGATACCCTGAATTTGGAATCAAACATGAACTGTTAAATAAAAATGTATAGAGGGATCAATCATTTAAAAGGCAACCCCTTCACACTTCTTCTATAATTCAATGGGCCTTGCTTTACTGTCCCTTAAAATTTGGTTTTCTCTTCTCCATAAAAGCTGTCATAGCTTCCCGAACATCTTTTGAAAACAAAAGTACCATATTTTTTTGCATTGCCATGGTCATTCCATCCTTAATAGTTGCACTTCTACTATAGTTAAGCACCTTTTTGGTTTGCTGAACAGCAAGGGGAGCATTTTCTGCTATCAATGCGGCAAGCTTTTTTACCTCTACCATAAGTGCCTCTCTGTCTGCATACATGCCATTTACCAATCCCATGTGTGCAGCTTCCTCGGCTGAGAAAAAGCGTGCAGTATAGGCCATTTCTCTTGTGAAACCCTGGCCGATTATCAGAGGAAGACGCTGGAGTACACCCATGTCCGCCACAAGCCCTATACCCACCTCTCTGAGAGAAAATGCGGCATCTTCTGTACAAAGCCGAATATCGCAGGCTGCAATCATATCAAGTCCACCGCCTACACATTTACCATGGACTGCTGCGATAATAGGCTTTTGACATTCCTCAAGCACATTGCAACAATCAAATAATTCGTGTAATTTTTCAGGAAAATCAAGACTGCCTTTTGGCGTACCATCAAGGCCCGCGGAGACAAAACTTTTTAGGTCGAGACCCGCACAGAAAATCTGTGCATTGCTTTTAATAATGATTACCCTCACCTCATCTGTTTCATTTAATTCCCTCACAGCTTCTGTGATTTCAGCTGCAAACTCCAGGTTAAGTGCATTAAGGCTTTCTACCCTGGCAAGGGCCAAGGTGCCGATAGCATCTTCGACCTTCAGCTCAAGAAATCTATAACCCATAATATCCCTCCTTATTTTATCCCATTTTCACGAGATAATTTCCGACATCTATTAAAAAATATTTTTCCTTCCGGGCTTCAAATACCTTTTTTGGTTACCTCTTTTAAAAGATAATTACAAGTGTTTATCCTGACATGCAGTAAAGGAAATATTTGACAAATTCTCCTGCATCCTCATAAAGTAGAGTTTATTAAGCAAAACATATGGAGGATAACTCCTCTTCTTGTTATTCAATTAGCCTGTATTTTACATTCAGGCTATTGCCTCCGAGTGAATTCTGTGATTTCATAATAATTAAATCTCAGTTTTTAGTGCGTTTTCATCCATTGACCTATCTAAGCTGAACATGCTATGTATAGAATGTGTAAGGAAAACGACTTACTTAAGAGTAAGGCCACGCATTTCATCAAGAGTATCGTATTGATTTAACAAGAAGTATAAGAAAAATAGAAAAAAATTAAAGCACTGGAGTTAAGAGATTTTTGCGGAACACAATCTAAAAACATTTTGAAGGATAAAATAAAATGGAAAAAGGGGAGGAAGAAATGGTTAAGAAGAAGATCATATGCCCCAAATGTGGACAAGAGAATCTGTTTCCATCAAAAGAATGCGTGAGATGCGGAAGTTCCTTTATATTATTTCCTGAACTCCGAGGACTATTTGAGAAGGGTGAACAAAGAAATAGTAAAATGAAGGAACCAATTTCAAAAACCGATGATCTAAAGGGAGAACCATTAATATGCCCCAAATGTGGACAAGAGAATGATTCATTGTCTCTGGAATGTTCGAGGTGCGGAATTGTTTTCTTAAAATATTATGATATTCAGGCACGTGAAGAAACTGATGAGGAAAAAAAAGCAGAGCTCATAGCGAAGAAAGAAAAGGAGGAGGAAAAGACAGAATCATTCGCAAAGAAAAAAGAGGAGGAAGAAAGAGCAGAGGCCTTGAGACGACAGAAGGAAGAAGAGGAACGGGCCGAAGCCTTGAGGAAGCAGAATGAAGAAGAAGAAAGGGTTGAGGCTTTGAGGAGGCAAGAAGAAGAAGCAGAGCGGGCTGAGGCTCTGAGACAACAGAAAGAAGAAGAGGAAAAAGCTGAAACTCTGAGAAGGCAGAAGGAAGAAGAGGAACGGGCCGAAGCTCTGAGAAGGCAGAAGGAAGAAGAGGAAAGGGTTGAGGCTTT
>Ga0315534_1002284_pt1 | contig 13000 bp, 8 predicted proteins | sample SalMarSW160240MG_FD_203094 | JGI IMG/M metagenome (GOLD analysis project Ga0315534, IMG submission 203094) | Salt marsh sediment microbial communities from the Plum Island Ecosystem LTER, Massachusetts, United States - Salt Marsh Sediment SW1602-40 ... | reverse complement strand
GACGGTGTGCTTCCCGGTCCCAGAACGGCTGGAGGTCACGGTAGATTTCCGTGAACCGCGCTGCCAGCGGCGAATCGACGATGACGTCCACGTCTTTCATCAGGCTGCTGCCCGTCTCTGATTGAATTCGCTCGAAGATAGAATTCATCTCGTATAGCAGTTCCTGCGTTCTTCCGAGGCTGAACGCGGGAATGATGGTCAGCCCCGAATCACTGAGCGTGCGGCGGAGGACTTCTTCCAGACGCTGTTGTCGCTGCTCGCGGCCTTCGTGCAGCCGGTCGCCGTAGGTCGATTCGAGCACCAGCAGGTCAGCCCGTTCGGGCGGCACGGGATCTTTCAACAGGGGCGCGTGGGGAGCGCCCAGATCGCCGGAAAAAACAACCCTCCTGCCTTCAGCATCCAACTCCGCGTATGCCGAGCCCAGGATGTGTCCTGCCGGATGGAGGCGGAGGGCCGCTCCACTTTTCATTTCGTGCCAGGAACCGAATTCCAACGGTGTCACGTAGCGGTCAATGCGCTGCAAAAAAGCCTCGATCAGGCGCTCGTTGCGCGTGAATCCGATTTTCAGCGAATCTTCCAGCATCAACGGCAACAGCCTGGCAGTGGGTCGGCTGCAGTAGATCGGCTGATCAAATCCGGCTGCCATCAAGTACGGCAAGCGTCCCACGTGATCGATGTGAACGTGCGTCAAAATCAGCCCCGCCACGCCGTGCAGAGGAAACTCGATTTCCAACCGAGGGTGCCTGCGCGCGTCGTTTCCCTGAAAGAGTCCACAATCCACGATGAAAGACGTGCCGGAATCGAGCGTCAGTTGATGGCACGACCCGGTTACGCCGTCGTGTCCGCCGTGATGAATCAGACGCATGAGGGGTTACCTTCCAGGAAGTGCTTCGGTTCGAGTGGACCGTTTCGGAGCAGGTTCGTTTCGGAAAGGTGAGGCAACTCGATGCCGTTCGTTTCGCGAACGGTGGAGCTGGGACGCGGAAACCTCGTTGTCGCATCCGCACCGCCGAAAGCCTGGAGCGTGCAGTTAGCGTTTTCTGCGACGTGCCTGGGAATTCGTTTTCTTCTGCCTGCCTTGGCCCGGCCCGGCGCTCTTCTTGGTGGGCAGCCGCGCCTTTTTGGATCGGCGATCGCCTTTCTGGCTGGCCTTGGGAGCTTTGGTGGTGCGGGGTCGAGGCGGTTGTTCGAGACGTCTGACCATGCGGAAATCGAGTTCGCGGCGGAGCACGTCGACGTGAGCGACCGTCACGCGGAGTGCGTCACCGAGCCGAAACTGGTTGCCGGAACGGAATCCGGAAAGCGTGTGGGCGGCCCGATCGAAATGATAAAGATCGTCAGCGAGGCTGCTTACATGAATCAGACCTTCGGCGGGCAGGTCAATACCCTGCACGAACAGCCCGAACGCCTCGACTCCGGTAACCACCGCATCCATCTCCATGCCGATGTGGTCGCTGAGGTAGTTCAGAAGCTTGATCTTGATCAACTCGCGTTCCGCATCCTCCGCGCGCTGTTCCTGCTGGCTGCAGTGTGCGCCGAGTTCATAGAGGGCTTCGACATTCTGCGTGGCACGGTGATCTTCGGTGATTGCCGCCACCAGCCGGTGGACCGACAGGTCCGGATAGCGCCGGATGGGAGATGTGAAGTGGCAGTAGCAGGCACTGGCCAGGGCGTAATGCCCTTCTTCCTCCGGGCTGTAGATGGCTTTTTGCATGCTGCGCAGTACGGCGTAATTAACCGCGTGCTGTTGTGGCTTGCCACTGATGGAGGCCAGAAGTTTTTGCAACGCGAATCGGCTTTGGAGGTCTTCCGTCTGTAAGCCGAGGTCCGAGACAAATTCCTTCAGAGCCATGAGCTTCCGGGGGTCGGGCGAAGCGTGGACGCGTCTCAAAAACGCCAGTTTTTTCTGTTCCAGTGCGTTCGCCACGGCTTCGTTGGCGGCCAGCATGAACTCTTCGATAATCTGGTGACTCTCCGTATGCTCGACCAAATGCGCGCCGATCACTCTTCCGTGACGGTCCAGCTGAACTTTAACTTCAGGCATGGACAACTCCAAAGCGCCCCGTTCGACGCGGCGTCGACGGAGTGTCATTGCCAGCTGGTGCATCCGTCCCAAGAGCGCATGAACGTCGCCGGGGAGTTTCCCGCGCCAGGCCGACGGGCTGGCGAGATAACTGTCGACTTCCGCGTACGTAAATCGACGCTTGCTCTTGACGGCAGCTTTCACGAGTTGCGTGTCGACAAGCATGCCTTCCGGTGTGAACTCCATCAGGGCGGACACGCAGTAGCGCACGCGTCCCGGCTGAAGGCTGGCGAGATTATTGGAAATAACCTCGGGCAGCATGGGGATGACCCGGTCCGGCAAATAAACACTGGTCGCGCGTTGGCGGGCTTCTTGGTCCAAGGCAGTTCCGGTACGCACGAAATGAGTTACGTCGGCGATATGAACACCGAGCCGCAGGTGCCCTTGCGATTGTGCGACCAGGGAGATCGCATCATCGAAATCTCGGGCATCCTCGGGATCGATCGTGATCACGGTTTCGCCGGTGAAGTCGTGTCTGTGGTCGGCAATCGACTCGTCAAAATTCTCCGCTTCCTGACGAGCTTCCTCCAGCACCTCGTCTTCAAAATCACCGGGCAGCCGAAACTCATGGATGATCGACAGCGTATCGACCCCCGGATCTCCGCTGGGCCCCAAGACGTCGATGACGACCGCTTCGCCTTCGTGAGCGTGGGAGGGGAAGCGTACCATTTCCACGACAACCTTGTCGTCGGGTTGGGCGCCCCTGGCGCCGGGGTCACCTACTCCGACCGGCGCCTGGAAAACACGCCCATCGACAATGACCAGGCCTGACCCGCCGCGTTCGACGTAGGTGCCGACGAACTGATGCGTGTCGCGTTCAAGAACTCGTATGATCTTTCCCGACGGTCCGGGCTTGCCGGACGGGGTCTGGGTGCGATGCACGCGGACCAGCACGGTATCGCCCGTGGACGCGTCGCCGGCGTTTTTCCCGGACACGTAGATGTCTTCGGGTTTGCGTCCCAAGGGCCGGCCCGTCTCAGGCCTCACGAAACCATAGCCGGCCGACATGCGGCGAAATACGCCAGTGACGCCTCGCGGAGTGACGTCCCGCGCGGGCCGCACGAGATGATTGGCTCCGTACGACAGCCTGTTTTGTTTAACGAGCTTCTTGATGGTCCGTTTCAAATCCCGCGCGTCGTCGGCGGACAAGCCGAGCGCCTTGGCAATCGCTTTCGGTTTGACCGGGCGATATCCCGGCGCGGATACAAACTCCAGAATTGCCTGTTCCAGCCGGTTCTCGGTCATCGTCTGCTGTTCACCGGGGTTGGTTCCTGTGTGTGCCCGGACCGCATGCCTGATCCGGCCGTTCCCCGGCAGCATGCCCGGGCGGCTTCGATTGTCGCGCGGCGGCCATAAATGGGTCGTACGCGTTGCCGAGGGACCCGACGCCGAGGTGATGCATTGCCGTGTGCCGTGCGGCACCGCCAGGCTTCAGTTCTGGCCATCCTGCGGAATCGTCCGCTTGAAAAGCTTTCTTCCGAGATGCGCAAAATAAGGCGTCCACGAACTGTCCACATTGGCATCGTCGCGGATCAGATGATTGAAGGCAGCGAGCTTGGCGTCGAGGCTATCCAAATAGTGCAATGCCAGCGCTTCGAGCGTCATGGGAAGCTTGGGGCTGCCGAATTCGTACTGTCCGTGGTGGCTGGCCACCAGGTGCTTGACTTCGACTACCAGGCGGTTCGGAATAGGTTGCGGCAAATTGCGGTTGGTTTCGCGCACTTTTTCATCAATGAGTTGCATGGCGATCAGGATATGGCCCAATAGCTGGCCGGCATCGGTGTACGAGATCGCGCGGTCGTAGCATAGCTCGTCCACCTTGCCGATATCGTGAAGCAAGGCACCCATGAGCAACAGGTCTCGGTCGATCTCGGGATAGCAGCCCGCAACGTTCTGGCAAAGTGTCATCACGCTGACAACGTGTTCCAATAATCCGCCTTCGTAGGCATGGTGGTGCTTCATTGCAGCCGGAGCGCGGGAAAATTTTTGCATAAACATATCGTCGTTGAGGAAACAGTCGGCCAGGGCGCGCAGCGGTGCGGACTCGATCGTGTGCACCAGTTCTCTGAGCCGGGAGGTCAATTCGTCGACGCCGTCGGCCGTCAGCATGCGGAAGTCGTCCTCGCAAACTTCCTCGGCCGTCACCCGGCGAATGCGGCTAGCAATCAGTTGAAGCGATCCCTGAAAAAGCTGCGTCGATCCCTCGACGTGAACGTAATCTCCATCACGAAAGCTCTGGTAGATTTCATTACCGGCGTTCCACATGCGCGCATCGATCGAACCACTCCGATCGGACAAGGCGACCTGCAAATACAGGTTCCCGCTGCGATTGGGCCGCAGTTGCTTGTTCGACGCCAGGAACACCTGGTTGATAGCTTCCTGATGATTCAACTGGCTCACAAAACGACGCGTCGAAACGGGCATCAACCGGCTACCTTCACGAAAAACAACGGTCAAGGGTTGGGAATCCGGGCCTGGTTGCGGAATGCGTGACAAAAACCGCGCGGTATCACGCTGCCGCCAAGTTCCCATCCGCAGCAGCCTTCAGATTCTAAATGAATCGTCCAGCCAGGGAAAGCACGAGCGCACATGTTCGTCACGCACGGGACACTGCGCTGTGTCGACGACGGCGATCGGGCAACGCGTGCAGCACTCCCTTCCAGCTCCACTTTTCGGCCGGTCGGGCGGTTCGTAGAATACGCCCCATGGCCAAACAACCGAAAAACGCGATCGCGCCCACGCGGGCCGAGGATTATCCCGAATGGTACCAACAGGTCGTCAAGGCGGCGGACCTGGCGGAAACGTCGGATGTGCGCGGATGTATGGTAATCAAGCCCTGGGGGTACGCGGTGTGGGAGAACATGCAACGGTATCTGGACCGCATGTTTCAAGCGACCGGCCACGAGAACGCCTATTTTCCGTTGTTCATTCCGATGAGCTTCCTGGAAAAGGAAGCCAGGCACGTGGAGGGTTTCGCCAAAGAGTGCGCTGTGGTGACGCATCACCGCCTGGAACCCGCGCCCGATGGCGGCCTCATGCCGTCCGGCCGGCTTGATGAGCCGCTGATCGTCCGGCCCACCAGCGAAACGATTATCGGAGCGACGTACGCGCGGTGGGTCCAGTCCTATCGGGACCTTCCGATCCTGATCAACCAATGGGCCAATGTCGTCCGCTGGGAGTTGCGGACGAGAATGTTTCTGCGGACCACCGAGTTTCTCTGGCAGGAAGGTCACACGGTGCATGCCAGCCGGGAAGAAGCGATCCGTGAGACGCTCCAGATGTTGGACGTGTACTCCCAATTTGCGGAACGGTACATGGCCATGCCAGTCATCAAGGGCGAAAAGACGGTCGGAGAGCGGTTTCCCGGCGCGGTGGCCACGTACAGCATCGAGGCCATGATGCAGGATCACAAGGCCCTGCAAGCCGGCACGTCGCATTTTCTCGGCCAGAACTTCTCGCGGGCCCAGGAAATCAAGTTCCAGGACCAGAATGGTCAGGAAGTCTATGCCTGGACGACGTCGTGGGGCGTGTCCACGCGGTTGGTGGGCGGTCTGGTGATGACCCACGGCGATGACAATGGACTGGTGTTGCCGCCACGATTGGCCCCTAAACATGTCGTGATCCTGCCGATCTACCGCGACAATCAGCAACGCTCGGTCGTGATGGAGGCTTGCCTCCGGCTGCAGAAGCAGCTCGAAGACGAGAAATACGAGGATGAGCCAATCCGCGTGCGCATCGATGATCGCGACCTGCGCGGTGGCGAAAAAGTCTGGCAGCACATCAAGCGGGGCGTGCCGCTGCGGGCCGAGATCGGTCCACGCGATGTTGAAGCTGATCAAATCTTTCTTGCACGTCGCGACGAACCCCCGAACCGGAAAGGCGGCATACCCCGAGGCGAATTCGTCGCTTCGGCTGCCGATGTTCTGCAGGACATGCAGCAAGGACTGTTTGATCGAGCCAGGCAGCTGCGCGAAGCGCACACGCGAACCATCGACAGCCTGGATGAATTTCGGGAATTCTTCACGCCCAACGATCCGCGCAAACCGGAAATCCACGGCGGCATGGCGTGGTGCCATTTCGCCGAGAGTCCTGAAATGGATGAAATCCTCAAAGAGCTGAAAGTGACCATCCGCTGCGTTCCGCTGGATGCAGGCGAGCCACAGGGGCGCTGCGTGTTTACGCAGCAACCCACTCGGCACCGCGCGATCTTCGCCAAAGCCTACTGACAGTCGCATCTCTGAGCCGGGAGGCTGCCTTCGCGCGAACCAAGCGCTGTGTTGGAGACCGGTCCCCGGTCGCGCGGCGGGCCCCGCCAGCGCGTCGATCAGGACGGCCCCGGAGTGTCATGGGCAGCATTACTCAGCCAAGCCCCGCGTTGCTCATCCTGGCTGCCTTCAGCCAGTTCACTGAGGCCTTGGAATGGACGCGCGAAAAGGCGATTCGCACGTGGGGGCCGCTGGCCATGGAGAGCGATCTGTTCTCCTTTACGGAGACGGACTATTACCGGGCTTCGATGGGACCGCGTCTCCGGAAAAAACTCTTTGCCCTCGCCGCGGGGTTCGATCCGTCCCGGCTGTCCGAAATCAAGTCTGTAACCAATGCCTGGGAGTCAGCGTGTCTCGCGGAGCTGGCCGGTATGGCCGGCGACGCATCCCGGGTGCTGAACCTCGATCCCGGCTACCTGACGGACGCAAAACTCATACTTGCGTCGACAAAGAACCACGCCCACCGGATTTACCTCTCCAATGGCATTTACGCAGAGATCACGCTGCAGTACCGTTCCGGCGCGTGGCAGCCGTGCCCCTGGACGTATCCCGACTATCGGCGCGTGGAGTATCTCGAGTTCTTCCAGCGCTGCCGCCAGTATATGCGCAGCGGTCGGCATGGATGACTTGCCTCGCGCAGGGCGAGGCCACTTTGCAGCGTCGCATTGGAACATCGACGTCGACCAGGGAGTTCTGCTTGGACAGTGGAGGCGAGCGTGGTAGTCTGGGCGTGCAAATCGCCTGAACAAACATGTGTCAAGGAACTAGGACTGTCGAGGTCGTCGCGAGTGATTTGGTACCTTGGTGCCACCGTTCTGCCGGCGTTCACGATCTCATGGGTCGGCGGTTGGTGTGTCCGCAAAATTTCCGTGCGATGTGGTTTTGTCGACCGGCCCGGCCTCCACAAGACGCACCAAGAACCGACCGCTCTGGGGGGCGGGCTGGCCATATGGCTGGCGCTGGTCAGCACCTTCGCAACGATGTGGTTCGTGGTGTTATTGGTCCGGTGGGGCTGGCTGACGGCGTCGTCACTTCCCGAAATCGCTCGCGTGCATCTGCCGGGATTTGCAGAACAGTGGCCGCGCCTGGCTATGCTGCTGGGAGCCGCAACCATCGTCATGCTGGTCGGACTGGCGGACGATATGCGTGGACTGCCATGGCAGTGGCGGCTGGGACTTCAGCTTGTCGTGGCGCTAGTGATGGTCTGGCAGGGGTGGCAAGTGACGCTATTTTTACCCGCGCCGATCCTTACCGGATTGCTGTCGGCGCTGTGGTTTGTGGGGCTGTCCAATTCGTTCAACATGCTGGACAACATGGACGGCTTGTCCGCAGGCGTGGCTGCGATCGCTTCGCTGACGCTGGCCGGAGTAATGTTGTTGGCTTCGGATCCCGCCACGCACGCGCCACAATTGTTCGTGGGCGGATTCCTACTCGTACTGTTCGGCGCGCTGGCGGGATTTCTCGTTCACAATCATCCACCCGCCCGGTTGTTCATGGGCGACGCGGGCAGCACCTTGATCGGTTTTTGCCTGGCGGCGGCAACGATTGCCGCCACGTTTGCTGGAGGAACTCTTCCCCGTCACGCGATCCTGGCGCCGCTGTGCGTGATGGCCGTTCCGCTTTACGACACAGTGAGTGTCGTGGCCATCCGAATGCGTGAGGGACGAAGTCCCTTTTACGGAGATCGGTCCCATATGTCTCATCGGCTCGTCGAAATGGGTCTGACGAAAACGCAGACCGTATGGACGATTTATTTGTTGACCGCCACCACGGGACTTGCCGCCCTGTTGCTGCACCAGGTCGATGGGACCGGAGCCGTACTGATTGCGATCCTCGTGGGATGCGTGATCGCGGTGGTCAGTATTCTGGAATTTGCGGGGCGCGGCCGCGAGGGTCGGAAGGGTCAGCTACGTTAGATCCTTTTCATGGTTCAGCCAGTGTTGCAGCCGACCAGGAAGCGGGATAAGAACGGCGTGCCGAAACTCCGGCTCGACGGTTGGCTGTTTGCCGGGACCATCGCGTTGTACGTGGCCCGGCCGCTTGTAACGAGCGACGCAGCCGACTACCGGGGCGATGGCGCTGCGTTTGTCATGCTGTGGCTGTTGCTGACGCTGGGCTGGGCCGTCTCGGCCGCCAGATCGCGCCGAGAATGGCGCGTCGCCTGGATCGACCTGGCGGTCTTCGCGCTGCTCGTCTGGCACACCGCCGCGTCGTTGATGGCGGTCACCGGCGGCCGACCTCGCCCAGCCCTGAACATGCTCTGGGAATGGCTTGCTTTGGGACTCGGCTATTTTCTTGTGCGCCAATTGGCCCGCGGCGCCGTCCAGCGACGTAGTCTGGCGGCGGCGATGATCTGTCTGGCAGCCGGGCTGTCCGCGATGGGATATTTTCAGTTCTTTGTGGGAACTCCGCAGGACCGTGCCGAATACGAACGCATCAAGGACGACGCGGCCACGATGCTGCAGGTCGTGGGCCAGTATTTTCCGCCTGGTTCCGCCGAGCGGCGACGCTTCGAGGACCGGTTGTACAGTGATGAACCGACCGCCACGTTCGCGCTGGCCAATTCACTCGCCGGATTCCTCGCGCCGTGGCTGGTCGTCCTGATCGGTGCCGCCAGTGGCAGCCGGAGCCATAGAGGTCTCCGGCATTTTCTATGGTTCAGTCTCCTGCCGGTGGCCATGATTTCCGGGTGCCTGTTGTTGACCAAGAGCCGCAGTGGCTGGCTGGCCGTCGTGCTGGGAATCGCCGTGCTCGTTGTCAGCGGACGCGTTGGTCGCCGCCGGCACGACCGCCTGCCGGTCCTGTGGACGGCCTTGGCGGCGCTGGTCGTTTCCGCCGCCGCCTGGCTGGGCGGCGTCGATCGGGCCATCTGGACGCAAGCCGCAAAATCCTTCCGTTTCCGGATCGAGTATTGGCGAGCGACCGTGGCGATCATAGACGACCATCCGTGGTTTGGATGCGGGCCGGGCCAGTTTCAAGATGCTTACACACGTTACAAGTTGGCACAGGCGAGTGAAGAGATTCGCGATCCGCACAATTTCCTGCTGGAAGTTTGTGCCACGGCGGGTGCTCCGGCCGGCATCCTGATGATCGGCGTGTTGATACTGTTCGCGATTACGTTATGCAAGGGTCCCGGCAAGGCGCAGCGGGCCAGGTCGGTGGGCCTGGCAGCAAGCCGCTTCAAAAGGATGCCACGGCCTCTTGTTCTGGGCCTCGTTTCTGGGTTCGCGCTGGCCTTTGTCATGGGTCCGTTGGTTGGCTTCGGGCTGCGTCCCGAAACCTTTTTTGTGGGAGCCCTCGGCGCGGCTGCGACCGCGTGGATCGTGCGGCCCTGGATCAGCTGCGGTGGCGGACAAGCGCATTTGGCTCTGGCCGGCGTGACCACGCTTTGCGTGCACCTGCTGGCGGCCGGCGGCATCGCGTATCCCGGTGTGGCCGGGACGCTTTGGTTATTGCTGGCCACCGGCGTTAACGACAAAGGCATCGATCGTCGCTTCCTGCCGCGCCCGGTCGCCGCATGGATGCTCGCGGCCGCCGCCGCGGCCGGCACCGCCGCCTGTTTTGCGACGTTTTATCGCCCTGTGCTGGTGTGCCGAGCCCATCGGATGGCGGCCCTTTCGGGTCCTGGTATCCAGGACGAAACGGTACGCGATCGCGAACTGGTTGCGGCGTTGGAGGCAGACCCCCTGGATGCACGCAGCGCGCAGCTATTGGCGGCGCATCGATACGAACAGTATCTTCGCGGGCCTTCCGCAGCGAACCGAGAAAATCTGGAATCCGCCGTCAACGCGTGGCTCCGCCTGGCTCCCCGCTCAAGCGCGGCGTGGGGGCAGGTGGGTCGTTGGTGGTTGGGCATCCACGCGCGAACGGGCGACGCGGCGGCCTTACAGCACGCAGCATGCTGTCTTGCGACATCGGTGCGGTGGTATCCGTCCAGCGCGGTGCGCCATGCCGACTACGCAATCGCGCTGCACAAATTGGGCCAGCGTGCGTTGGCTCGCGAGCAGGCGGCGATGAGTCTCCATTTGGAACAGACGCTCATCAACGCGGGACACACCGATAAGCAACTGCCCGAACGCGTGCGGCTCCAATTGCAACGGATACTGCCGACGGACTCGAATTGACGCTGTTCGGCGACCGGGCCTACAATAAGCCGCGGGGCAAGATGGCAGGAAATCTCTTTCACACTTGGGTTTATGAACACCATCTGGGTCGGAATTCTTTCGGTGGCGGCTGGCGTGGTTCTCGGATTGGCAGCGACCGCGGTGCAATTGGGGTCCGAAGGCGGCGACCGGGTCGAGGTTTTGCTGTGGGGATCGCGGTCCGAGTTGGACGGTGGTCGGTCCCTGCCGGACGGATTGCAGCCCGAGGTCCACGTGGACGCGGAGCAGTTCGACTTTGGCGTGATGGCTCGCGAGGCGCGAGGTTCGCACGCCTTCAAATTTGAAAATCGAGGCGACGCTCCGCTGAAGGTAAGCGAGGGACCCACGTCGTGCCGTTGCACGCTGAGCGAAGTGCCCGCCGACCCCATCCCGCCCGGCGAATCGGCGTATGTCTCCATTACGTGGAAGGCCCGAGCGGACGAACCTCGATTTCGGGAAACGGCAACGGTTCGGACCAACGATCCTGATCGTGGAAGTGTGGAACTGGCGATCACGGGCCGCATCACGGAGACGCTGGAGTTGCGTCCGCGCGAGCTCGTCTTCAGCAGGGTGGCCGCAGGGGAAACGCAGAGTCAGGACCTTCAATTGCTGAGCTACGACGCGCCGGACCTCGACGTGGTTGGCATCCATCTGAAAGACGCTGAAACGGCGGCCCGCTTCGAAGTGTCGGTTTCCAAACTGTCTCCCGATCAGTTGCCGGACCCCGACGCCGAGTCGGGGCTGACATTGACGGTCACGGTCAAACCAGGTTTGCCTGTGGGGCGTTTTCAGCAGCAGTTGGACATCGTTACGAACACGAGTGAATCGAGTGTGCTGGAAGTGCCTGTCCACGGGCTGATTTCCGGCGACGTGTCACTCGTCGGTCCTGGCTGGATCGCCGATCAAAGCCTGTTGGTATTGGGATCTGTCGACAAGTCAACCGGACAGCGTGGCAAGCTCACGATGTTTATACGCGGGGACGAGGCCGACGAATTTCGTATCACGTCCGTGGAAACGCGACCCGAGTGGCTGGAAATTGAAGTCGGTGAGAAACGTTTGGTCAATCGAGGCAAGGTCGCGACGGTGCCGCTGGAAGTCATCGTTCCAGCCGGCGCGCCGTCGGTCAGTTACCTGAGTACGTCCAGCAATCAACCGGCAGAAGTGATACTGCATACGTCGCATTCTCGTGCCAAACAGGTAAGGGTGAACATTCAGTTCGTGGTCGAGAATTGATTGGATGCCACCAGGGATTGTCTCAAGAGCCTCTAACAAGACCGCCGGTTCGACTTCAGGCTTGCGTTCTGGGGAATGCAATCCTCGTGTTTTGTTAGACGCTTTACATCGAAGAGGAAACCTTCATGACATACCGAGCACGGATGGCGAACGTTTTTGGAAGGATGGTTCTTACGGCGCTGGTCGCCGGTTGCGCGACGCGGGATGGCGATACGATCGGGACGTCGCCCGCCGCCGGCGATACGCGGACCGCGCGGCATTCGGGGCGCGGCCTCGAACGCGATTTGCCGGTCGTGCGGACGGCCCAATACCGGCGGCGAGCGAACCGCCGTGGGGTGCACGGTGCTCGCGTGGCATACGGCTCCACGCAGCAGGATGCTCTTCCGCTGTTCGAAAACTGGCCGCGACCGGACGTGGCCCTGGTGTTGACGGGCGAGCAGATCGGATTTCTCGAACCGTGCGGGTGCGCGGGACTGGAAAACCAGAAGGGTGGACTCAAGCGGCGCCACGCGCTGATCAAGCAGTTGCGCCGCGATGGTTGGCCAATCGTGGCCGTTGACCTCGGCGGCCAGGTGAAGCGCTTCGGCCAGCAGGCGGTGATCAAGTACCGGCATGCGCTCGAGTCGCTGGTGAGCATCGGTTATGACGCCGTCGGATTCGGTCCTCAGGACCTCCGTTTATCGACGCCCGAAACGGTCGCCGTGATCGCGAACCTGGACCCCCAGCGAAATCCGCTCGTATCGGCCAACGTCGACTTATTCGAACAGGACAGCGGATTCGTCGCACGTTTTCGGCTGGTCCGCGCGGGCAACGTGCGGTTCGGCATTACCGCTGTCGTCGGCGAGTCGCTGCTCGACCAACTGAACAACGACGACCTGGTGTTGCGGGATCCGGTCGAATCACTCACGCGAATCTTACCCCAATTACGCGCGTCGGCCGATTACCTGGTGTTACTCTCGCACGCGCCGGTCGCCGAATCGAAGAAACTGGCAGCCCGCTTTCCGGAATTTCATCTGGTCGTCACGGCGGGAGGCGCGGCCGAGCCGCCACTCCGGCTGGCTCCGATTCCGGGTACAAAAACCCGGCTGGCCGAAGTCGGGCACAAAGGCATGTACGTGGGTGTCGTGGGTTTGTACGGCGGCGAGCGATCCGAAATTCGTTATCAGCGTGTTCCACTGGATGCCCGCTTCGACAAAGAAGGATCCCACGAGATGGAGGCCATGCTCGCGGCCTACCAGCGGGACTTGGAGACGCTCGGGCTCGACGGTCTGGGTGTC
>Ga0315534_1002282_pt1 | contig 13010 bp, 13 predicted proteins | sample SalMarSW160240MG_FD_203094 | JGI IMG/M metagenome (GOLD analysis project Ga0315534, IMG submission 203094) | Salt marsh sediment microbial communities from the Plum Island Ecosystem LTER, Massachusetts, United States - Salt Marsh Sediment SW1602-40 ... | reverse complement strand
TGTCCTCGCTGGTGAGGTCCTGATTGCCGGTGGCCAGGGCGTCCAGCTGGCGGGAGAGCACCACCAGCGACTGAATCGTGTCGTCGTGGAGCTCGTGGGAGATGCGCTTGCGCTCCTCCTCCTGGGCCAGGGTGGCCTGCTGCAAATAGAAGCGCTGGTTTTCCTCCATGCGCTTCTGCTCGGAGATATCGCGGGCGATGTTCTGGAAGGCCACCGGGCGGTCTTTGTCCATCATCAGCGACGTCGCCAGCTGCACGACGGCCTGGCTGCCGTCGCGGCGGAAGATGCGCTGCTCGTAGGGCTGGGCCACCGGCTCGCCGGCCAGCAGGCTCCGGCCGATTTGCTGCGCCAAGGCCAGGCTATCCTCGGAGAGGAAGCTCTTGACGTTCATTTTGAGCAGCTCGTCCTGGCTGTAGCCGGTGATGGTCGCGGTGGCGCGGTTGGCGTTAATCAGCTTGCCGTCCAGGTCGTGGAGCCAGATGGCGTCGTGGGCGTTCTCAAAGAGCTTGCGGTAGCGCTCCTCGGAGGCGGTAAGCTCGCGCTGGGTGTTCTCCAGCCGGGTGCGGTAGTCGCGCTCCCGCCGCAGCGACGCGAAGCTGATGGCCAGCACGTTGCCGATGACGAAAACGACGCCGGTCTCGAAGAGGGCGTCGGTGGGGTGCTCCGAGATGAAGATGGCGCGCGGCAGCATGGCGCCCAGGGCGAACAGCGAGGTTACCAGGGCGCCCTTCCAGCCGAAGAGGAAGCCCGCCCAGACGATGGGCGCCAGGTAGAAGATCCGCTCGAAGGCGTGCCGCGTCAGGCCGATGTCGTCCAGGAAGCTGGTGAGGAAGACGGGGTGCTGGATGGCCTCTTTGTAGTGGGGCAGGGTAATGAGCACCATCACGGCCACGATGAGCCAGAAGCTCGGCCGGCGGATGATTTTAATTACCCGGTTGACGGCAGGGTGTGCCATAAAAACCTTTAAGCGTTATTCTCTCGGGTTCAGGGGATGTCGTCCAGGGTAACCCAGCCTTCCTTGAGGGCGCGCACCACGGCCTCGGTGCGGGAGCCAACCTGGAGCTTGTTGAAGATGTGCCCCAGGTGGGCCTGGACGGTGCGCAGGCTGAGGCAGAGCTTATCGGCGATTTCCTGGTTGCTCAGGCCCTGGGTGGCCAGCCGCAGCACCTCTAGCTCGCGCTCGCTGAGGACTTCGGTGGGCCGGGAGGCGGGCGTCTGGCCGTTGGGGGGCGCGAAACGGTTGAGCACCTTGCGGGCGATGGCGGGGTGCAGCACCGATTCCCCGGCGTAGACCTGGCGCACGGCGTCGACGAGCTCGCGGCCGCGCACGCTCTTGAGGAGATAGCCGGCCGCCCCGGCCTGGAGTAGCGAGAAGACGAACTGGTCGTCGTCGTAGGCGGAGAGTATCAGGATGGTGATAGCCGGGTAAAGGGTCTTGATGCGCCTGGTGGCCTCGATGCCGTCCACTCCCGGCATGGAGATATCCATGATGGCCACGTCCGGCCGGGTACTGCCGGCCAGGCGCACCGCTTCCTCGCCGTCGGCGGCCTCGGCGACGACGGTCATGTCCGCCTCCTGCTCCAGGATGCGGCGGGTGCCGTCGCGCACCACGGCATGGTCGTCGGCAATGAGTATCTTTATCTTTGTCATAACGCGCCCCGCTGTTTTGTTACCCCTATCATACACCCTGCGGGTGAAGTCCTCAATCCATTTTCTGGCCGTTCCGGCGCCCCGGCTAGGTATTAACGCCTATACCGCGGGATGCGGATTACGCATCGCGGCGGAAGCCGGTCTGGCCGTTAATGGCTTAAATTTAAGGAAACGGCTGCGGAGGAGGGGATAGCATATGAAGAGAATAAGCTTTAGGCCGCTCCTGCTGCCCCTGATGCTGGCCGTCAGCACGCTGTTTTACTACTTCGGCGAGCTGGTGGACTGGGCAACCTGGGACGCCCTGCGCAACGACTTCTTCTACGGCATCCACGACGTCCACCGCCTGCTGTTTCTGGCGCCGATTGTCTACGCCGGCTACACGGCCCGCATCCGGGGGGCCGTCATCATCACTTTGGTGAGCTTCGTCATACTGCTCCCCCGCGCCCTGTTTATCTCGCCCTATCCCGACCCGCTGCTGCGGATGATTATCTTTATCGTCTTCGCCGGCGTCATCGGCGTTCTGGTCGGGGTGATACGCAATCAGGCCGAGCGGATTCCCTGAGCTCCGGCCCGTGGGGTATAATGCTCGGTAGTACTGGCGCCCGGGATAGGGGAGAAGGCGGATAATGACCCCGGACTGGATTATCAGGGTTATCCTCTTCGGCATCGTCCACTGGATACTGGTGGGATTCATGCTGCACGACCTGGTGGACCGCCGACGCGTCTTTGGCGGGCACAAGGCGCCGTGGGCGCTGGCGATACTGTTTATTCCCTGTTTCGGCTCGCTGGCTTACCTGGGCTTTCACCCCCAGATGCTGGCCTCCCGCAGCGACGACGACAACCGCCGCACCTAGCCCGTGAGGGGCCTGGCTTTTCTTGATATTGCCTACATACCGGGGTAAAATAGGGGAGACTGGCGGGCTCGTAGCTCAGCGGCAGAGCGGCCGGCTCATAACCGGTTGGTCGTAGGTTCGAACCCTACCGAGCCCACTTTGCTTACCTTTTGCCGGTCTGACCGCCCTCGCCGGTAGTCTCCCTGGTGCCGTTTGTCCCCCGCGGGTAATATGGGTTATCATACTTTTACTCCACCAGCCTGAGAGGAGGGGGAATATGATATCCGGACATAAACGATTGAGCCTTCATTTGACTCCGGCCAGAATCGAGGCGCTTACCGACGGCGTTTTCGCCATTGTGATGACGCTGCTGGTGCTTGAACTCGGCGTACCGGTGATAGCCGGGGCATCGGTGCGCGCGGAGCTGTTGCACAGCCTCGGTCAGATGTGGCCGGAGTTCTTCAGCTATATCGTCAGCTTCTTACTGCTGGGGTTTATGTGGGTACTGCACCATTACCATTTCCGGTTCATCGAGCGTTCCGATAGCGTGCTGGCCTGGATAAACCTGCTTTTCCTTATGTTCGTTTCCCTATTGCCCTTTACAACGACTTTGCTGGGTGAATATATTGATGAACCGGTCGCTTTTCTCATCTATGGCGCTAATATTTTCGCCTGTATGATTCTCCGGTTGCTGATGTGGAACTATGCCACCAACAATTTCCGCCTTATAAAAAAGGATACGCCGCCCGAAATGATAAAGCGTACCAAGATGACGTTACCCCTCGGTATGGCGGCCATCGCCGTGGCTATGGTCGTGGCTATCTTCAGTACAATCGCCTCGGTATCTATCACCGCAGTCATATTTATCTTTTTCATCGTCAGGAGCACAATCATTAATCGCATCAGGCTTACCTGATACCGCGATGGCTTGCATCGTCGCTGATATGTAAATATACTTTGGAGTAAACAGGGAGGCAGCTCATGAAAGTTCTGGGCATCGTCGGCAGCCCGCGCAAAGACGGCAATACCGAAATCATGGTGGCGGAGGCGCTGGCCGCCGCCCGCGAGGCGGGCGCGGAGACGGACATCTTCCTCGTCCACGATAAGCAAATAGCCGGCTGCGACGGCTGCCACAGCTGCTTTAAGACAGGTAAGTGTAAAATCAGGGACGACATGCAGTCGCTTTACATAATGATGGAGGCCGCCGATGCCATCATCTTCGGCACGCCGGTCTATTTCCACGCCTACACGGCCCAGGCCAAGGCCGTCATCGACCGCACTTTCTGCTACCTGTTTGAACACAAGCTGGCCGGTAAGGTGGGTGCGCCGGTGCTGACGCTGCGCCGCGTGGGCGCCGGGCAGACGAACTCGCAGCTCTACGAGTGGTTCCTGGCCCAGGGGATGGTGCCCATCCGCGGGGCCACCGGCTACGGGCGGGAGAAGGGCGACGTGAGGACGAGCGACGGGGCGGGCATCGGCACGACGGCCCTGGGGGAGGCGCGCGACGCGGGCAAAGCGGTGGTGGCGATGGTACGGAAGCTGGGCGGCGGATAATATTGCGTGGTGTTTGTTGACGGCGCTGCCACATTTTCGGTAAGCTGCTGCCGGGCGGGGATTGCCACTTTATTATGTAAACGTGCTCAAGGCGTGCGTGTACTTGACGTAACATATATTGTGCGCCCCATAAAAACAAGACAAAAAGGAATTACATAATAAATGGTAAGTAAGTACACCCGGCGGCATGCCGGCCAGCACCGTGACGACCTCACCGGCGAGCACGCCTTCGGCGACGCGGGCCAGCTGCTGCTCTTTTTCCTGTTCCTGGCCGTCTGGATAACCGATATCGTCTTTCGGTATTCCACCCTACTCAACGATTACGTGCCGCTGGCCGTGAGGTTGACGCTGGGGATTAGCCTGCTGCTCCTGTCCGGCTACATGGCCTGGGCCGGCATGAGGATAGTTTTCGGCAAGGTACGCAAGACCCCCGGCGTCATCCGCCAGGGGATTTTCGGGGTGGTGCGCCATCCCATCTACCTGAGCGAGGTAATGCTCTACCTGGGCCTGATTCTGATTCATATCTCGCTGGCAGCTCTGGGCGTATGGGTTATGGCCGGTCTATTCCTGCACTATATCTCGCGGCACGAGGAGAAGCTGCTGCTGGCGCGCTTCGGCGATAACTACGCCGCCTACATGCGGGACGTGCCGATGTACTTGCCGCGGCTCTTTGGGAGAAGACCGAAGGTTTAGCCCGCAGTTCTTGCCCGCCCACCCCAAAAATGAAATACAGCCCCCTGAAACGCCATTCTGGGGACTTCATGAGTATAATACCATTAACCAGCCCTCAATAACGCTCAGATTATGATTCTAGCGCGTCTTAGCTTAGGGATACTGGCTTTTAATGGTATATGAGGAACACGCCCGCCAGCACTTGCGGCACGGCGGAGGCGGCGGCGGTAAGAATGGCGAATAAGGGGCCTAACACCATGTTATGTCAATCAACCGGCGCTGGCCACGGCGACCCTGTCCCCTATTCTGTCGAGGAGCCGGGCCAGCCCCCAGCCCTTGGCCGCCGAGACGGGCACGATGGCTTCGCCGGCGGCGGCGTCCTGGTCGGCGAAGTACGCCAGGGCGGTATTTTCGTCCCAGGGGCGGCTGGCGTCCAGTGTCAGGTCTATCTTGTTGAGCACCGTCAGGCGCGGCTTGTCGGCTAGCCCCAGCTCGCCGAGGATGGTCTCCACCGTCTGGCACTGCCCGGCGGCGTCCGGCGCGGCAAAATCGACGACGTGGAGCAGTAAATCGGCCTCGGCCAGCTCTTCCAGGGTGGCCCGGAAGGCAGCCACGATGGTCGGCGGCAGCTTGCGGATAAAGCCGACGGTATCCGTCAGCAGCGCGAAGCGGCTATCGGGCAGGCGCAGGCGGCGGGTGGTCGGGTCGAGCGTGGCGAAGAGGCGGTCGTCGGCGTAGATATCGGCGCGGCAGAGGGCGTTTAAGAGCGTGCTCTTGCCGGCGTTGGTGTAGCCCACCAGGGCGACGACGGGGATACCGCTAAGCTTACGCTGGCGGCGGTACTGGGCGCGGCGATTGCGTATCGCCTCGGTCTGCTCCTTGAGGCGCTGGATGCGGCGGCGTATCAGGCGGCGGTCGGTCTCCAGCTGCGATTCGCCGGGCCCGCGCGTGCCGATGCCGCCCCCCAGCCGCTCCAGGTGCTGCCACTGCCCGGCCAGACGCGGCAGCAGGTACTGGTGCTGGGCCAGCTCCACCTGCAACCTGCCCTCGCGGGTGCGGGCGCGCCGGGCGAAGATATCCAGAATCAGGGCGGCGCGGTCGATGACCTTGACGCCCAGGGTCTCCTCCAGGGTGCGCTGCTGGTGGGGCGAAAGCTCGTCGTCCAGGATGAGGACGTCGTAGGCGCTAGTCTCTTTCCGCGCCAGCAGCTCCCCCAGCTTGCCCTTACCCACGTAGGAGTCTGGCTCGGGATGGGGCAGCGGCTGCACGATGCGCCCGACTACTTTGGCCCCGGCGGCCCCGGCCAGGCGGGCCAGCTCGGTCAGGGAGTCTTCGGCCGTCTCCCGGCCCCGGCTGCCCTTGGCGGCCACGGCCAGCAGCAGGGCACGCTCCGGCACGGCGCGGACGGGAATGATGTTTCTGGCGATGGCTCTCACCTCGGTTAAATAGATATTGTTATCGCTTGGGCGTCAGGCGGCGGGTGTTGCGCCACCCGGCCAGGCGCGACAGTCCCTTGACCAGGGCAGCGTCCGGGATGGTCAGCGACAGCCTCACGTAGCCCTCGCCGCTGCGCCCGTAGCCCACCCCCGGCGTGACGGCCACGCCCACCTGGTCGAGGAGGTCGGCGGTGAAGTCCACCGAGTTGTAGCCCCCCGGCACCCCGGCCCAGACGTAGAGGCTGGCCTTGGGGATGGTCACCTTGAGGCCGATGTTGCTCAGCACCTCGCAGATGAGGTCGCGGCGGCGCTGGTAGGTGTTGTTGTGCTCGGCGATGCAGTCCTGCGAGGGGCTGGTAAGCGCCTCGATGGCCATGTACTGGATGGCCTGGGGAATCCCCGAGTCCAGGTTGGACTTGAGGGTGCGCAGCGCCCCCACGACGCGGGCGTTGCCCACCACCATGCCGACGCGCCAGCCGGTCATATTATAGCTCTTGGAGAGCGAGTGGAACTCCACGCCGCTGTCTCTGGCGCCGTCCGCCTGCATCATACTCACCGGCTGGTAGCCGTCGTAGGCCACCTCGGAGTACGGCCCGTCGTGGCAGACGAGGATGTCGTGCTCTTTGGCGAAGGCCACCGCCCGCGCGAAGAAGTCCAGCCCGGCGACGGCCCCGGTGGGGTTGTTGGGGTAGTTCAGCCAGAGCAGCTTGGCCTTGTCGAGGACATCGCCCGGAATCTTGCCGAAGTCCGGCAGAAAACCGTTTTCTTCCCGGAGCGGCAGGTAGTAAGCCCGCCCCCCGGCCAGCTCGGTGCCGATGGCGTAGACCGGGTAGGCCGGGTCCGGCACCAGGGCGACATCGCCGGGGTCGATATAGCAGAAGGCCAGGTGGCCGATGCCCTCCTTGGAGCCGATGAGCGGCAGCACCTCGGTGGCCGGGTCGAGCGCGACGCCGAAGCGACGCTGGTACCAGCCGGCGATGGCCTGGTGTAGCTCAGGGAGGCCCTCCGACTCGGGGTAGCGGTGGTTGGCGGGGTCGCGGGCCTGCTCGCAGAGTTTATTGATGATGTGCTCCGGCGTGGGCATATCCGGGTCGCCGATGGCGAAGCTGATGACCTCCTCGCCCCGGGCCTTCTTCGCGGCGATTTTCTTATTGATTTCCACGAACAAATAGGGTTTTAAGTCCGCGATTCTTCGGGCTATTTTCATGTCTCTCCTCAATCCGGCCAGGTGCCTTCAAAGACTGTCTCCGCCGGCCCGGCCAGCACCACGTCGCCGTGGTCGTTACGCTCGGCGTGGAGGATACCGCCGGGCAGCTGAATATCTACTTCATTCCCCGTGTAGCCCAGCAAGCCGGCCGCCACGGCGATGGCACCGGCACCGGAGCCGCAGGCCAGCGTCTCGCCGACGCCGCGCTCCCAGACGCGCGCCTCCACCCGTCCCTTGCCGAGCACTCTGGCCACCTCAAAATTGGTGCGCTGCGGGAAGATGGGCAGGTGCTCCACCGCCGGGCCGATTGTCCCCAGGGGGAATTCGGCCACGGGGCGGTCGGTGAAAAAGACGGCGTGTGGGTTGCCCATGGAGACGAAGTTGAGCGTCAGGGGGAGGCCGTTGACGGATGTTTTATAGCTCAGCATGTTATTTATGTCAACTCCCCTGCCCTGCTCCAGCCTTACCGGGATGCGCTCCGCCGCCAGCCGGGGCCGGCCCATGTTGGCCCGGAAGCGGGTTATCCGGCCGCCCTCTTTTTCAAAGGTGACGCGGTTGATGGCGGCCACCGTCTCGATGGTGATTTCCGCGGCGTCGGGGCTAGCCAGTCCCTTCTCAATGACATAGCGGGCCAGGCAGCGGATGCCGTTGCCGCAGGTCTCCGCCTCGGAGCCGTCGGCGTCGAAGGTGCGCATGCCGAAATCGGCCTTGGTTGATTCTTGCAGCAGTATCAGGCTGTCGGCGCCCACGCCGAGGTGGCGGTCGCAGACGGCGATAGCCAGCGCCGGCCAGTCCCGCTCCAGGTTGCGGGCGTCGACGACGACAAAATCGTTGGCCGCGCCCTGCATCTTGGTAAAGTCCATGTTCGTGTCTCGCTCCTGCTCTAGTCTTCTTCGCTGGCTAAAAAACCTTCCAGCGACTTATTGATAATTGCCTCGTCATCCCCGATATCGAACCAGTGGATGCGCGCGTCGGCGGGCCGGAACCAGGCGTACTGGTGGCGGATAAAGCGGTGGGTGGCCGTCTTTATCCGGCGGACGGCTTCCGCCCGCGTCAGCTCGCCGCGGAGGTACTGCCCTACCTGCCGGTAGCCGATGCCGGACAGGGCGGGTAAATCTAAATCATACCCCATCCGGAGCAAATTTTCCACTTCGTTCACCAGCCCCCGCGCCAGCATCTCGTCGACGCGGCGGTCGACCCGCGCGTAAAGCTCGCTGCGGTCGGCGGTGAGGCCGATGACCAGCGGCGCGAAGTCCGGCGGCTCTTTTCTCTCCGACTCCGGGGATGGCCACGGCGTCCCGGCCCGTACCTCCAGCGCCCGGATGACGCGGCGCAGATTACGGGGGTCTATCCTTTGCGCCGCCGCCGGGTCCAGGCGTGCTAACTCCTGGTAAAGCGCATCGGCGCCGGCCTCCCCGGCCCGCCTCTCCTCATTATAGCGGAATTCGGCGTCGGGAGAAACAGGAGGCGGCCGCCAGCCCTCCAGTACCGCCCGCACGTAGAGGCCCGTCCCGCCCACCAGGAAAGGCAGTTTCTGGCGCTTGAAAATATCGGCGATGGCTGCCCGGGCCAGCTCCAGGTATTGCGCCAGGCTGAAAGGCTCGTCGGGGTTGATGATGTCAATCAGGTGATGGGGAACGCTGTCCAGCTCTTCGGGGGACGGCTTGGCGGTGCCGATATCCAGACGGCGGTAGACCTGGCGGCTGTCGGCGCCGATGATTTCGCCGCCGTATCGGGCGGCCAGGCTGAGGGCCAGGCGGCTCTTGCCGATACCGGTGGGACCGACGATGGCAACCAGCCGCTTCATTTGCTCAGGAGAGTCCCCGGGCGGCGGCGGTCTGGCTGACGATTCTGACGAAGGAGTCGGCCTTGAGGCTGGCCCCGCCGACCAAGGCGCCGTCGATTTCCGGCTGGTGCATGAAGGCGGCAATGTTATCGGCGGTAACGCTGCCGCCGTAGAGGATGCGCACGCTTTCGGCAATCTCCTCGCCGTGCTTGTGGGCCACCAGGTGGCGGATAAAGCCGATGGTCTTGTTGGCCTGCTCGGCGGTGGCCGACTTGCCCGTGCCGATGGCCCAGACCGGCTCGTAGGCGATGACCATCCCGCCGAAGAAATAGAGCCGGTTGGAGGTGGCCATGAACTGGTGCGTGAGGACTTCCTCGGTACGGCCGGCCTCGTTTTCCGCCAGCGTCTCGCCGATGCAGAAAATGGGCTTGAGCAGGTTCTCCACGGCCGCCTTGACCTTTTTGTTAATCAGCTCGTCGGTCTCGCCGAAAACCTGGCGGCGCTCCGAGTGGCCGATGATGACGTAGTCGCAGAGGCCGGCCAGCATCTCGGTGGAAATTTCGCCGGTATAGGCCCCCTTCTCCTGGTAGTAGAGGTTCTGCGCCCCCAGCTTGAGCGAGCTTGAGGCGATAACTTTGGCGACCGACGTCAGCGAGACGAACGGCGGGCAGACGACCTTTTCCACCCCCTTGACCTTATCAATTTCGGGGAGCATCGCTTTGACGAGGCGCACGGCTTCGTCCACGGTGGTGTTCATTTTCCAGTTACCGGCAATCATCGGTACGCGCATGATAACTCCTAAGCGCCGTATTTGGCCAGCTTGAGGGCGTTGGCCATGGCTAGGGTCATAATCTGCTGTGAGGCGAGGCGGCCCAATCCCCCGGCGATAAAGGCCGGCTCGGCGAAGGTCTGGACGGCGTCGGCGCCGCAGTATCGGGCGCTGATGAGGACGGGCACCGCATGCCAGCTGTGGCCGCCGTAGGCCGCCGGGGTGGCGTGGTCGCCGGTGACGACGAGGACGTCCGGCTGAAGCGCCGTAATCTTGGGGATGAGGGCGTCCACCTGCTCCAGTATCTTAACCTTGCGGGCGAAATCGCCGTCCTCGCCGGCGGAGTCCGTCCCCTTGACGTGCAGGAAGAAGAAATCGTAATCAGCGTAATTCTCTTTGAGCGCCGCCACCTGGTCTTCCAGGGTCTTACCCGCCGGGGCCACCGCCATGCCCGCCAGGCGCGCCAGGCCGCGGTACATGGGGTAGACGGCGATGGCCAGCGGCTTGAGCTTGTAGATTTCCGGCAGGGTGGGCAGGTCGGGCTTTTTAGCGAACCCTCGTAATAGAATCATATTAGCTGGGTGATGGTCAGTTAAAATTTTACGGGCCTTAACGATAAACTTGTTGACGATAGCTGCGGTGTTCCGGGCGGGAGTACCCATAGCTTTGACTTCCAGAGGGGCAACGCCCGTGCGCCCCGGGTCGGCGTCGGTAAGCTCGGGCTGGAGATTCTCCCCCCGGAAGACGGCCACGAAACGGTGCTCGCGCACCGGGTAGACCATCACCTTTACCCCGTCAAGGGTCATGCCGTCGAGCAATTTACATAGCTCGGCGCTCTTCTCGGTGGGGATGCGCCCGGCGCGGCGATCGGTGACGATGCCTTTATCGTCCACGGTAGCGAAGTTGCCGCGGGCGGCCACGTCGCCGGCGGTAAGCTCGATATCAATGCCGACGGCCTCCAGCACCCCCCGCCCGATTTCATTGACCACCGGGTCGTAGCCGAAGAGGGCCAGGTGTCCCGGCCCGCTGCCTGGCGTGATGCCGGGGGACACCGGGTCGGCCAGGCCGCAGATACCTTTTCGCGCCAGGGCGTCCAGGTGGGGCAGGCGGGCCGTTTCCAGCTCCGTCCGGCCCGTCTTGGGGTCGGGTAGGCCGCCCAGGCCGTCGATGACGAGCATGACGATTTTACTGGGCGTGGCCAGGGCTAATTGCTTGATAAAATCGTGATTAATCATGCTTCCGGCACCATTTCCTCGTCGAGGAGCGATGTCACGCCGGGCAGTTCCTCGCCGCTGAGGAATTTCAGCGAGGCGCCGCCGCCGGTGGAAACAAAGGTTACTTTATAGGCCAGCCCCAGGGCGTTGAAGACCTCGGCGGTGGAGCCCCCGCCGATGATGGTGGTGGCGTCCAGCCGCGACAGGAGCCTGGCCAGGCTCTCCGTCCCGACGGCGAAACGGCGTATCTCCGCCACCCCTACCGGGCCGTTCCAGAAGATGGTGCGGCTTTTCTCCAGCTCGCGGGAGAAGTTGGCCAGCGTCTTGGGGCCGATATCGGCAATTATCTTGTCCGCCGGTACGGCGTCGGTGGCGACGACCCTGCCCCTGGCCTTGCCGTCGAGGCCGGCGGTCACCACCACGTCCACGGGCAGCACCAGGCGGGCGTGGTTGCGGGCGCTTTCCTCGATGAGGTCGGCGGCGGTGTCCACGCAGTCGGTCTCCACCACCGACTTGCCCACCTCGAACCCCCGCGCCTTGAGAAAAGTGGCCGCCATGCCGCCGCCGATGAGGAGGCAGTCCACCTTGCCCTCGATGTTTTTGAGCATGCCCAGTTTATCGCTGACCTTGGCGCCGCCGAAGATGGCCGTAAAGGGGTGCTCCGGGTGCTCCAGCAGGCCGCCCAGCGTGTCCACTTCCTTCTCCAGCAGCAGCCCGGCCACCGCCGGCAGGTACTGGGCGATGCCGGCCACCGAGGCGTGGGCGCGGTGGGAGGTGCCGAAGGCGTCGTTGACGAAAAAATCGCCCAGCCGGGCCAGGGCCTTGGCGAAATCGGCGCTGCCCGTCTCCTCGTCGGAGTGGAAGCGCAGGTTCTCCAGCAGCAGCACCTGACCGGGCTTGAGGGCCTCCACCGACCGCTCCACCTCGGGGCCGATGCAGTCGACGGCCACGCCCACCTGCTGGCCCAGTATCTGGGAGAGGCGCTGCGCCACCACGGCCAGGCGTAGCTCCTTGACGAACTTGCCCTTGGGCCGCCCCAGGTGGGAAATAAGAATGACGCGGGCATTGCGCTCGATGAGGTAGTTGATGGTGGGCAGGCCCGCCAGGATGCGGGAATCGTCGGTGATGGCCCCGGTCTCGGGGTCGATGGGGACATTGAAGTCCACCCGGACGAGTACCCTTTTATCGGTGACTTCGATATCCCTGACGGTCATCTTGTGCATGCCTTGCTCCTGTTTCCCCGGCCTTTATCCGGGTATATCTCGCCGGGGCGCCGGGGTCTGTCCGGTCAGCCACGGCGGGCGTCACCCCTTATCTTCAAAGGTAAACCGGAGACCCGCTCCGGGAACATCGCCATGACCTGCCGGGCGATGCCGCCGGCGTCCAGGCCGTACTTGGCGCGGAGGATGGCCTGGGTACCGTGCTCGACGAACTCGTCCGGGATGCCGAGGCTCTTTAAGATAATGTCGTCCGTACCCGCCGCCGCCAGCAGCTGGCCGACGGAGCTGCCGAAGCCGCCGGTGAGGACGTTTTCCTCCACGGTCACCAGGCGGCGGGTGCGCCCGGCCGCCCCGGTGATGAGGGCCTTGTCCAGGGGGTGGGCGAAGCGGGCGTTGATGACCGTGGCCGCGATGCCCTTATCGGCCAGGTTGTCCGCCGCCGAAAGCGACGGGGCTACCGAGGCCCCCAGCGCCAGGATGGCGACGTCGTCGCCGCGGCGGAGGGTCTCGCCCTGGCCGATGGGTATCTCGTGGAACTCCCCGTCCAGTTTTACCCCCAGCCCGGCGCCGCGGGGGTAGCGCACCGCCATGGGGCGCCCCGCCCGGATGGCGGTATAGAGCAGGTGCTGTAATTCGTTCTCGTCCTTGGGGGCGGCCACGATGAGGTCG
>Ga0315534_1002279_pt1 | contig 13019 bp, 7 predicted proteins | sample SalMarSW160240MG_FD_203094 | JGI IMG/M metagenome (GOLD analysis project Ga0315534, IMG submission 203094) | Salt marsh sediment microbial communities from the Plum Island Ecosystem LTER, Massachusetts, United States - Salt Marsh Sediment SW1602-40 ... | reverse complement strand
AAAGCCCGCCGCAAGTGATCTCATCGTTGGTCACATCTATGACGCAGCCACCGTCGTAGCGATGATCGCGCCACCCATCCACGACGTCACACTGCCCGCAAGCCGTAGCGAACCGAGCGCGGCCCTGGTCCAAGGCAATGCCGTTCAGATGGCAACAATCCTCCAGACGTATTCCACTGACGAAGCTCGGGTGCCAGATGGGCTCGAAGCTATACCGATCGCTGATGGTAGCCAGGCAACTAGCCAGCGTAGAAACGAAAACCACACGCCCATCGTCCTCGACGACGATGTCGTGAATATCAGCGTCTCCGGTCGTGTAACCGACTCGCGGCACGAAGACCCGGTCATACTCGTCTTGCAAGGCTTCCTTGGGTAACGCGTTTTCCAATCGCCACAGCTGAAACAGGGAAGCCAACCACATCGTCTGGGCATCCGTCCACAAGCCCATACAGCGGTTGAAGCGGCGCTCGAAAATCGCCAGTTCGCCGGCAGGATTCCTTCCCACCAGAAACAGTTCACCGGTCTGGTAGGTGCTGAATGCCAGGCTGATGTTTTCGTGCTCGAGCCACGCACAGAAGTGTCTCGAGCAGGAGATCCGGAAATCGAGCTTGGGCGCCGGTGGCGTTGCCTCGCTGAATGCGGGTCGGTCGGGGCATTCGCCCGGGCACCGTTTCTCGATCGTCTCCATTTCAGACGCCCTCCACGATCAAACCATCGGCGAAGATGTTGCCCCCTTCGTCATCGAAGAGGTCATCCAGATCGCCTCCGGCATCGATTTTCACGAGCCCGGCAAAGTACGCGTCCTTGATGCGGATGAGATCTTTTTCCGATTCCGTCTTGATCCTGGTCTTGCCTTCGACGGAAATGTTTTCGATGCGGACCAGATCGTTGCCGGCGCCGCTCTTGATTGTCAGATCGCCGCCGAACTGGACCAGCGCGTCATTGCGAGCACGGAGGATGGTTTTGTCATTTCCGTCGCCCTCGTTGATCAAGGTATCTCCGTCGATCTGCAGGATCGAGGCGCCATCGCGGCGCCGGCCCCCGAGCTCGGTGCGGTCGTTCCCGAGACCTCCTCTGACGGTCAGGTCGCCGCCGATCAGGATGGTCGAATCGCCGCCGCCATAGGGGCTTTTGCCGCCATCGCCGCCGATGCGCGTCTGATCGTCGCCCTCACCGTTGCCGATCTCCACGTCACCGGCGATGGTCACGCTCGAATTGCCTCCATCGTAATAGTCGCTGCTGCCGCCATCGCCGCCGATCCTGGTTACGTCGTTGCCTTGACCGTTGGCTACGCGGAGGTCGCCCTCGATGTTGACGATGGCATGCCCGTAGTAGTAGCTTCCGTCCCCGCCGACGCGCGTTTCGTCGTCACCCTGTCCGTTGCGGATCTCGACGTCCCCGGCGATCTCGACGCGCGAGCTGCCGTCGTATCCGCCGTCGCCTCCGATCCTGGTGCTATCCGTCCCTGCGCCATTGCGAACGCTGAGATCGCCCTCGATCTCTACATACGATGTGCCGTAATAGCCGCCATCTTGGCCGACGACCGTCGAATCGTTGCCGTCGCCGTTTCGGACCTCGACGTCGCCGTGCACGCGCAACGTGGAGCCGAACAGGCCGTAGGCTCCATAACCGCCGACAAAAGTCGAGTCGTCGTCATCCCCGTTGCGAACCAACACGTCGCCGGCGATCTCTACCAGCGAACGACCGTCCACCTGGCCACCGAGCGTGACGCGGTCTTCTCCCGCACGGTTGACGATTTCGACGTCTCCGCCAATGGTCAAATCGGATTCGCCGTAGTAAGTGCCGCTGCCGCCGACCGTGGTGACATCCGCGCCGTTTCCCACCGAGACTCTCACGTCTCCCGCGATCTCGATGCGGTGGTTGCCGTAGTATCCCGAGAATCCTCCGATCGTAGTGTGGTTTCCACCGTCTCCGCCGACGACCTTGACGTCACCGTCGATGAGCAGCCTGCCAGTGTTATAGTAGTAGTCTTCGTGCGGGTCTTCGCGCACGCTTCCGACTATCGTCTGGTTGAGCCCATCACCATTGCGGATCAAGACATCGCCGGCGATATGGAGTTGCGTGATCGATTCACCGTCGTACTCGTCGCCTTCATGGCCGAGACCACCGATCCGCGTGTCGTTGTTGCCATCTCCGTTGGTAACGGAAACATCGCCGAGAACTTCAACGAATACGCTGCCGTAATCCTGCTGGGGATCCCCGCCGAGCTTGATCGTGTTGTTGCCATCGCCGCCTGTGATTTCGACATCTCCAAGGATGGTCAACTGGGCGGCCAGGTCCGTGGCGTCGGGTCCGATTCGAAGCTGATCATCACCGCCGCCGGCGTCGACGAATAGATTTCCTGGCAAGGTCAAGAACAGATCCGTTCCTCCCACCTGCAGCACGTCGGCGTTGTCCCCAAACTGGACGGCGACATCGCCGGTGATGCCAGAGACAGTCACTGGAACACCGGCCCCGTTACCGAAATCGGTCACCACCGAACTCAGGATGAACTCATTTCCATTTGAGCCTTGGGTGATCAGCACTTCGTTCGAATCGTCGTTCCCGATAAGTGTCAAGTTGCCGCCATCGACGATGACTTGCACCATCGGCGATTCAAGCGGGGTGCTGCCGAGCAGGAATTCGGTCTTCAGCCCCCAACCCTCATATCCGCCGCCACCACCATCGTACGCGCGGCTGAAGATACCGCCTGCTGAAGTTCCCTCGTCACCGTTGTATGCCTCGAAAGGCACGGGCAGCCCGAAGTCGCGTGACAGACCGGTCGGGGATCTCATATCCACCAGCAGATTGCCAAGTGCCGGATCGTAATTGAATGGCGTGATACCGATGATCAGGTCCCTGCCGTCTTCACCGTTCAAGACGAGCGTGCCCGTTCCCAGCACGCTGCTGGTGACATTGTTTCCCAAATCGACCGTATCCAATCCGTCTACTTCCTTCGCTGTCACCGACAACTCGAAGTTGAGTGTGCCGTTTGAGAACGCACCTGGAAAACTCACGTCAAACGGATCGTGGAAGAATTTCAGGCCGTTAATCATCGCCGCGCCGGGGAATTCATCGGCATCGTAGACCTGCTGATACCTCGTCACGACTGAGCTGCTAAACGGCTGAAAATTCTGATCCGGCGCGTTCTCCCCAATCACAATACTGCCGGTACTTAGGCTTGCCGCCTGGCTCGTGTCTTCCCCAGCGACTTGCATGACAAGAGCTGTTTCGGAGTCAACGACATCGGGAAGGTCGCTCGCGGGCGGCAACAGCATACTCAGCCCATCGACTGCGAGTAGAGATCTACGTTCGAGTGATTCGAGCCGCAGCCGGCGAGGATGCGAGAGCGTCGACGAAAGTGACATGATCTTACCTCCGGTGGCAAGAGATTGCGTTGTGTGAATTCAGGGGTTCCGCTTTGTCGACGTCGCATACCACGCGGTATAATAGAAACGCCGATCCGGCAGGCGCGCAAAACGAGCGCCCGCTTGGTTTGGCCCAGGCCGGTGAGCACTCGGTTGGTCGCTGGGGACTCACCGGCCGCTTTGTTTTTCAGTCAATGTCCAGCAACGCTGGACTTACCTATGCCAATCGTTCTTCATTCGTTTGGTGCGTCGTCCGCTGCCGCCGCCACGGGAGTGGCCTCTTTGCCAATCAACTGCTGCGCCTCGTCGCGCAACAGCCGCAGAGTTAGTAGCCTAAACCAATTCGTCCCACCTTCGAGCTTGGGCGGTTCACGCAATGCCCTCTCCGTCCACTCATTGGCCCGGTCGAGCTGCAATCTCGCCTCCGTAGCATTCCCAAGTTGCTGCTGCGTCATGGCCAGGAAGTACCAGGTGTAGGCCGGGGACGTGCGTGCCGCATTGCTGGGGGACTCGACCAGCGCGTCGGCTTCGTGCAGTTTCTGTAGGGCCTCTTGATACTGGCCCGCCCGATACATCAATGCGCCGAGCGCATTGATGTGAGCATACTCGTTCGGATCGGCTTCGATCGCTCTTTTGGCCATTTGGATTGGCAACGAAAAGTCGTCGGTCGCATCGGCGGCCAGAACACAGCTCCAGGCAGTGAAGTGAGCGGTGTTCGCATCCTTCGTCGCGGCAAACCGCTCGAGCATCGAGGCGCACGTGTTGCGATAGCCTTCCGTGTCGCCGGTGGCCAGCTGTGTCAACGCGGCCAGGTACGCCGGTCGCACGTTTTTGGGTTGGTGTCGAGCGGCCTTGGCAAAATCAGCGGCGGCGTCTTGCCATTCTTGGAGATTGGCGTGCCGGTCGGCTGACAGCAAGATCATGTCGATCCGATTGCCGGCGTTCCAATTGTTGTTCCGTTCCGTCATCCTATCGATGATGGTCTGGGCCGCTTCGAATTGCTGCAAGGCATCGTCCAGCTTGCCCATATTCCAGAGTGTGAACCCGACCATTCGGTGGCCATGAAAGAGACGCATACGATAATCCGGTACGTCAGGGAACATTTCGACGAGACGCTTTGATTCCTCCAGCGACTCGAGATACAGCTCCTCGGCTTCCTCGAGCCGCCCTGATCTCGCCAGGTATTGTCCGAACTGAAACTCTGCCAATTCGCGACGCTCGACCGCAGGGAACAGTCGCGCGCGACGTCGGTTCGCTTCCATTGTGTCGCGAAACAGCTCCTCCGCCTCGGCAATCCGCCCAGAGGCCTCGAAGCGTTTAGCCAGCACGTTGGCAGAAACGACCGTCTCGTGCCATAGTTGCCTGTACCAGTCCATACTCGGGTATTCCCGCGCGAGCGATTCAGCCAGATCGAGGGCGCGAATGGTCATCGCCTTTCCCACGCGCGGTTGATCTTCGCCGATTTCGCGACTTAAAGGTTGCAGGCCCTCGGCGAGTGTACGGCGGTATGCCGGGACGTCGGGGTGCTCCTTGACCAATGTCTCAGCCAACTCCACGGATTGACGTATCAACGCCCGTGCCTCATCCACTTTGCCGTCCCAGTGCAGATTGAAGGCTAACACGAGGCTGACGGCTGCCAGGTCACCGCGGTATTGGTGTACGTCCGGATACGCGGTAGTGAGTCGCTCATCGTTGGCGCGCGCCTTGCGAAAAAACTGAATGGCCTGCTTCCTTTGCCCTTTAACGTCCGCCAAAAGCAGTCCGATCATGGCCTGAATCGAGGCCAGGTCGCTTTGCATCACCCGGTTGGCCGAATGCTCTGTGGCCAATTTCTGCCAGGTCGCTTCGAACCGCAAAAGCGTTTGGAAGGCAGCGATCGGATCCCGCGGTAGAGTCATGGATCCTTGCGTCCAGCGCACGCCTCGCCAGAAACCCGCCAGTCGTGGTTCGTACCGCTTTGCCTCGGGGTGGCTCTGGATCCGCGAGATTGCATCGAGCGCCTGGCGAACCGCGATAACGGCATCGTCGGCTCGATCCAATGCGATGTAGATGTGACCGAGCCGCAAAAAGGTCACCGCCAGATCAGCCAGCAGCACCGGGTCGTCCGGCCGCTCCACGGAAAGGTCTTTGTAGAAATCCAAGGCGGATTCGAGTAGATCTTTGCGCAACGGCTGTAGGCCGGGCACGTCGAGCAGTTTGTCTTCGCTGACCAGGGTGAAATACCGATCGACCGTGGTCTTGGCCTTTTCCAGATTGGCCTCGGCGGCGGCCTGCTGAGCTTCGGCCTGCTTGCGCTGCTCGGCTTCTGCGGTGCGAGCCTGGGTTTCGGCAATCAGGCGATTGTCGGCCAATTGTTCGGCCTTGGTAGCCCGAATCGCCTGCCATGTGCTGACCAGCGTTCCGATCACGAGTGCCGCGGCGACGAGCACGATGGTAGCCAGGGCGGAACGATTTCGTCGGGCAAACTTGCCAAACCGATAGGCGGCCGATGGCGGGCAGGCCTCGACCGGCTGATTCGAAAGATACCGCTCGACGTCGCGAGCCAGACCGTTGGCCGTTTCGTAGCGCCGCGTGCGATCCTTGTCCAAGGCCTTCATCACGATCCAGTCGAGATCGCCGCTGACCGACTGACGCAGCCGGCAAGTATCGGTGCGGTGCCGCTCGGCGACTGTGGAAAGTAGGTCTGCTTTGAGCGTGCTGATCCGCGTGCTGGGCTTGGGAGGCTCCTCCTCGCGAATGATCCGCCGCAATTCGTCGAAGCTGGCTTCCTTCAGCCGGTCCCGTTCGAAGGGCGTTGTGCCGGTCAACAGCTCATAGAGCACCACACCCAGCGAGTAAATGTCGCTGCGCGTATCGATGTCCAAGGGGCCCATCTCGGCCTGCTCGGGACTCATGTACAACGGCGTGCCGAGCAACTGCGACATGCCGGTCATCAACGTCCGCTCGGTCAACCGCTGATTGATCGCTTTGGCCACCCCGAAATCGATCACCTTCACCGCCGGCCGGCCATCCTGCATCCCCACCAGCACATTGGACGGCTTGAGATCCCGATGGATGATTCCCTTCTGGTGCGCATGCTGCACCGCATGACAGACTTCTACGAGCAATCGCAGCCGGTCGTCGGTTGTCAGGTTGCACTGGTCGCAGTACTCCGTGATTGGGATTCCGCGGACCAGTTCCATCACGAAGTAGGGGCAACCGCTGTCGGTCGCTCCCGCGTCCAGCACATGTGCGATGCCAGGGTGGTCCATCAAAGCCAGGGCTTGCCGCTCGGCCTCGAAGCGGGCGATGACCTCGCGGGTGTCCATGCCCGGCTTGATGACCTTCAGCGCCACCTGGCGGCGGACCGGCTGTTGCTGTTCGGCCCGATAGACAGTGCCAAAGCCCCCTTCGCCGATCTGCTCTAGGAGTTTGTAGGGACCGACTTGTTCCTCTAGACGCCCCACGATCGGCGGCAGGATGGCCGTGTCCCCCGGCAGACCATTGAGCGCGACGGCCGCCTTGTCCAGCAGGCTTTCCGGACGCTCATGCGCGACAATCAGCGCCTCAACCTGGCGACGGAATTCAGTCGCTTCACCGCACGCATGCTCGAGGAACGCCGATCGTTCGTCAGGCGACTCGATCTCGACCGCCTGCAGAAAGATCTCGCGGATTTCGCCCTGCTTGTACGACATGGATTGCTCCCCAAAAGCTTCTCTCGTGGAAGGCAATGCGATATTCTGGGTTGATTTGTCTCACGGGGAGATCGGAATTTTTCAAAGATCAGCGGTTTGCTTCGTCCCCCAGAACTTCCGATCGGATCCATGCTCTCGCGTAAGTCCAATGGCGATAGGCCGTTGCACGAGATATCTTGAGCAGGCCAGCCGCTTCTTCAACGCTGAACCCTGCAAAGTAGCGAAGCTTCACGATCTCCGCGCCCATTGGATCGTCGGCGGTCAGCCGCGCGATGGCCTCATCGACCATCAGGAGTTCTTCGGGAGAGGAATCGACCGCGATGTCGGCTTCAGACAATTCCACTCGTTGATGCTGACCGCCGTGTTTTGCACGGCTTTTTAGCCTTGCTCGTTCGACCAGAATCCGCCGCATAGCCTCAGCAGCTGCAGCAAAGAAGTGCCCGCGGCTGTCCCAGTGCCGCACCAATTCAACATCCACCAGACGGATGTAGCACTCGTGGACGATTGCCGTTGCCTGCAAGGTCTGGCCCGGTTTCTCCTGGGCCAGTTTGGCCGCCGCCAGTTTACGCAGTTCGTCGTACACCAGCGGCAGCAGATCCTCCGCCGCGCTGGCGTCGCCCGCTTCGATCCGAATCAGGATTCGAGTTACATCACTCATGAGCGTCACTTTCAGACGGGGTAACGGCGCCCTCGATTGTAACAGTCGCGAGTTCGGGTGGAAAACTTGCCGTGCTGACCCGGCCTAGGAGCTTCACAGGCACTGTCCGAGCTTATGCTCGACGCTGTGCTTTTGCACGTTTGGCTGTAGACCGCATAAGGCCGTCCAGCTTGCCGGCGGCTTCGAGCTGCAGGGTCGGCACAACGTGGGAGTATGTGTCGAGCGTGATGCCGATCTGCGAGTGGCCGAGGCGTTCCTGGACGACCTTAGGATGGACGCCGGCGGCGAGCAGGAGCGTTGCAGAGGTATGCCGTAAGTCGTGGAAGCGGATGGCGGGCAGATCGGCCGTTTCGAGTAGCGGCTTGAAATGATTCACGTGGAAGTGGGTGCGTCGAAGCGGGCCGCCGGTCGAGTTGCAGAAGACCCACGGTTCCTTGGCAAAACCTTCTCGCACCGATTGCGCCCGGTGTTTCGTCAGAGCGTCGACGACGAACTGGGGCAGATCGATGCGACGGCGGCTCTTGGGCGTCTTGGGCTCGGCCAGCGAGAGCTTGCCGTTGATCTCGATCAACGTGCTGCGGACGTTGATCGCGCGGCCCTTGAGGTCAACGTCGGGCCACTGTAGTCCGAAGATTTCGCCCAGTCGCATTCCAGTTCCAACGGCCACGACGTACAGGGCGTAAAGTCGGTCGCCATTGGCGGCCTCCAGGAACTGCTGGACCTGATCCGAGGTCAGAGGCGCAATTTGGCGCCTTGGCACGCGGGGCGGATCGATCGCGTCACAGGGATTGCGGGCGATCAGGCCCCAGCGGAGCGCCTGCTTTAGGGCCCGCCGCAGCACGGCATGTGTCAGTTGGCGAACGCGTGGGCCGACGCCGTCGCGTTCCATGTCGGCATAGAGCCGCTGGATGTGGACGGGGTTCAGGATGGCCAGGGTCGTGCCACCGATGCGTGGATCGATGTGGTTCTTGATGATGCCCTTGTAGCTGTAGTAGGTCGTCTGGCGGACGGACGGTCGAGCGGCATCTTCAACCCAGCGTTCCAGGAGGGCCGAGAGCCGCATTCGGCTGGGTTCAACGAAGGTGCCGTCCATCCGCGTGGCCTGGACCTTGCTCAGCTTTTTGGCGACCTCATCCTTCGTGACGCCGAAGATCGTCTTGCGGACCCGCTTGCCGCTGGCCGCATGGCCGGCACTATAGGTGGCACACCACGTGCCGTCGTTCCGCTGGTAGATTGAGCCCTCTCCCCGCCCTCGGCGCGATCGTGCCATCGATCATCCTTTCTTTGCTTTGAGCCATTTCTCCACGGTCGATAGTTGCGAGCCGACCCGCTTGGCAATCTGCTTGGGGGTCAATCCCTTGTCGGCCAGTTTCAACGCCTGGTCGCGCCGCTGTCGATGCGCCTTGGCCTTGCAGGCCGGACTGCACAACGTGCGGTTGGTTCTGGCCACTTGTGGCGAGACCTCGAACGGCCTCCCGCACACTTCACACGAACGGAACTTCTTCTGTTCCAGGACGGCCAGCCCGAACTGCAGCCAGATGGCATCCCGCAGCGACTGGGGGACAACCGCGAGCTTGCGGCTGTGCGGAGAGCCGGGCGGGAAGAGATCGATCGATGTGCTGTAGTGGATTCGGCCGGCAATCGCCTTGACCAGCGCATATTCTGCAGCAGCTTGTAAAGTGAGCTTGCTGCTCGATTCAAAGGTGATCGGCTCGGTGAGCTGGCCTTCCTCGTCAACTAGCGAGATCGACGGTCGGTTGCCGCGTTTCGTGAACTGGGCATGCTTCTCGATGGCAGACGACTTGCGTAGCCCGATCGCGTCCCACAGGGCCATAAGGGTCTTGAGGGCCCGGATGTTCTCCTGCCAGTGACTGAAGCTGTCCCCCGAGACAGCGCCTTTGGCGTGCCATTGTGCTGCCCATAGGTTCGCTTCCTGGCCCTCTTCGCTCTCGGGACGCAGGTAGCCGTACGCCAACTTGCACGTCGCGGGTGGTTTGGGCCATTTCTGTTTCGAGTCTACGGGGACAAAGAGCTGCCCGCGGGTCAGCGGCCCGTACTGGTCGGCGAACGCCATGACGGCGTCGGGCTCCGACGCGACGGCCGCCAGTTCGCGGAACAGACCGCTGGCCACCGCGAGCGGTTCGTAGGCACCTTCTTCCCGTCCATAGTGCTCCCAGCCCATCGGAAACCCTTTGGGGGCCAGCACAAGCGTCTTGCGATTCTCGATCGACCAGTCGTTGGCAACCGGATGGGCGGCGACCCATTCGAAGCCGTTTGCGGGCGGTAGCCAGGTGAAGTAGACGACGGCGGGCGTGATCATGGGACCTCCTGCGTAACCGGAATAGTAACCATAAGTAAATCACAAACGGTTGTGTGTGTCAAGCACCTGTGGTACTTTAAAAGTCGCAAAAGCGGTTGATGTGCAACCGGAGGCCCAGAAGGAGCCAGATTTATGGGACGGACGTTGAACGAGAAGGGCGACACATTTGCGGACAGTCTGCAACCGGTGACCAAGGTGGCGGCGTTTCTCAGCCTGAGCCGCTCCAAGGTGTACGCGATGATGGACGCAGGCGAACTCCCCTTCGTGAAGTTCGGCAAAAGCCGGCGTATTCGCTGGTCCGACGTGCAGAGGCTGGTCGACCAGAACACGATCGCCCGGTCCTAAGGCCGGAGCCGACCACACTTCGCGCGCTGGGCCATGCCGGCACGCGGTCCCTTTCGGCTGCAGCTAGGGGAGAAATCTCGCATGGGCGATGCGACCCAGGGCGATCATCAAATCGACCAGGCCAGCGTCACGCGGCTGGCGGCGGAGCGCTATGCGCGGCGCGGATGGTCCGTTATTCCGGTTCCCCATCGCAGCAAGAACCCGGGCTTCGACGGCTGGCAGCGGCTTCGCCTGACGGCTGAGACGATTCTCGACCACTTCAACGGTCAGCCTCAGAATATCGGCGTGCTGCTGGGCGAGCCCTCTGGCTGGCTCGTGGATGTCGATCTTGATCACCCGCGGGCCGTAGAACTGGCAGCCCAGTTTCTGCCGCCGACGCCGGCCGTTTTCGGACGTGCAGGCAAGGAGCGATCTCACTGGCTCTACCGGACGAATGGGCCGGTTGCGACCAAGAAGCACAAGAGCAAGTCGGCCGGCATGATCGTTGAGCTGCGGTCGACGGGCGCACAGACGGTTTTCCCGCCCAGCACTCACGAGAGCGGCGAGGCCATTGCCTGGGTGGAAGAGGCTGCGGAGCCCGCATCCGTCGATTCCGACGAGTTGCTCGAATGCGTCAAACGGCTGGCAGACGCGGTACTCGTGGAGCTAGGGGAGCGGCGAGCAAAGGCCGCGAGGAAGGGGCCGGGCGAGAAAGTGGTGGCCCCTGAAGCGACTACCAGCACCGTCCAACCCCCAGTCAAGGCGTCCCGGTGTCTGGCCGCCATGCTGCGGATCAGCGTCACAGATCACCGTGATGGATCCCACCGGCTATTCGTGTGCGCCTGTCGGGCTGTCGAGCATGACCTGGACGACGCTACGGCCTTGGCCACGATCAGCCAGTATGCACGCGAGCAACCGTTTCCGCGTGGCTGGACGGACCAGGAGATCCTCCAGCGGCTGCGTGACGCTGAGAAACAATGCATCCGCGGAAAAGCGTTGGAACTCGACGCCGAGGGCTGCGTGCCGCTCGGCCAACGCGAACCGCAATCCGGCAAGCTCGTGCTCTCGCCCAAGCGGACACTGCCCACCGCAGACGCCTACGTCCGAAATTTCCATCTCCATCCAGATGGTCGCACGCTCCACAGTTACGCCGGCATGCTCATGGCGTGGCAGAACAACCGCTATGCGGAGGTCGAGGACAACGCCGTCAAGAAAGAACTCCAGACCTGGCTGCACGACTCGCTGCGCTACATCTTCAATCGCCAAGTCGGCGAGCTTGAGCTCGTGCCGTACGATTCCAATCCCAGCACCGTCAACGCAGCCCTCGAATCGATCCGGGCCTTTGCGCACCTGCCTGTGACCATTACGTCGCCGTCGTGGCTCGACAGCGGTGAGGACCGTCCGCAAGCAAACGAGATCCTCCCCTGTCGATCTGCGCTCGTGCATCTGCCTACGATGCAGCAACTTCCGCCGACGCCCCAATTCTTCTCTGTGAGCGCACTCGACTTCGACCTTGATCTGCGGGCACCCGAGCCGATGGCATGGCATCAGTTCCTGCATCAGCTCTTCGATGGTGATCTCGAGGCACTGGAACTTTTGCAGGAATGGTTCGGCTACTGCCTCACCGGCGACACGTCGCAGCAGAAGATGATGCTCATCGTCGGACCAAGACGCAGCGGCAAGGGCACCATTGCCCGGGTGCTTGGGCGGCTGATCGGTATCGGGAACGTGTGCGGACCCACTACATCGAGCCTGGCAAGCCACTTCGGGCTGCAACCGCTGATCGGCAAGACGCTGGCCATCGTCAGCGACGCTCGTTTCCACGGCGAGAACATCCCGATCGTGGTCGAACGCTTGCTATGCATCAGCGGTGAAGATCTGGCCACGGTGGATCGCAAGTTTCTGGGCAGCGTCACGATGAAGCTTCCGACGCGATTCGTGTTCCTCACGAACGAACTGCCCAGAATGACCGATGCCAGCGGAGCACTGGCCGGGCGATTCGTAATCCTGCGGCTCACCGAGAGTTTTTACGGCAAGGAGGACATCGGCCTCACCGACCGCCTGCTGGGCGAACTGCCTGGCATTCTGAACTGGGCGATCGAGGGCTGGCGGCGTCTGCACGAGCGGGGCCACTTCGTAGTGCCAGCGAGCGTTAAGGACATGGTGCAGGAGATCGAGGATTTGTCCTCTCCGGTATCAGCATTCGTCCGCGCCGAGTGCGTCGTCGGGCCAGGGCACCGCGTCAACGTCGATACGCTTTACGACGCATGGAAGCGCTGGTGCGAACAGGAGGGTCGGCACTTGGTCACCACCAAGCAGACCTTCGGCCGTGATCTGGCCGCAGCCGTCGCCGGAGTTACCCGCCGTCGCGGCGCCGCAATGCAGCCGTTCTACGATGGAATCGCGCTGAGAGTGAGTTGGCAGTGAGAAATTAGAGAAGCAGCGTGGTTCACACAAGCATGTTTGTTATCCAAAGCCCCCGGTTTGCCGCATCACTGTCGCGCACTGTCGCGACAGTAGCCATTGTACTAATCGCGCGCGCGGGCGCGCGCACGCGCGGGAGAAGGGTTCGGCGCAATGGGAACTGTCGCGACAGTCTGCGGCAGTGCCGCAGTAGATCGCGCAACTCAGGTAAACAGCGGAAGCCAGGACGTTTCATTGGTGAAATTTTCCGC
>Ga0315534_1002278_pt1 | contig 13020 bp, 9 predicted proteins | sample SalMarSW160240MG_FD_203094 | JGI IMG/M metagenome (GOLD analysis project Ga0315534, IMG submission 203094) | Salt marsh sediment microbial communities from the Plum Island Ecosystem LTER, Massachusetts, United States - Salt Marsh Sediment SW1602-40 ... | reverse complement strand
TCCCACGATTATCACTCCGCCCCAGAAGACAAACGCCATGGGACCGGTGAGCAGTGTGGATACGGCAGCAGCAGCGGCAGGCGTAGAGAACATGCCCAGCCAGGCGAGGTAGGCTGCTAGTACGACCAGCTCCACGATGCCCAGGACAAGGCTAGCCATACCCATGACGTGCAAGGTTTCGCTGGGCACCGGTTCTCCCTCGCCGCCGAAGAGGAGGTCCAGCAGCCTGCCAAACCCGGTCCTCAGAACGAGCACCAACAAGGCCATCCCCGTGGAGATAGCCGAGGCCACGAATAGTGCCGGTAAGAGCAGGACGCCGCCCCAGAGCGGTTGGTTGGTGGCGCTCAACAGCACTCCGGTGTACGCAATCAACAACACGGCCAACACAGCGGCGATCCAACAGAGAACGCCGATCGCTGCCGTCGCAGGGCGCATCACCGCGCCGAGCCCCGAGAGCACAGTTAGCCTCAACTCCCCGGGCTCGAAGCTCCCAGCCCACCACAAAGCGATCAGCACTATGCCAATCAGGGAGTAGATGAGCAGTATCCAGCTTCCCATTGACATGGGCGATCCGATTCTGAATCCCGTGAAGAGATGCCAGGCACGGAGTTGCTCACCCAGATCCATCACCAACAAGACGGAACCCAGCAAGACCAGGGGCACACCTAGCAACATGGCGATTTTCAACAGCAGTTCGTACCTACGCGGACTGAAACGATCGATCAGGAAGGCGGAGAAGTACGCACCTCCCGCGATCCCAGCTATCCAAAGATAGACCGCAAGTGGCCACTGCCAGGTTATCATCATCCACCTCCCCCACTGATCCGTCCTTCTTCCTCAGCCGCTCTGTACCGCTTGAAGAGTAGCCAGAAGGGTACAGCAGCTATCGCTCCAGCGGTCACAATGCCGCTCAGCCACTGGCTCGCCACATTGGCCGTTGCGTGCCTCGGTGACTCCGGCAAGCCGTAGGCGGAAGGCTCATCGGCCAGCACGTAGAGCCTGTGCAGACCGCCCAACTCGTGTTCGCCGTAGAAGGTGGCTTTGGGATGGCCATTGGCCTGCAAAGCCGCAACCCGTTCCTTCCCTTGAACAACCATCTCATCGCGGTCGCCCCAGACCAGCGCATTGGACGGGCAGGTCTTCACGCATGCCGGGGGCAAATCGTTGCTCACCCTATCGACGCAGAAAGTGCACTTCTGGGCGGTCGCCTTCTGCTCGCCCCCGCCCGTCACCTTGAAGACCGAGTGGATGGCATCGAAGGGACAGGCCGCAACGCAGTAGCCACAGCCAATGCACCAGTCCTCGTCCACCAACACGAACTGCCCATGATGGCGTACTGCCCCGGTAGGGCAAACGGCCTCACAACTAGCGTCCGTACAATGCATGCAACCCTGGTTCAGAAACAGCCACTTGATCCTGCCATCCTCAACCTTCTCGTTGAACTTGATCCTAGTCCAAGTTATGCCTGAGAGTTCGGGAGGGTTCTCGTAGCTGCCCCAGTTCTCCGTCTCCTCCGCGGGATTGTCATTCCATTGCTTGCACGCGACCTGGCAGGCACGGCAGCCTATGCATCTTGACTCATCTATCAACATCGCCTTCGCCATCGTCACACCACCTTTCTGATGTCCACGAGGAACTCCCTGTATGCCGGGATCATGGTGTTACTGTCGGCCACTCGGGCGGTGAGCAGATTGCCGCTGTCCCCGGTAGATAGTCCCACATATCCCCAATGCCATGGCAACGCGATCTGGTGGACGACCTGTCCATCGACCTCAAAGGGGCGAAGTCGCTTGGTAACCACCGCGACCGCCTCGATGGCTCCTCGCGCCGATTCTATGGTCACTCGGTCACCATTGGCGATCCCCCTCTCCGCCGCCAACTCCCCACTCAGTTCCACACACATCTGGGGCTGAGCTTCCACCAGCCATGGCGAGTTCCTGGTCATGGTCCCGGTATGCATGTGCTCCACCAGCCGATAGGTGGTCGCCAGCACGGGATACTGATCGCGCGTGCCACTTTGCTGCTCCCAAGCTTTGAGAACCGGGTCGCTCTGTATGGAAGACATGGGGTTGCTGACCGGGCTCTCCCAAGGCTCGTAGTGCTCGGGGAAGGGGCCGTCCACCCTTCCCATGCCGAATAGAAGGGCCCGGCCGTGCGGTTTCATCACAAAGGGGTAGGCAGCGCCCGGCGCAGGACCACCATCGGGTACGTCTCCAGCCCAGGATTCAGCGGCGGCATTCCACGTGATGACCGCCTTCTCTGGATTCCACGGGTTACCTTCAAGGTCAACTGAGGCCCGGTTGTACATGATGCGCCGGTTCACAGGGAAGCACCAGGCCCAGTTGGAGAAGAGACCAATCCCCGACGGATCGACAGGATCTCGTCGCGCCATCATGTTCCCTTGCTCGGTGTAGCTTCCACACCAAAGCCAGTTTCCACAACTGGTGGTGCCGTCATCCTTGAGCGCACCAGGGCCTGCCAACAGTGCGCCCGTGGTGAGGTCGTAGCCGTTCATTTCTTTGGCTACCAGGTGGACATCGGGCGGGTCGCCATAGGCGCAGGTCAGGTTGGTGATAGCCTCCGCGTGAGGCCCGCCCTCCTGAGCGTAGAGCTCCTTCAGTTTCAGTACGAGACGGTTGATGATCCAGAGATCGCTCCTGGCCTCTCCCGGGGGGTCAACCGCGGGATAGCGCCACTGCATCCAGCGTGCGCTGCTCATCAGGCTGCCCTCCTTCTCCAAGGAGGCCGCCGCCGGCAGAAGGAACACCTCGGTCTGGTTCTCGGTTGAGTCTACCCCGGGACATTTCCATACCGCCGCCGTCTCTGTCTCGCCGAGGTCCGCGACCACCAGCCAGTCCAGCTCTTGCAGCGCCGCTCGCAGTGCGCCGCTGTTGGGCCCACTAACAGCCGGGTTCATCCCCCAGGCCAGCAGGCCCTTTATCGTCCCATCCTTCATGGCCTCGAAGAGCGGGACGAAGCTGTAGTTGCCACCGAGCTTCGGTAGGTATTCCCAGCCAAACCCGTTGCGCGCGGTCGCCGCGTCGCCATACCAGGCCTTCAGTACGCTGATGGCGTGTTTAGGGCGGCTAGTCCAGGGACTGATCACGTTCTCCATGGTCGCCGGAGCTGGCGTGACCCGGTTCAGGTAGGCTTCCAGGCTCTCGTCAGCGGCTGCGGGCATGGGCACGTCGCCGGGCAGCACGTGAAAGAGCCGTCCCTGGAGGGTGCAGCCCAAACCATTGCTGGCCCCGGCGATGCCGTTTATGCCACCGCCAGCCACTCCGATGTTGCCGAGGATGAGCTGCAAGATGTAGTAGCTTCTGACCATCTGCGTCCCCGCGGCATGTTGAGCGGCACCGGAGGAGCAGATGATCGCGCCAGCCTTGTCCTGGGCACCGGTGGCGGCAAACGCTTGACAGGCCTCAAGAAAGGCTTCCTTTGGAGTACCAGTTATGGCACATACCGTGTCCGGATCGTAGCGGCTGAAGTGCTTCTTCAGGAGCTGGAACACGCAGTTCTCGTCTTGAAGTGTTTCATCCCTCTTGGGAATGCCATCCTCATCCGTCTGGTATTGCCAGGTGGACTTGTCGTAGCTCCCCTTGTCTGCATCCCAGCCCGTGAACAGACCATCCTCGAAGCCGAACCCCTCGTTGATCAGGAAGCTGGCATCGGTATACTCCCGTACGTACTCCTCGTGGTACAGCTCGTTCTCGAGGATGTAGTTGATCATGCCCCCGATCAGCGCCACGTCAGAGCCTGTTCTCAGAGGGACGTATATGTCGGCCGCAGCGGCCGTCCGCGTGAAGCGGGGATCCACACTTATGAGTTTGCCGCCGCGCTCCTTCGCCTCTTCCACCCAACTGAACGCGATGGGAAAGGTCTCAGCCACGTTGCAGCCGATACTCATGATGCAGTCGCTGTTGCTCAGGTCTATCCAGTGATTAGTCATGGGCCCCCTGCCCACAGACTCGCTGCCGGCCGTCACCGCAGACGTCACACATATCCTGGACTCGTTCTCGTTGAAAACGACACCTAGGCTGCGCACCAGCTTGGTCAGTAGATAGGCCTCTTCGCTGTTGGCGAAGACCGTTCCCAGAGCGGCTATCGCCTCAGTGCGGTTGACGACATGCCCTTCCGCATCTTCCGGGATCCAATTGGCGTCGCGAGTCGCCTTGATCCGTCCTGCTATTTCGTTGATGGCCCAGTCCCAGGACTTCTCCTCCCAGCTAGCGCTGCCTGGAGCGCGATACTTGACCGCTTGCAGACGGTGTGGGTTAGGCGTTTCGCCCACCGTGGCCAACTGGTGCGAGGAGACACCCTTCGGGCAAAGATGTCCCCGACTGATAGGGTGGTCCGGGTCGCCCTCGATATTCACCAGCTTGCCGTCTGTTGCAGACACGATCTGGCCGCACCCTACCCCGCAGTACGTACAGATAGTGATCGTTTCACCGATTCTCTTGTGCAATGGGAACTGTGGTATTCGCTCGATCAGACCCCGCTCAGCGGGAAGCAGCAACCCCCCTGCTACCGCACCAGACAGCTTGAAGAAATCCCTTCTCGTCACTTCTCGCATCTTACCATCTCCCTCCTCCCTGCGTGCTGCGATCATGCAGATATCTCCATACTACTGGCCACGAAAAAGGCCAAACCAGACCCCTGGTAGGGTCGGTTTGGCCTGTGGTCGCAAGCTAATCCGGACTCTCATTGATCAAGGTGGCAGCCTTGCCCGGCAGGATCCTGAGTGGCTCCTCCACTTCGTGCAACGACGACGAAGGACAAAAGGTCCCTGTATTTGCCGTCTGCTGCAACTCGTCCAACCACACTGAGTATAGCAGATTTGACGGATACGGTCAAGTGTGGCGGTTGAAGGAAGACACCCACGGCATCGTCCTCTGTTGGAGAACGCGCTTGCACCCAGGGTTGTCGCCGAGTAGACATCATGCGCCCGGAGCGTGACCTCGCCGGCGCTGGCCGATCACCGTGGTGCGCGACGTGCGTTCTTACCAACCTTCCAGGTCCGACCACGAGCCGAGCAGTCGCTTCTTCAACATTCCCTGGCTGGCCTGGAAGAGGACAGAGCGGGTCACACGGCTCACGGAGCATGCCTCCGCCATCTGGCTCGACCGGTCGGTCGCCGCTGCGTAGTAGCGCACTCGAGCGATCGTCGGTATCAACTCGACCGCTCTGACGCCGGCAAGGGGCATCCTCGCGGTCAAAGACGTTTCCCTTTTGCTGCACCCTGTGATAGAATGATTTGAAGTCTCAAGGAGGAAAGGACTGCCAGATGGGGGAAAAGATTGGGGTCTTCGTAGCCTGGCCCTACGCCAGCGGCGACCGGCACATGGGTCACGTGGCGGGAGCCTATCTCCCGCCAGACATCTTCGCTCGCTATCACCGCCTGCGGGGGAACGACGTGATCATGGTCTCAGGCTCCGACTCCCACGGAACCCCCATCACCGTCGCGGCCGAGCAAGAGGGCGTCTCGCCCGAAGAGCTGTTCCTCCGCTACCACCGCCGCTTCCTGGAGGGTTTTACAGAGCTGGGGCTGAGCTTCGACCTCTTCACCCACACCGACACCAAGAACCACCACGACGTATCGCAGGACATGTTCCTCAAGCTCGTGGAGAACGGCTACATCCACAAGGACGTGATGAGGCAGTTGTACTGCGAGCAAGAGCAGCGCTACCTGCCCGACCGGTACGTGGAGGGGACCTGTCCTCTCTGCGGCTTCGAGAACGCCAGGGGCGATCAGTGCGACAATTGCGGACGTCCCCTGGACGCCACCGAGTTGATCGAGCCCCGCTGCAAGTTCGACGGTAGCACCCCGGTGGTCAGGGAGACAGAGCATTTCTTCCTCGACCTGCCCGCTTTCTCCGACCGTCTCATGGCGTGGCTGGAGGACAAAGACTACTGGCGTCCCAACGTCCTCAACTTCACGATGAACATGCTGAAGGATGGACTTCGCCCGCGCCCTATCACCAGAGACATGGAATGGGGCATCGACGTCCCGGTGGAGGGGTACGAGGACAAGTGCATCTACGTGTGGTTCGAGGCGGTGATCGGCTACCTCTCCGCCAGCATCGAATGGGCCAAGAACCAGGGAAGCCCTGACAGGTGGCAGGAGTGGTGGCAGCAGCCGGCGCGTGGGTACTACTTCATCGGTAAGGACAACATCCCCTTCCACGCCATCATCTGGCCCGCCATGCTCATGGGCTACGGCGACCTGAACCTGCCTTACGACATACCGGCCAACGAGTACCTCAATCTGGAGGGGCAGAAGCTCTCGGTGAGCCGCCACTTCGCCGTATGGCTGCCTGAGTACCTGAGCCGCTACGACCCCGATCCCTTACGCTACTACCTGACCGTCAACGCACCGGAGAATCGGGACACCGACTTCTCGTGGTATGACTTCTGGCGTAAGAACAACGACGAACTGCTGGCTACGTGGGGCAACCTGGCGCACCGCGTTCTCACCTTCACCTACCGTAATTTCGACCAGAAGGTGCCGGACCCCGGAGAGCTCACGCCGGAGGATCAGGCCATCCTCCAGAAGGTGGAGGGAGCCTTCGAGCCCGTCGGCGACCTGATCGGCAAGGCCCACTTCAAGGCGGCACTGGCCGAGGTTATGGCTGTGGCTCACGAAGCCAACCGCTACCTGGACGAAAGAGAGCCCTGGAAGGTGATGAAAGAGGATCGCCGGGCAGCGGCCGCCACGATCTACGTGATGCTAGGGATCATCAACTCCCTCAAAGTGCTCTTCTATCCCTTTTTGCCCTTCTCGTCTCAAAGGCTGCACGAGTACCTGGGATGTGAAGGCAGCCTGATGGGAGCATCGCGGATAGAGACCTTCGAGGAGGATGGGAAGACGCACGAGGCATTGGTCTACGATCCTCCCACAGCCAAGGTCTCCTGGGCCCCCAGCTCTCTGCCGGCTGGGCAGGTCCTCAAGCAGCCGGAGCCCCTGTTCAAGAAGCTGGACGAGAGTGTGGTGGAAGAGGAACTCGCCCGTCTGGCGCAGTGACGGGCGGGAGCTATGCCGTGAAGGTGTGGGCCTACGTGTTCATCAGCACCAAGCAGCCCCGCAAAGTGGTTCAGACGATACGTCAGATACCCGGGGTGGTCAAGGCCGACGCCCTCTTTGGCACACCCGACGTCATCGCCATAGTGGAGGGCGAAGACATCGCCTCCATGGATGCCGTGATCGACCGTATCGTCCAGGTGCCTGAGGTGGACGGCACCGACTCCAAAGTGGCTCGCTGGATCACGTAGATCGAGGTGAGCAGCACCCTCTGCAATAGCCCGAACTTCCTTCGGGCAGACCAGCCGGGGTTGGAATCCGCCCGCAAGGTGACAAGCAAAGGGCCAGGGGAAGCTTCCCCTGGCCCGTGACGTTGGAGCGCCGATCCAGGCTACTGCTCGGTGAGCGCGCCCTGGGCCTCCACTTGGCCCGCCCACTGGAAACCGCTGTCCTGGTTGACCACCGATATCTCGTAGATCGTGTTCTCCGGCAACACCACGGGATAGGAGACCGTCACCACCCAATCGCCTGCTGTGTACTGGTAGGTCTCGCCACCCACGATGTTCTCGGGTGTGAGCCGCTCTTCCACCCACGCCAGGCCCGCGCCAAGCCCAGTCTGACCATGATGCTCGCTGACGTAGAGCAGCGCCTGGTCGCGCGCCAGTAGCGCACTCTCCGGCGCTTCTGGCACCTGGCCTGAGCCGTCCACACGGCCTTCCCACTCGAAGCCGGTGCTCTCGTTGGTCACCGCCACGTGGTACACCGTCCACTCCGGTGCCACCACAGCATAGGAGACCTTGACTACCCAATCTCCCGCTGTGTACTGCCACTCAGAGCCGCCGACCAGGCCCTCAGGCGTCAAGTTCTCTTCGGTCCACGAAGCCGACTCTCCAGGCGCTTCGTCGAAGTGCCCTCGCACGAAGACCACCGCGGCGTCCCGGGCGGCGACTACCTCATCCGGGGCTCCGCCTTGGGCGTGTATCTCCGGGGGCACCGAGCCACCGCAGCCCACCACGCTCGCCACCATCACTACCAGGATTAGAGAGAGCAAAGTACGCTTCACCATCTCGACCTCCGTCCCCCGACCCAGTCCGGTCATGGGACTCCCTCCGTGTATTTGCCTTGCGGCCACTAGACAGACGTAGATCGACCATCAAAGGTTCCATGATCCATCCACGGTCAACTATAGCGTAGCGATGTACAATCAAGGTCACAATTCTGCAACGAAGCGGTGTAGGAGATGGCTCTGGGGCATCAGTCTGGTATCGGCGCTCGAGGCCAGACGGGCAGGCAAGTTCTCCCTCCCCGTCCTGGACCTGGTGAGCCGAGCGCGGGGGAACGGCAACGCCTCAAGAAGCTAGGGTGCCGACTTGGACGGCGCCGCCGTACCCTCGAGGTATCGCTCCAGCCGAGAGCCGAGGAGAGCGTAGCGGAAATCCTTGCCTTGCAGGGTGGCTACCGCGCCATACAGACCGTAGCCGATGTACGCGCCCCACACCGCCAGCCCCAGGAAGAGCAGGCCGAAGATGGCCAGATAGAAGACGATCATTCCCAGGAAGCCCAAGACCATGGGGATCAGCGCCACCGGGGACAGCTCCTCCGGGGTCGGTCCCTGCGCAGGCATGGTGAAGAGCATGGACAGGGGCATACCGACGATGCCCACCATCATTCCCAGATAGGAGCAGAAGTAGCACACGCTACAGGCCAGTCCTGCCAGAACCAGGGTCATGTGGTATACGGTCGCCTGCAGAGCCTGAAAGGCCGCGAACCGTGATTTCTCTCGTTGCGTTCCCCAGATGATCACGGGCGCGAGAATACCCATCACCGGCCAGATGATGGTGGCATGGCCCAGGGCAGCCATGATCTTTTCGTCTTGTGCCCAGACCTGCTCCGCAACAGACTCCTCGTTCACTCTAGCCTCCCTTCATACTTGCTGCTGGCAACACCCCCGCCCGGCGGCAGCACAGCGTAGGATACCTTCACCACCCAGTCCCCCGCGGCATACTGCCACTCGGCCCCGCCGGGAAGATCCTCGGGCGTGAGCCTCTCCTCCACCCAGGACATTGAGGCCTCAGGCGCCTCGTGGAAGTGTTCGCGAACGAAGGTCACCGCTGCATCACGTGCACCTTGCACCTCCGTTGGGGCCCGTGCTGCGGAGGTATCCTCCTCTGGAGGCACGCTTCCGAAGCCGATCACGGGGACGACCCATCACAGGTCAATCCCTCCAAATGGGCGCTCTCTGACCAGCCACCATGTTGACAGCGATACACTGAAGGCGAGCGCCATGGCGCTCACGCCAAGCCCAGCTTTAAATGGCAGCGGGTCGAAGATGAACTCGACAACATGTCTTCCTTCTCCCAATTGGACGGCTCTGAGTACGTAATCTGCCCGATAGATCCTGTCTTCCTCACCATCAACGACCACCTTCCAGCCGTCATAGTACAGATCGCTCAGTACTAGGAAACCATCGCCGGTCATCTCTGCATCAACAGTTACTCTGTTTGGCGTATAGTCGAGGATATGGGCAAATGAATCCGCGGATCCGGGGCCATGTCTAACAAAGCTGTCTCTCGGTTCCTCGTCGACGATAACGCAGCTTGCAGGATCAAACCGCTCACTGGTCAACTCTGCAAAGATCTCCTGTCGATCATGCAAGACCCTGTAATCTCCCACGACGAAGGCCCGAGGAAGAACGTCCTTGTTCTCGTACACCATCATATCGCCTTGATAAACCAACTCCATGTTCTCATCACCCTCGACGAAGAGGGTCAAGTCCTCACGCCCCTGGGGTCTGGTCAAGAGGTATTTCACGTTCAGGAGATCTAGAAGCTTGGAGGATAGAGACTCGGCTTGGCTTAAGGCATCAATGCTACGCATGTGCACGCTATCTGGATCGAAGATGCCCTCTTCAATTAGGTTCATGAAGTCGCCATAGTACTCAAGCAGAAGCGCCCTGTATCCACCAGCGTCGCTGAGGCCGTAGACGGCTGGGGTGTTTGGTGGAAGAGTGTGCTTGCCTCCAGGTCCTCGCATTATCCTGAAGATCCCTCGATCTGCTTGCAAGAATTCGATCCCCCCTGTTTCGGGATACAGATTCGTGGGATCTTGTGGGGGGTTGAACCTCCAGCCATAATAGAAAAGGTCCACTACCACGAGCCCGACTGTCAGTATACTGAACAGCCGTGGCTTGATCCTGCCCCTCGATAGCAGTAGGAGCAGTACTGAGCTGGCAAACACCAACGCAGCGAAACGTAGGATGTGGGCCACATTGTACACGTACCATTTCCCTACCAGTCCGAGACTGTCCACGCCCCTTGCACCTACGAAGATCCAGCCGAAGCCCAAGCCGCCGAGGGTCGCGATCACCACGATCAGAAGCGCAACACCGGCCAACCGTATCGGCCTCTTGTCCGCCTCTCTTGTAGGTCCGAGCAATGAATTGAGTCCCAGCCCGGCAAGGACTGATATGGCAAACATGTAGATGATCTTGGCCTCAACCTGTCTGCCAAACCCGAAGATGGGGGCATAATACAGCAGCCGAAACACTACAGTGTCCAGAAAGACGCTGATGGAAAGCACGGCCAGGAATGCAAAGACGACCGAAAGACCATTCTTTCGCACAACCAGGACCCAGATAGCCAGAATCAGTGTCAGAACTCCGGCATAGGTACTGGACGGTGCGTAGTATCCCGGGATATTGTCGCCAAATTCGTGCCGGCCCCAAGGAGGAGAGTCTACAGGGTTGCCGAAGACATCAGGAATAATGGCCATCGCCAACACGTGAGCGGCAGGGCCACGCTCCACCCGAGCTTCATATGATCTGTGGGCCCGCTCAACGAATCTAAGGGAATCATATGTGGGAACCAACTGCGCGGCGGCTAGCGAAGTACCCAGGACCACGCCAGCAACGATCAGAAGGGCCAGTCTTGTGGCTCTGGCTGCCCCTTCAGCCCTCAGCGCGCACACAAGTCGCCACAGCGAGTATACACCCACAGCCAGCAGCTCATACGCAACCACCCCATAATGGCCCGCCAAACCAGCCATTCCTATCGCAAGCCCCATAGCAATAGACCAGATCCAACGCTTCCCCCTGAACAATTTCTCCACGCAGAGAAGCATCAGCGGCATCCATGTGCCTGTGTCGACTCGATCCAGCCAACTAAGATAGGGCAAGAAATAGCCTCCAAGTCCAAAGGCGATAGCCCCCAAGAGAGAGGCGGAGCGTCTGAGTTCAATTACTCTCAGGTAGAAATATGTAAACACCGCAGCCAGGGAAACCTGCAAGAATGAGGCATAGCCCAGAGCCTTTAGGGGATCTAGCAGATAGAAGACGACGTTAAAAGGGTACAGAAACCCTCTGCCGGGGTCAGTGGCGAGCATGGGCAGTCCGCCGAGGACATACGGATTCCACAGCGGCAGCTGACCGTCCCTCACTATTCCAGCAGCAATAACCCTTTGTGGGTACTCTTCCAGAACCCTATCCCAGATGCCGTTCGAAAGTCTCTTCTGCGGTTCATCGCCGCAGTACTGTCTCCACGGGTAGTAGTTGCACAGGTTATGGCTTACTAGGACCTGATCTGTGAAGAGAACATTGGCGAAGAAAACGGTGGATAGCAGCAGCAGAACTAGAAGCGGTAACAGGCTTTTCCTGGTCTCTGATAGTGCGGCTAAAGGCCTCATGACCTTATCCCACATAGGGGCACCCCCGGCTTCGGTGCTTGTGTTCGCGCAGAGGTCATGGTTCTGATCCCTCAGTTACTCCTCCAGTGCGACGACAATGTCAACTGCCGGAACTCCGAGCCATCAGGCCGGAGCGATCAGGCCTGCAAGGCCTGGAAGGCCAGGAAAGGTGACTTCTCCCTCTGCGTGCCCCAGATGACGAGGGGTCCGACCAAGCCCACGGCCGAGAAGATGATGGTGGCGTGGGCCATCGCAGCCATAATCCGTTCGTCCTGAGTGGGAACCGGTGACTCTGCCTTCTCGTCCATCTCTCCTCCTCCGCGGGCGCCTGTACAACGCACCGGACCTCGTGAGCTAGTCGCCCCGCGCCTGGTGTATCCTCTGGTCGATCTCGGCGACCCGTTCCTGCTGAGCCTCCCAGTAGTCCTGGTGTTGCTGTGCGTTGAGCTCCTCCACCGTCTTACCCTGCTGTTCCACCCAGGTGTAGTACTTGAGGTTATGCCATTGATTGCGCGTGCGTCGGGTGCCCTCTTCGATCCAGTCCAGCTTCTGGCCGTGGAAGACGCTGACTAACCGCACGGCGGCCTCGACTTCGTCCATCGGTCCATAGGTTTGATTCATCTGCTCCATCACCGAATGGTAACGGTCGATGGCGTCGGTGAGGATGGTGACGATCACGTCGCCCTTGCTGAAGCCGTACCACTTGGCCGTCTTGATGGCCCCCAGCACGTTGCAGACCCCAGAGATGCCAAAGGTCTCCGCCATCAAGCGCACGCTCTCCTCGGGGACGCCGTACCGGTCGATCATGGTCCTCCAGCCTGGTTCCTCGGTCAGCAGCTGGAGGCCCTTCTTGGACTCGATGTCGTCGATGCACATGATCGCGTCCATGTTCATCACGTTGTGGATCCAGGTGACGTGCTTGTCTCCGATGCCCTGAATGTCGTGCCCGCCGTAGCCGTTCCAGAAGACGGTGGGACACTGGATAGGCTCGAGGCCCACGATCTTGTGGTCCGGCCACTGCTGCTTCAAGCGGTCGCCAGCGGCGATGGTCCCGCCGGAACCCATGGCCGAGACGTAGGCCGCAGCCTTGCCGTTGCCGATGCCCTGCTTCTCTAGCTCCTGCGCCAGCTCGACGATGGTGTTGCCGGTGACGTAGTAATGGAAGCGGTAGTTGCCCATGACCTCGAACTGGTTCAGGATGCGGATGCGCGCGGGGTCCTCCGCTTTCAGCTTCTTGCTCTCGTCGTAGATCTCCTTGACGTTGGATTCGCACCCCGGCGTGAGGATGAGGCGAGCGCCGTAGCTCCGCACCAGCTCGAACC
>Ga0315534_1002277_pt1 | contig 13020 bp, 13 predicted proteins | sample SalMarSW160240MG_FD_203094 | JGI IMG/M metagenome (GOLD analysis project Ga0315534, IMG submission 203094) | Salt marsh sediment microbial communities from the Plum Island Ecosystem LTER, Massachusetts, United States - Salt Marsh Sediment SW1602-40 ... | reverse complement strand
CGCTCCAGGGCGTCGCAAAATTGCGCCGTACCAGGTCCGGATAGATGCCTAGGAACGCGCGCCCGACGTCTTGGACAAAGGCAAAATCCGCGTCCCAATCTCCGGAATCATGCCAGTCAAAAAAAATGCCGCCGATGCCGCGCGGCTCGCGGCGATGCTTCAGATAGAAATACTCGTCGCACCAGGCCTTGTACTTCTCGTAGGGCGCAATGCGTGCATGCGCTTCGCAGGCGGCCCGCATCGCGGCATGAAAGGTCTGTGCGTCTGGATCTTCCTGCGAGCGGCGGACGTCGAGCACTGGGGTGAGGTCGGCCCCGCCGCCGAACCACGCCTTGCTGGTTATGACAAAGCGCGTGTTCATATGGACCGCCGGCACATGCGGGCTCCAGAGATGCGCGATCAGCGAGATGCCGGAGGCCCAGAAGCGCGGATCGTGTTCGGCGCCGGGAATGTCTTTACGGAATTCGGGCGCGAACTCGCCGAACACGGTCGAGACATGCACGCCGACTTTTTCGAACAGCCGGCCCTTCATCGTCGCCATCACGCCGCCGCCGCCGGGCGCGCCGGTATGGTCGGTGCGGTTCCATGGCATACGGACGAAGCGGCCGGGCGCGTCGGCATAGAGCGCTAAAGGCGCTTCGTCCTCCAGCGTCTCGAACGCCGCGCAAATGTCGTCGCGCAGCGCCTCGAACCATGCGCGCCCCCGCTCCTTGCGGGCGCCCAAGACCCGATCAGTGGCCGCCGGCAAGGGGCTGCTCCGTTCAGAATCGCGGTTCATCGCTCCGCATCTATCTTCTCGGCGAGCCATACCTTGATCAGCGACTGATAGGGGACATCTCGTCGATTGGCGGCGATCTTGATGCGCTCAAGCAACGCCTGGGGCAGCCGCAGAGAGATCGAGGCGGTTGATAGTTTGAGATTGGGAAAGCGGGCGCGTTCCGCTTTGGATAGCTCGAGATAGTCGGCGCTGTCGTGGGTCTCCCAAAAGCTCCGTTCTTCCGCTTCAGTACGAAATTGCGGTATTGGCTTAAGCTTCTTGGTCATACCGAGCCCTTTCCTTTCGGCTCATGGCGCGCGCCGAAATCACCCGGATCAGGGTCTCGTCGCGACGAGTCCTAAACGTGACATGCAATCGGCGCCCTTCGAGCGTTCGGCCATAGGCTGTAAAGCGATATTCCGCGCCGCCGTGCCGATCATCGATAAGCACGAGAAGCCGGGGGTCGAGAAATATCTGCTCCGCCTCGGATTGGCTTACGGAATGCTTGTCCGCGCTCTTGCGGCTGTTTCCGTCATCCCACTCGAACCCGACGATCTTAGCGAAATTCAGCATTTATGTATATTATCTTCATATACAGAATTGCAAGGCTAGTCGATCGTGCAAGGCTAGTCGATCGCGCCACCATAGATATTGCCTGGACTGGCGCTCAACTGTCGCAACGCCTCGCCAACCGCCATCGCGCAGGCGACCGCCACGTTGAGCGAGCGCAGGCCCGGGCGCATCGGGATCGCCAACTTTGCATCCGCCGTCCCGTGAACCTCTTTGGGCACGCCGGAGGATTCGCGCCCGAACAACAGGATATCGTCCGCGCGGAAGCGATGCGCGAGGTAGGGGGTCTCGCCGTGGGTGGTGAATAGGACGAGGCGCAGGCCCTCGGCCTTGCGCCAAGCCTCGAAACGCTCCCACGAGGAATGCCGGGTGAGCGCGACCCGATCGAGATAGTCCATGCCGGCGCGGCGGAAGGCCCGGTCGGTCGTCGGAAAGCCGGCCGGTTCGACGATATGGGCGTCGAGCCCAAGGCAGGCCGCCAGCCGCAGAACGGTCCCGGCGTTCTGTGGAATATCCGGTTGGAACAAGGCGATACGCATGGTCAGCGCGCTCTCCGATCCGCCGCCATGGGCCGCTTTGGCAGGTCTGACGTTTATGGCGGAAATTTAATTTGACCGGCCGATGCTGCACCTGCTCAGCGGGCTTGCGCTCCCCCCGCAAGGGTGCCAATAAAAAGTGCAGACAGTGATGGCGCAGACCTGCCTTTCCGCCCGCTGCTGTGGTCCTGCCCGCCCGGCTAGCCGCCGGCTCGGCCCTCCTTGAGGTGAATCGACCCGCTAGGTGAACCGCCCACCGTCAAAGAAAAAGGGACTGACACCGTGACGCTCGACACAATCCTAGAATCTTCTCCGACGCGCCGCGATTTTCTTTATATCGCGACCGGCGCAGCCGGCGCGATCGGCGTGGGCTTCGCGCTCGTGCCAATGATCGCACAGATGAACCCGGACGCCTCCACGATCGCTGCCGGCGCTCCTATCGAGGTCGATCTTGCCCCGATCGCCGAGGGGCAGGTGGTCAAGGTCACCTGGCGCAGCAAACCGGTCTTTATCTCCCATCGCACCAAGCAGGAGGTGGAGGAGGCACGCGCCGTTCCCCTGGGCAGTCTGCGCGATCCGCAAACGGATCAGCAACGCACCAAGCCCGGCCATGAGCCCTGGCTGGTGGTGATCGGCATCTGCACGCATCTCGGCTGCATTCCGATCGCGAACCAGGGTGATTATGGCGGCTGGTTCTGCCCCTGCCACGGCTCCCATTACGACAATGCCGGACGCATCCGCCGCGGCCCCGCGCCGGCCAACCTTGCCATCCCGCCTTATCAATTCGTATCCGACACCAAGATCCAGATCGGCTGACGTGCCCTCCAATTAGAGAAACATCATGAGTGGACATTCCACCTTCGAGCCGCAGAACCGATTAATGAAATGGTTCGAGGCGCGGCTCCCGATCATCGGTCTATTGTATTCGTCCTTTGTCTCCTTCCCGACGCCGCGCAATCTGAATTTTCTGTGGACGTTCGGCGCCATTCTCAGCTTCTTCCTCGTCATTCAGATCGTGACCGGCGTCGTCCTGGTCATGCATTACACCCCGAATGTCGATATGGCCTTCAATTCCGTCGAACTGATGATGCGCGACGTGAATTATGGCTGGCTGTTGCGCTACGCGCACGCCAACGGCGCGGCGATGTTCTTTTTCGCGGTCTATATCCACATGTTTCGCGGGATGTATTACGGCTCCTACAAAGAGCCGCGTGAGATCCTGTGGATCATCGGCGTGATCATTTTCCTGCTAATGATCGCCACCGGCTTCATGGGCTACGTGCTGCCCTGGGGGCAGATGAGCTATTGGGCGGCGACCGTCATCACCAATCTGTTCTCGGCGTTTCCCATCGTCGGCGAGCCCATCGTCACGTGGCTATGGGGCGGGTATGCGGTCGGCAATCCGACGCTGCAGCGGTTCTTCTCCCTGCATTATCTGCTGCCCTTCGTGATCGTCGGCTTCGTCGGTTTGCATGTCTGGGCGCTGCACGTTGTCGGGCAGAACAATCCGTCCGGCGTTGAGCCGAAGAGCGACAAGGACATGGTGCCGTTCACGCCCTACGCCACGATGAAGGACATGTTCTACTTCGTGGTGTTTCTGCTGCTGTTCGGCTGGTTCGTGTTCTATATCCCGAACTATCTTGGTCACGCCGACAACTACATCCCGGCCAATCCGAGCGTGACCCCGGCGCACATCGTCCCGGAATGGTATTACCTTCCCTTCTACGCGATCTTGCGCGCCATCCCGAACAAGCTTTTAGGCGTGCTCGCCTTGTTCGCCTCGATCGCGATCCTCGCCTTTCTCCCCTGGCTAGACACGTCGCGGGTCAAATCGGCGACCTACCGGCCGATCTACCGGCAGTTCTTCTGGATATTCCTTGCCGTGTGCATCGGCCTCGGCTGGCTCGGCGCCAAGCCGGCGGAGGGAGGATATGTCATTGCCGCCCGCGTGCTCACCGTCTGGTACTTCCTCCACTTCCTCATCATTCTGCCGATCGTCGGTCTGATCGAAAAGCCGAAACCGCTTCCGGCCTCGATCACAGAAGCCGCGCTCAAAGGCAAGAAAGTCGGCGTGACGGCGATGATCGCCGTTCTCGCGGCGCTATCCGGCCTGTTCGTTGCGACGCCGGCGCGGGCCGCCGAGGAAGCGCCGACGCCGCCGTTGCAGAGCTGGTCTTTCGCAGGCCCATTCGGCGTTTACAACCGCGCACAATTGCAGCGTGGCTTCCAAGTCTATCGCGAGGTCTGCTCCGCATGCCATGGGCTATCGTTGGTCGCATTCCGCAGCCTCGGCGAACCGGGCGGGCTCGACTACACGCAGGCGCAGGTCGCGGCCCTTGCCGCGGAGTACAGGATCAAGGATGGGCCTAACGATCAGGGCGAGATGTTCGAGCGGCCCGGCCGGCCGGCCGATCGTTTCCCCTCGCCGTTCCCGAACGCCGAAGCGGCGCGTGCCGCCATGGGCGGGACGGCGCCTCCCGATCTCTCGGTGATCGCCAAAGCGCGCACCTTCCCGCGGGGATTTCCCTGGTTTCTGATCGACATGGTGACGCAATACCAGGAGTCGGGTCCCGACTATATCTCTGCGCTCCTCACCGGCTATGAAGAGCCGCCGCCGGCCGGTTTCAAGCTTCCCGAGGGGGGCTACTACAACAAATATTTCCCCGGCCATTCGATCGGCATGCCGCCGCCGCTCAGCGACGGGCAGGTCGACTATACCGATGGAACGCCAACAACCCTCGCCCAATACGCCAAGGACGTGTCGGCGTTTCTGATGTGGGCGGCGGAGCCGCATCTTGAGGCGCGCAAGCGGCTCGGCTTCCAGGTGATGATCTTTCTGGTGGTGCTCGCGGGCCTTCTCTATTTCACGAAGAAGCGGATTTGGAACGACGTCGAGCATCCGACCGAGGCGACGCAGGGGGAAGGCCCGAAGGCGGTAAGCCAATAGGCCGCAGGGATTTGCCCGACCACGCGCCACCACGCCCTGCGACGATGCCGAGGATTTCGGCCTATATCATCGCCTTTAACGAGGCGGAGAAGATCGAAGCCGCCGTCTCGAGCGTGCTGTGGGCAGACGAGATCGTGGTTGCGGATTCCGGCAGCACCGACGCCACCGCGGAGATTGCGACCCGGCTCGGCGCTCGCGTCGTGCAGATTCCGTTCCAAGGCTTTGGCGACTTGCGCAACCGCGCCGTCGATGCGTGCAATGGCGATTGGATTTTCAGCCTGGACGCCGACGAACGCTGCACACGCGCGGTGCGCGATGAGGTTCTCGCGCTGCTGGCGACCGAGCCCGCGCACGACGCGTTTCTGGTTCCCCGTCGCAATTACATGATGGGACGGTGGGTTCGCGGTTCCGGTTGGTATCCGAACTATCGGCAGCCGCAGCTCTTCCGCAAAGGCGCGCTCCGCTATCGCCTCGAGCCCGTTCATGAAGGCTATGAGTTGCTGACCGCCCGCCCGCTGGGCAGATTGCGAAACGACATCTGGCAGTTCCCGTTCCGCAATCTCGCCGAGGTGATCGAGAAGGTGAATCGCTATTCGTCGCTCGGCGCAGACCGAATCGAGCATGCGTCGATGTGGGGCGCGCTCGGCCATGCGACCTGGGCGTTTCTCAAGCACTTCATCTTCAAGCGCGGCTTTTACGACGGATGGGTTGGATTCGTCATCGCCTTCGGGAATTTCGAAGGCACGTTCTATCGCTATGCCAAACGTTACGAGCGGATGGCCGGTTGGCGGCCGCCGCCCACGGAGCCGATCACCCGCGATAAGCCGTAACCTTTTACCTTAGGTCGTCGGCAACTTTTCATCGAGAATGTTTGGAAAAAGGTCGTACGGAGAAATGCGGATATAGTGCCGTTTTTTTCGTGACCGATTTGCAACGCTGTTGCACAACGTCGAAGAAACGCCCAAAAAGCGAGCAATTGCCGCAGCTTTTATCTTCTCATTCCTCACCCCTTATGAGCTCATATCAGACGGTTTCTAACGTCGCAGACGAAGAGATCATACTGGGGGTCTAGCGGGCGCGCGTTTGTCTAAGCGCCACGGTGGAAAAGGGGCTACTACCATGAAGAAAATTCTACTCGCAACGGTGGTCGCCGTCGTGTGTTCGACGAGCGCGGTTCTTGCGGCCGATATGGCGGCGCCTATCGCTCCGCCGCCGCCGCCTAATCCGTGGGATATCGCCTTCGGGGCGGGCATCTATTCCGATTATATTTTCCGCGGCATCTCGCAGTCCAATCACAAGCCCTCTGTGAACGCGTATTTCGAGCCGCGCTACAATCTCAACAACAATCTGCAGCTTTACGCCGGCGTCGGCGGCTGGAGCATCGCCTTTGCCAACCGTACCTCGGGTGAGATCGATATTTACGGCGGCATCCGGCCAACCTTCGGTAGCCTCGCCTTCGATTTCGGCGTTTGGTACTACTACTATCCGGGCGGCCAGTGCTTCAATGCGAACCTCGACTTCTTCGGAAACACCTACGGCACCGACTGCTTCAATAACGGAAACCTGCCGATCACCGGTAACATCATCAAGAAAGACCTGAGCTTCATCGAGTATTTCGGCAAGGCCGCATGGACGCCGACCGAAACTTTCGGAATTGGCGCCGCCGTATACTACGATCCGGACTGGCTGCAGTTCGGCACCGACGGCCTCTACGCATCGACCGGCATCAAGCTGTCGGCGCCGAGCGCCTGGATGCCGGCCGGCACCGGCGTTTACGTATCGGGTGAGATCGGCCGCTACTGGTTCGGCACCGCCGACTCGTTCTACGCCGCGCCGCCCGTCTATCCGTTCGGCATACCGCTGCCCGATTACACCGCCTGGAACGTCGGCCTCGGCCTGACCTGGAGCGTGTTTACGCTCGATTTACGCTACTACGACACCGATCTGAACGAGGGCGAGTGCAACGCGCTCACCAGCGACTTCAACGCCACCTACAACCCGGCGAACATCAGCGCGATCAATCCGGGTGGCTTCGGCTCGAAGTGGTGCGGCCAGGCCTATGTCGCCTCGCTTAAGGCCGACCTGACCTGGGGCTCGAACGTCAAGTAAGTCAGGCCAAGGTCTGCATAAACGGGTGGCGGCTTCTCAGAAGCCGTCACCTGTTTCTTGTTTAGCCGGCTGCCGGCGCCGCAGCCGGGAAAATCATATCTTCCCGTATGCGATAGCCCCGCCCTTGCCGCGGCGGCCTATTTCCACACCGCCTGCTCCGGATCAAAGCGCTGGCCGTTCAGCTCCTTGGCGAGCGCCGCTAGAACGCCCCCGATATCGATTGCAGCGCTGTCCTCATCGCTGGCATGCTCGCCGCCGCCGATGTCGAGGCGCGGGCCGCCGCCTTCGTCGACCGTTTGGACCTGCGGATCGCCGATCCAGATCACCAAATGGTCGGTGCCGTTCGGCTTGTCCGGGCCGATCAGGATTGGCAGCTCGATCAGTTCGGTGAGGTCGAGGCCCGGCACTGCCGCGTCCGGGCGCTTGAATCCAAGCGTAAGCTCGCGCGTCGTCGGGTCCCATTGCGGCGGCAACGCGGTTCCGCCAAGCGCGGCCGCCAGCACGGCGGAAATGCGTCCCGCGAGTTGATCCATTTTGATCGTTTTTCCGTCGCGCCATGGACCGGCAGCAAGGCGCACGGCGCGCTCAATGCCATAACCGCCCGGCGTCCAGCCGACGGCGAGCACGCCCGGCATTGCCTTGAGTTGCGCGAGCAAGGCAGGCGCGCGCGCCGGATCGACCTCCAGCCGAACGAGTTGATTGCCGGCGCGCAGGTCGGCGCAAGTCTGCACTAGGCTCGAATAGTCGACCCGCACGTTGAGCCCGCGCAGCGCCTTCACCAGGTCGGGCAGGCGATCGGAGGCGACGCGCACGCCGATCGAGCTTGGCGTTGTCTCGGTGAAATCCTCCGGCGCATCGACTATTTCTTCTTCGCGTGCCAACTGGTCACGGAATTCGATCTCGCTCATGTCGCTCAGATCGCTCGCGGCCACTTCATCGATCTCGGAGCCGCGGGTGATCGTGCCTTCAAGGGAAAACGTCGTCCCATCCTGCTTGCGCACGAGGCTCACGGCGACCGGGGTTTGATCGGGCTCGCTCTTTCCTGTTCCGACGAGCTTGCCGCTTTCGGGCCGCAGGGCGACCACGAACCGTTCTTTGCGATTGGAGAGCGGCGACACGGAATAGCAGAGGTCAAGCGTGGCGGAGACGGTTTTCCCACCCTTCCGCGCTTCGCGCCAGATCGCCTCGCTTGGCAGATCGCTCAGCAGTCCGTCCTCAACAATGGTGTAACGGACATTGTCATCGGCGAGCGGGCTCGGCTTGGCGTCTTTGTTCGCCTGCGACCAAACCGCCGAACTCGGCAAGATGGACGTAAAAAACGCAGCGACCACGAGGGCGGGTATGCGCATGAATGTCCTCATCGGGAAGGCGGGGAGAACGGACTCAAATAGCCTGGTCCGGAATGCTGTGCGCGCAGGCGACGCACCTGCCGGCCGCTTGACCAAGAGCATGTCCTCCCGGCAAGAACAAGACCGCGAGAACGATCGCCCAAGAGAGCCCCATGAAGCAGCGCCGCACCACTCATCCGTCCCCCGGCCATGCGGGTCGGCGCTACACCGGCGCATTCTTATTGGCTGTATTGACCGCGGGTCTTGCGATCATCCATCCGCTCGGCAGCGCTCACGGCGAGTCTGCCTTTCCATTCGGCCGCGAATTGACCGCGGAAGTCGCGCCGATGCCGGACACGCAACGCCAGCCGACCCTCGATATCGACGACAAGGGCCTCGCCGAGCTCGATCTCTGGTGCGCCAACGTGAAGGCGCGCCTCGTGGTCGTCGCCGACACGATCACGGTGCTTATCGGACCGAAGACCGAGCGGCCTTGCCCGCCAGAACAAGCGCGCGCCGACGCGGAAATCCTTGCTGGCTTGGCCGAGGTGACGAACTGGCGTCTCGAAGAGGACATCCTCGTGCTGACCGGCGGTCCGGCCACTTTGCGCTTCCGCCTGCAGACGAATTGAGAAAGCGGCCGTGCATCGGGCGTGGGGGCTTGAGACAGCGTGAACCGATCTTCGCCCATCGTGCGCTTGTGCGGCGTCGACAAGCTCTTTCCGAACGGCACGCGCGCTCTCGCAGACTTCACGCTCGAGGTGAAGCGCGGCGAGTTCCTGGCCCTGCTCGGACCCTCGGGCTGCGGCAAGTCGACGGTATTGCGATTGATCGCGGGGCTTACTCAGCCGACCGGCGGGGCGGTCGCCTGGAGCGGAACGGGCGAAGCGGAATCGGGCGCCGAGGGCCACGATATCGGCTTCGTTTTCCAGGAACCGACGCTGATGCCCTGGGCGACGGTCGCCGGCAATGTGGCGCTGCCGTTGCGGCTGAAGGGGATGCGCCGCGCTGAGTCTGCCGCGCGCGTCGCCGCGCTCATCGACCGCGTCGGCCTCGCCGACTTTGCCGAGGTTTTTCCCCGCGAACTATCGGGGGGCATGAAGATGCGCGTTTCGATCGCCCGCGCGCTTGCCACCGGCCCTGAAATTCTCCTGATGGACGAGCCGTTCGCGGCGCTCGACGAGATCACCCGCTTCAAGCTCAACAATGACCTGCTCGAACTATGGCAGGCCCTCGGCACGACGGTCGTCTTCGTCACCCACACCGTGTTCGAATCCGTCTACCTCGCCCAGCGCATCGTGGTGATGACGCCGCGGCCCGGCCGCGTTTTCGCGGAAGTCGCAATCGAGGCGCCATATCCGCGCGGCGAGGATTTCCGCGGGTCAATGGACTATGCCGGCTACTGCAGCAAGGTCGCGACGGCATTGTCTGCCGCCGTGTCCGAGGAGGGCGAGGCATGACGGCAGCCTACAAGAGCGCGCCGCGAGGCACGCAGCAGGCGAGTCGCGCGATGGCCCGCGATCGCTTTCTCCGGCTCCTGCTCCCCGCCGCGACGCTCTTGATCGGGCTTGCGCTTTGGGAGGCTGTCGTCGACATCAATGACATCCCGCCCTATGTCCTGCCGGCGCCGACGCTCATTGCGAAGACGCTTGTCACCGACTGGCAGGCGTTGTGGGCGTCGCTGCTGGTCACGCTGCGCACGACGATCCAGGGCCTTCTGCTTGCTTTTGGCGGCGGGGTAGCGCTTGCGATCCTGTTCAATCAGTCGCGCCTCGTGGAGTATTCGTTCTATCCCTATGCGGTGATCCTGCAGGTGACGCCGGTGGTCGCGATCGCGCCGCTGCTCCTCGTCTATCTGCCGCAGCCTTTGGCGGTGCTGGCCTCCGCCTGGATCGTCGCTTTCTTCCCGGTGCTCGCCAATGCGACGCTCGGCCTGCGTTCGGTCGATCGCAATCTCGTCGACTTGTTTGAGCTGTACGGCGCGTCGCGCATGCAGACATTGCTGCGGCTGAAATTGCCGGCGGCGTTGCCTTATATGCTTGGCGGCCTGAAAATCGCCGGCGGCCTGGCGCTCATCGGCGCGGTGGTTGCGGAAATTGCCGCCGGCTCCGCCGGGGCCGGCTCCGGGCTTGCCTATCGGATCGCTGAATCGGGATATCGCCTCGATATACCCCGTATGTTTGCAGCGTTGATCCTCCTGTCGGTCGCGGGCGTCGCGATCTTTGCTGCGCTTTCGCTTTTCTCCTATCTCGTGCTCCGCCGCTGGCATGAAAGCGTGCTCGCCGAGGAACGCTAACGATAGGACAAGCCTCGGGTCGCGCAGGCCCGGCCTCCCGCAAACGCAAATTTCGCGCGCGCAATCGCGCTCCGCTCCCACCTCATGGTGAGGCCGCGTTTCGTGAGCATCGGTGTTACCAGAGGGCCGGAAATGCTTGGGGAGCTTGCGCGTAAGCGCCTGCGCTGCCGTTGGTTGCTCGCAAGGGGCGCGGTTGACAAATCGGCATAGCCACGCCTGATAATCGGTCCCGATGATCGCTTCGTCGTCATTCCGGGGCGTCGCGCCGCCGCGGGCCGGAAGGCTTTTCACGGACAGAAATTACGAAATCCGTGGCGGCTGAGGTTCGCTCGGCTTCCGGAATGACGGTCCTGGCGAACCATCCGGAAACGCTCAAGCTCAAGACTCCCGAGGTTCAGATGGCCAATAAGCCCGCATCCGCAGCACCCGCCGAGCCTGCGGGCGTCAACGACGATATCGGCGAGGACAAGCGGCTACAGATATACCGCACGCAGCTCGTCATTCGCGAGGCGGAGCAGAAGGCCTACGAGCTGTTTCTGCAGAATCTGGTCAAGGGCACGAGCCATCTCTCGCTCGGCCAGGAAGCGATCGCCGCAGGGTTCGCCGCGGCGATGCGTCCCCGCGATCTGAGCTTCTGCACCTATCGCGGGCACGCGCATACGCTCGCGCGCGGCGTGGCCGTCGAGAAGGTTTTGGGGGAATTGATGCAGCGCGACAATGGGCTGATGCGCGGCAAAGGCGGCTCGATGCATCTGACCTCGGTCGAGCATGGCGTGATGGGCTCCTACGCCATCATCGGCGCGCATCTGCCGATCGCCTGCGGGGCGGCGCTGCGCGCGCAATACAAGGGGCAGGACGACGTGGCGGTGTGCTTCTTCGGCGACGGCACCACCAATATCGGCGCCTTCCATGAGGCGCTGAACTTCGCCGTGATCTGGAAGCTGCCGGTCGTCTTCGTGTGCGAGAATAATCTTTATATGGAATACACGCCGATCGCCGAGGTGACTGCCGTCAAGCACCCGGCGGCCGACCGCGCCGCGGCCTACAATCTCGATCGCATCATCATCGACGGCAACGACGCCGATATCGTCTACCGCACCGCGCAGGCGGCGTTCGCGCAAGCCCGCGCGGGGAAGGGGCCTTCGCTCATCGAGTGCCTGACCTATCGTCACAGCGGCCATTCGCGCGCCGATCCCGCGAAGTACCGGCCCGAAGGCGAGCTGGAGAAATGGAAGGAACACGACCCGGTGCCGCTCTACCGCGCGCGCCTCAAGCAGTTCGGCATCGGCGAGGACGCAATTTTGCGCATCGACGACGAGGTCAAGCGCATGGTCGAAACGGCGGTCGAGACCTGCAAGGCCGCCCCGCCGCCCGATCCCGGCATTCTGTTCACCGACGTCTATACCGATGGAGGCTGGGCATGGCGGAATTGACCTATCGCGAGGCGGTCACCCGCGGCATCGCCCAGGAGATGGCGCGCGACCCCGACGTGATCTTTTTCGGCGAGGACGTGGCGAAGCCGGGCGGCGTGTTCAAGACGACCGTCGGACTGCTTGAACAGTTCGGACCGAAGCGCGTGCGCGACTGCCCGATCTCCGAGCAGGCGATCCTCGGCGCCGCCATGGGCGCGGCGATGACCGGCCTCAAGCCGATCGCCGAGATCATGTTCTCCGACTTCATCGCGGTGTGCTTCGACTACATCGCCAACGAATTTCCCAAGACCCGCTACATGACCAACGGCCAGGTGCATATCCCGCTGGTCGTACGCACCGGCAATGGCGCGGGCTCCCGCTTCGGCGCCCAGCATTCGCAGAGCGTCGAGAACTGGTGCATGATGATCCCGGGCCTCAAGGTGGTTGCGCCGTCGACTCCGCGCGACGTGATCGGGCTGATGGCGGCTGCGGTGCGCGATCCCGATCCGGTGATTTTTTTCGAGCACAAGACGCTCTACGCCGCCAAAGGCGAGGTGCCGGAGGGCGAGATCGTGGATCAGCTCGGAACCGCGACCATCGTCAGGCCGGGCAAGGACGCGACCATTCTCGCGCTCGCCATGATGGTGCCGCGGGCGATCGAGGCAGCCGACAGGCTCAAGGCCGCGCATGGCATCGACTGCGAGGTGGTCGACGTGCGCTCGCTCGTTCCCCTCGACATGCAGACCATTCTCGGCTCGGTCGCGCGCACGCACCGCCTGTTCACCGTCGAGGAGAATCCGCGCCTGTGCGGCTGGGGCGCGGAGATCGTCTCGATCGCCGCCGAGGAGGCGTTCTACGATCTCGACGGTCCGCCGGTGCGGATCACCACGCCGCATGTGCCGCTGCCGGCCGCCGACACGCTCGAAGACATGATCTTGCCGACCGTCGAGCGCGTCGCCGAGACGGTGCGCCGCTCTCTCGAGGCTTAAGTGATGGTTGTGCGAGCCTCTTGCGGTTTACCTCTCCCCGTTGGGGAGAGGTCGGCGAGCATCAAGCAAAGCGAGA
>Ga0315534_1002276_pt1 | contig 13020 bp, 5 predicted proteins | sample SalMarSW160240MG_FD_203094 | JGI IMG/M metagenome (GOLD analysis project Ga0315534, IMG submission 203094) | Salt marsh sediment microbial communities from the Plum Island Ecosystem LTER, Massachusetts, United States - Salt Marsh Sediment SW1602-40 ... | reverse complement strand
TCCATTCATCGTTGGGATATCTGACTCCCGTTGAGTTTGAGGAGGCCTACTGGATGATGCAAGCAGAACAAATGTCTTCCCTAAGTTTGGCCTAAAAAGTGTCCAACTTAATGGGTCCACCACCGTCAATGTCGCCACCAGTTCCGGTCATGTTGAACTCAGCCCGGCGATCGTCAGCAGCGAAGCTCTGGGAGGGTACACGGTGGCCTGGAATGAATACTTCCCGGGACATGGCGCCTGGGATGTGTTTGCGCGCCGGGTGGGGAACACAGGGGTGATGGAGGACGCGTTCTCGGTGGGGTGGCTTACAGCTGCTTCGGGCTGCGGCGGGAGATATCCTGCAATAGGGGGTGGCGCGCCGACTGCGCTTGTGGCATGGACTGGATCCTGCTTCACAACCAGCAACGACATCATCGGCCGGTTGATCGGCTACCAACTATCGCTGCCGCTGATACAGAGATAGCTATCAGCTAACAGATAATAGCGAACAGCCAACAGCGAACAGCTGACAGCAAGAGGCTAAAAGCGAAGTTGGGGAGCATGGGAGCAGTGGGGCAAGGGGGGAGCTACTGCGAAACTCCCAGGCCCGCCTGCTCCCCCGCACCCTTGCTCTCGTGCTGTTGATCTCTCACCAAGCTCTTCCTGATCCCTGACCCCTGATTCCTGATACCTGAAAACTGATAACTGATAACTGCTTTCCCCAATCTTTTGATTTTTACCCATTTCCCTGTAATATAGTACGCAAGTACCATTACGCGGGGAGACCCCATCATGTCTGTCGCGCTGAATCCACCTCTGAAACACAGGATCGGCCGCTATCGCCGGCGCCTGCGGCGGGCGCTTGTCGTGATCCTCCAGGCGCTCGTCTGCCTCTCACTCATCGCCTCCAGCGCCGTCCCACCACATTCAAGCTTTGCTTCGTCCAACCCCATTACTACCGCTGACAGTCATCCATCTTCGGTCCAGAAACTTCAAGAGCGCCGTGCACCTGCACGCACACGCGAGAAGTCTCCTCTGGCGGTCGACGAACCTGGCAGCCGTGTCTGAGCAGGAACCAGCAACGCCGGTGTATGGCTCTTCCACGATGGCTCCTGGGAGCAGCGCAGCAACGGCCTGGGCAATGTCGAGGTAAAGAGCCTGGCGGTCAACCCTGCTGATCACGATGTGCTGCTCGCCGTCACGCCGGGCGGCGTCTACCGCACGATTAATGCCGGATTGAACTGGTCGCAGGTCAGCATGCCCTACACGCAGAGCGATTGGAACACCGTCTTCTGGGATCGTGCGGCCCCGTTCGAAGTTGTCATTTCCGGGCCTGATATGGGCGTTCTCTATGCCACGGATCCGCGTGCCGCCATATCCGCCGATGGAGGCGCCAGTTTTCATGGTTTGGACCTTCCACTGAACGCGGATCCCGAGGGGGATCCACAAACAGCCCAAGCCGTGCCAGGAGATGTGTGGGGCTTCAATGGCGTTTGGTACATCATGGGGAACAGCATCCACAATGTTCAACTAGGATGGCCCTGTCATCGCAGAGCCTTCTGGCGGAGAACCGGCCCTGGGCAACCCTGGGAGTTTATGTGCACATGGCCGGCAGAGAACTGGGATGTCTGGCGCTATATCAGTGGTTTATGGTCGGATACCACACATATCTACGGTCTCTTTGATCATATGGTGGGCAACCCGATCATCGATAGCATCAATTCGGGTCTGAGCTGGACGAAGAGCAGTCAGATTCTAGACACGTACAAGGGCATTCTTGCTGATCCTGTACGGGCAAACCGGCTCTGGGTCCTTGCTAAAAATTCACTCTATTATTCGGACAGCGGTTTAAACGGTTTCGTCGGTGTCTCTGGTCTCTCCATGCCTTCAGGCACCCGTGCAGTAGCAGTCGACGGCTACAAGGGTGTGGTCTATACAGGGTCTGGTAATCGGGGCTTTGCCTATTCGGAGACGGGTGAAGCAAGCTGGACGCGTGCCGATATCCCGCTTGGTGGCCCAGTTACAACAAGCACGGCATTGGACGTCCTCGCCGCTGAGCAACCCGCCATCCTCGATCCGCCTGATCGCAGCACGATGAACGACTGCAGCTCGAAGAATGGCGATGGCGACCCGCGAGAGTGTCAGCTCTCCAGCGCCGGCCAAACCCAGGGCTATGCCGGCGATCCGGTCAACACACGTACGGGCAACCTTTCTTATGGCCTGGTCGACCTGGAAGTCCAGACGATGAGCATGCCGCTCACGTTCCAGCGATCGTACAGCTCGCAGGCGGTCGCGATTGAGGACGGTCCGCTGGGGTCGCGCTGGACGCACAACCACGACACCCGCCTGATCTTCCCGGACGATCCCGGAGGCGAGCCAGAGGAGGTGTGGTTCAAGGCGCATTCCGCCAACCAGTACCGCTTCTTTATTGGATACTCCGGTGAATTCGTCCCCGATGTCGGTGTGCAGGCAGAACTGGTCGAGGAGCCCGGTCCGCCGGTCCAATACCGCCTGACGACCGCCTCACAGAGCGAGTACCTGTTCGACGAAGACGGTGTGCTAATCGAATGGGCGGATCCTCAAGGTCGAGTCTTCACCTATACCTACGATCTCTCGGGCAAGCTCGAACGCGTCACTGCCCCGGACGGTGTCCGCTACCTCGAATTGACCTATGATCCGGACGATCGCATCAGCTCGGTCGCGGATCACAGCGGCCGCAGTGTGAGCTACGCCTACGATACCAACGGTGACCTCACCGGCTTCACCGATGTCATGGGCGAATTCTGGTCCTACACCTATGATGGCAACCACCAGCTGACTCACATCGTCGACCCGCGCGGCGTGACCACGCTGCGTACAGAATACGAAGCCAGCCCGCCAACCGTCGTGGATTTCAACGCCGTCACGGTGAGTTCTTACGGCAGCGGGCAGGACAACGATCCGACGCATACGATCGAGGATTCAGGCGCCACGCTGCACCTTGGTGGCAACGCCTGGAAGGTGATCGATTTTCCCTACACGGTGACCATCGGCACGCGCCTGGCGTTCGATTTCAAGAGCCCTGTTGAAGGCGAGATCCATGCCATCGGCGTGGATGACGATAATGACTGGTACGAGCGACCGGCATTTCAGCTTTATGGAACCGACAGCTCTGATATGTTCCAGGAGTACAACAACTATGCCGGCAACGAGCCGGATTGGGTGCACTACAACATCCCGCTCGGTGCCTTTGTTACGGGGGATATCGAATACCTGGTATTCATCAACGACCACGATGTGACCACGCCTACGGCGGAAAGTTATTTCTCAAATATCGAGCTGTACGAGACTTACACGCGCGTGGCGAGGCAGTACAACGGTGAGAACGAGCTGCTCGTCGAGCTGAGCTACGGTCCAGGCGGTACCACCACGATCACTGATGGCTTAGGCAATATCACAACCCACCAATACGATGAACAGGGCATCTTGTATGAGCAGATCGACGCGCTCGGTGGCGTGAAAACGCGGGGCCTGAGCCCCAACTATCGGCCGAGCTCGGTGATGGATCCCGCCGGGGATGTATTGGAGATGGATTGGACGCCTGACGGCGCCAACTTGCAGTCGATCGCCGACCCGGAAGGCGGCCAGACCGATTTCACCTATGACACGCTCAACAACATCACGGAGGTCGTCGACCCGCGCGGCTACCTCACCACATTCACCTATGACGGCACACGGGTGACCTCCAGCACCGATCCGCTGAGCAATACGACGACATTCACCTATACCACCCCTGCAGATGCACCCCAGCCAGAGGGGCTGTTGAAGACGATCACGGATCCCTTAGGGCGCGTGACAAGCTTCACCTACGACTCGCTGGGCCAGCGTACAACGATGACCGACGCGGCAGGCAGCTCCTGGTCCTTCGACTACGATGTTCTCGGGCGCCTGGAGCAGATCACAGATCCGCTGGGCCACGTGCAGTGGGTTGAATATGACGCCGCAGGACATCTCCTGCGCGTTATCCAGAATTATGATCTCGGCTATTCACAGAACGCGCAGAACGTCTACAACATCACCACCGAATTCGATTACGACCAGGTGGGCAACTTGCTCAGTGTCACCGACAGCCTGGGCCGCGTGACGACCTACGCCTTTGAAGATGCCGATCGCCTGGTGCAGGAGGCTAATCCGGCCGGGCACATGACCGGCTACGCGTACGACCTGGCCAGCAACCTCACCACAATTACCGATCCGCTCGGGCGCGTGACCCAGTTCCACCATGACGCGCTGAACCGGTTGGATGAAATCGAGGATCCGCTGGGTGGTGTCACAGCGCGAGATTACAACACCGACGGCACACTCGCCTCGAGCACCGACCCGCTCGGCCGGGTGACGACCTTTACCTACGATGATGCTAAGCGGCTCGTCAGCGTGCTTGATCCGCTGGGTGGAACGAGCTTGCTGAATTACGATCTTGCGGGCAACCTGCTCACATCGACCAATGCGCTCGGGCATACCACAGCCTATGCGTACGACCCGCTCAACCGTCCCGATCAGGTGACGGATGCGCTCGGCGGAGTCACGCAGTACGTCTACGACGCGGTGGGCAACCGGATCCAGGGGCAGGACGCCAACGGCCATATCACGATCTTTGAATACGACGCCCTCAACCGGCTGGTTTCGCAAACCGATCCAAATGGCAACCTGACTTCCTGGGCCTATGACGAGATTGGTAATCTCAGCCAGGCGACCAATGGACTGGGTAACTCGACAACATTCTCCTACGATGCTTTGAACCGGCTGTCGCTCACGATAGATGCACTCGGAAACACCACACACTTCGCATACGATCCCCTGGGGACGCTCACCACACTGACCGATGCAAACGGCGTCATCACGCATTATGAATACGACGTGCTGGACCGCCTGGTGGGCGTGGTCGAGAATTCCGATCCGATCAACCCGCCGGATTCGCAGACCAATGTTCCGACGGGCTACACCTACGACGCGGTGGGCAATCTGCTCTCCATCCTGGACGCCAACGGGCACCTGCGAAGCTACTCGTACGATGATCTCGATCGTCGTGTCGCTGAGATCGACGCTCTGGGCCATACCGCTTCGTTCACCTACGACGCGATGAGTCACCTGATTCTGCACACCGACGCGCTGGGGTTCACCACCCAATACGGGTACGATGCCGGCGACCGCCTGACGAGCATCGATTATCCGAGCCCGGATGCAGACGTCACCTTTGACTACGATCTGCTTGGCAACCTGACCGAAATGGTGGACGGGGTTGGGACGACGACCTGGGCTCTCGATGCGCTCAGCCGCCCGCTCACGGTGAACGATCCGTTCGGCGGTCAGGTCGCCTACACCTACGACGCCATCGGCAACCGCCTTTCGCTTGAATATCCCTCCGGCAAGCAGGTCAGCTATGACTACGACCCGGGCGACCGTTTGGTGGAGGTTGAGGACTGGGACAGCGGCGCCACTGTGTATACCTATGATGCTGCAAACCGGCTGACCGCCGCATCACTACCGAACGGGGTGCTTTCGAGCTACGGCTATGACGCCCTCGGGCAGGTGACCTCGATCGAACATGCTCTCGGCGCGCAGACACTGGCTTCATTCGAGTACAGCTATGACGCCGTCGGCAACCGCGTGCAGGCGATCGAGGGCGTGCAGGATCCACTCTACGAGATGTTCCTGCCGCTGGTTAGTAACGGAGCGACCGCTGTGCCAGCTCTGCATAGTGAAGAGCCGCTTGAGCCGACCACCACACCGACATTCACATCGACACCCACACCATCGAGTACGATCACACCTTTGGTGACCCCCACGGCGACATTGACGTCGCTGCCGACCGGCACCGCCACATTGGAGCCGACCGCAGAAGAGACCGCGACGGCTACATCGACCTTAACATCGACGGCGACGGCTACACCGACCTTGACATCGACGGGGACGCTGACGTCGACTGCCGCATCGACGCGCACGCCGGAGGGCGTTTCCGGGTTGACCGCGGGGCGAGGTAATCTGGCCGCTCTAGTGGCTTATCAGCCGAATTCGATCGACGCCAAACCAGCGGCGAGTGTCGGATGGAACTTGCGCACGATCAATTACACCTATGACGCGCTCTACCGCCTGACCGCGGCGGATTACTCGAGCGGCGAGTTCTTCCATTACGCCTACGACGCGGTCGGCAACCGCCTGTCGCAGACGATGCAGGCCGGGACCGAGAACTACACCTACGATGCTGCTGACCGTTTGACCTCGCTCGACGGCACGCCCTTCATCTGGGATGACAACGGCAGCCTGCTCTCGGATGGCGAGTGGACCTACGCCTACGACCATGCCGATCGTCTGACGACGATCAGCGGAACCAGCGGCACCTTCAACTACGCCTACAGCGGCCTCGGCGACCGCCTGCAGGGCCCCGACGGAGAGAACCCGGTCGACTTCACGCTCGACCTGCACGCAGGGTTGACGCAGGTGCTTGAGCAAGGATCTGAGTCATACCTCTACGGTATAGGTCGCATCGGCGCCGAAGCGAGCGGAGAGCAGGCGTACTTTCTGAGCGACGCGCTCGGCAGCGTGCGCGGCGTGAGCGGCGAAGATGGCGAGATGGACCTGGCGCGCGGCTACACGCCCTTCGGCGAAACGCTCAGCCAGGCCGGATGGGGCGAGAGCGACTACGGGTATGCCGGAGAGTGGGGTGATCCCGCCGGGTTGCTCTACCTGCGGGCGCGCTACTACATGCCGGATAATGGAATTTTCACCCAGAGCGACCCTTGGCATGGTGATCTGACGAGGCCTCAGACTTTACCTGGCTATGCCTACGCCAAAAATAATCCTGTTACGTTGTCCGATCCAGGCGGTCAGTGCTACGGGGATTTTGACTTCTTGCGAGGAGTTGAAGGGCAGAATTGTCAGAACCTGGATATGGCGTTGATCATCATGAGAAGCGAGTCAGCAACACCTTTGCAGAAACAAATGGCTGGAGCCTATGTGGGTGCATGGGGTATCGCTCACACATACCTCGCTGCTGGTGCGGTCGGCCTCGCTGTAGCTAACCCAACATTTCCACTAATCGGATCAGGAGTGGGTGGCGGCACTGCTTGGGCTCAGCAAACCATGGCGGAGTCCGGGATATGTGGATGCGTTGCGCAAGAGCAAGCTTATGAAGGAAATCGAGGGAAGGCTGCGCGGCAAGGAATTATCCAGGGTTTCCTCGGTGGTGCAATATTTGGAGGCGTATCATCCCTAGGTGCAGTTGGACAAACCGTGTCAGGTGCTGCCGGGGGAAGCCTCTCGGCATACGGGATGTACGCTGCAGGGCGTAACGCCATACAGAATGGGATCAATCCATGCAATGCCTTGGGCTTTGGGCTTTCAGCCATCGGGCTGGGTTTAAGCACCTATCAATTCCGTCGAGGTCTAACCAATCTAAGCGCTAGCCCATCGAACGTTGGAGGGTTGAGTCCTATTGAGAGGGGAAAGATTGGCATAGAGTTATCAAAAGAATATGTCGAGAACATGGGATGGCGAATTGTTGGTGAGGAAGTTACTATAGATACTTCTGCAGTGAGGGTAAGAGTTGATCTAGTTGCTTTGACTGATAATGACGTACTAGTTTTAATTGAATCGAAATATGGTCCAACTGCAAGATTGACACCTAATCAAAAGGTAGGCTATCCGTTGATCAGGTCAACTGGCGGAATACCACAAGGCGCTAACGCAGCTGCTGCGGATCTCCTGCCGGGTCAGCCGCTTCCTCGGACGGATGTCATTGAGCTTTGGTGGAACCGATGAGTAAAAAAGCTTGCAAAGATTTAATAAACGAGGTTATGCAATATGCCCGCGAGGAGCTACTTGTCCGAGGGTACAAAAAGCGCACCGGCCAGATCTTCACTCTTGAGCTATCGACTGAATTCCTGGGATGGTTAGGCTTAAACCGTGCAGTCAATCGAGGCGACGGCTCAATGGCTATCAATCCTGTGGTCGGGGTTAGGTTTCAGGTGTTAGAGCACACTCTCGCGAGGATAATGGATGAAGATCCTCAAACTTATGTTCCGCCAACGATTAGCATCAATGTAGGCTATTTAATGCCTGAGAGCACTTATCAAACATGGGTGTTCGAAGAGAGAGCTGATAATCAGAAAACGATGGTTGAAATGTTGTCGGCAGTTGAGAAATATGGTCGGCCTTTTATGATCTCCATGGCAGATTTGGAATCCATCCAAAGAGCTTTCGAGGCTAAAGAATATTCTTTACCTGAAAACCGCAAGTATCGTCTGCCACTGATCTATCACATGCGAGGGGAAGGCGACAGAGTTCACGCCGAGTTGCAGAAGGAGCTGACCGAAATCGGCGAACGCGAAGACCTGGCTGCGCAGCAATACCGCCAATTCGCCGAGAGATTGAAGAGCCAGTTATTGTAGAGCATATTTGTAAAATAAAATATCATCTGTCGTAAGTCTGCCTGATGAAGTCCCCGGCACCTGGCAGGTGCCGGGGACTTGCGCGATTCGTGGTCGTCAGCGCGCCCGAATAGACGTATGATTAAAGCATGCACGTATCTGCTGGCAGGCTCTCCACCGGCCGGACCTTCCTCATCTTCTGCTGCACACTGTTCTTCGTCTCTTCCGTTTCTGGATCTCACCTACCGACCGGTACTTCACCTCTGATACTGCCAATCGAACCAGAACCATCCATGAATCAACAGAACTGCCCGACGCTGGATCCGCCGGCTGGTCCTACTGTCATGGTCTCGAACGAAGCCGATCTGCGCTACCAGGCCTACAACGCCGCGCCGGGCACGACAATTTGGATCGAACCTGGCACGTACAACATGAGCGACTTCGTCCACATCGTCAATTCAGGCATCGCTTTGCGCGGGTCAACCGGCGAACGCGGGGAGGTGATCCTCGATTTCGGCGGCATGGCCGGTGGACATTTCGGAATCCTCGTAGAAGCGGACGATGTGACCATCGCCGACCTGACCATCCGGGAAGCCAGCGACCACGGTGTCTCAATCCAGGGCTCCGACCGCCCGCTGCTCTACAACCTGCACATCCTCGACATCGGCGATCAACTTGTGAAAGTGAACCCGGCCGGCAACGGAAGTGAAGACGGCGTGCTCGCCTGTTCCCGCCTCGAGTACACCACCACCGCACCGGATGAATACACCAACGGCATCAGCGCCCATGACGCCCACCGCTGGACGGTGCGGGACAATGAATGGCTGCGCATCCGCACGCCTGGGAACTCGCCCGTGCCGGCGATCCTGTTCTGGTCCGGGTCGAGCGACACGATCGTCGAACGCAACCTGCTCGTCGACTGCTACCAGGGCATCGCCTTCGGCAACGCCAGCCACGGCGTTGGGGATCACACCGGTGGGATCGTGCGCAACAACATCATCTTCGCCAGCCTGCAGCATGATGTCGTGATCGAGATGGTCCACGCTACGGGTTGGCTCGTAGCGCACAATACAGCCTACCTTCTCAACCCGGCGCCTGGCTTGACATGGGGTATGGAAACACGCTTCGCCGACAGCAGCGGGACCTTCGCCTACAACCTGACCAACCTGGCCATCCTCGGGGATCGGGACGGCGCCGCCGGAACGCTCACCGGGAATCTCACTGGCGCTGATTCGACCTGGTTCATTGATGCGGCCGGCGGCGATCTGCACCTAACACCAACCGCGACCAGCGCCATCGACCAGGCTGTGACGCTGGCTGAAGTGACACTCGATTACGATGGTCAGGCGCGCCCCTATGGATCGGCGCCAGATGTGGGAGCGGATGAGTGGTATCCTGCTGCCCGGTTGTTCCTTCCGCTGATCCTCAAGTGACGGCGAACAGCCAACAGCTAACAGTAATCGCTGACCGTTCTGGGATCAGCGGCGCATTGCCTGGGTGATGAGCATACGGTTAGGCTTTATGAAACAGATGGGTGTGTGTAACCGCGCAGACAAATGCCTCCCGGGGTTCGCATGAAAAGCATCCAAGCTCGAGTCTTATTCGCATCCCTTCTCCTGCTGGCAGCTGCGGAAGTAGTTCCGCACCCGGAAACGACCGCCGCTCAGCAAGAGGATGGCAAGGATCCGGGGACCCTGCCTGCTGCCCCTGCGATAGCGAGCGTGTGTGGCGTGATCACGACCTATGAAGACGGCCTGACACCAAGCAGCGAAATCCATGTCGCCACGGGTGGAAGCGACCTCACCGGCACCGGCACCTCCGGAAACCCGTTCGCCAGCATCGAACGCGCCGCACAGGATGCGACCCCCGGCACGGCGATTGTCGTGCACGCCGGCACCTACCCTGGGGGACAGTACATCGCCAATCTAGCCGGCACATCGGTTGCGCCGATCTGGATCGGTGGGGCCGCAGGTGAAGCTCGGCCTGTGCTTAGCGGAGGGACGAACGGGATCCAGTTCTCGCGCGCCGCCTACCTGATCGTGCACGATCTGGAGGTCACCGGCGCCAGCGGCAACGGAATCAACACCGACGACGGGGGGGACTATGCAAACAACCTTGCCGCGCACCATGTAATCTTCCGCAACCTGTACATCCACTATATCGGCGGCGATGGCAACCAGGATTGTCTCAAGCTCTCCGGTTTGAACGACTACTTTGTGCTCAACAGCGAGCTAGCGTTCTGCGGCGGTAGCGGCTCTGGCAGCGGCATCGATCATGTCGGCTGCCACCATGGCTTAATCGCCTACAATTTTCTGCATGATAACTCCGGTAACGCCGTGCAGACCAAGGGCGGCAGCGAGGACATCGAGATCCGGGGCAACTACATTGTGGATGGCGGTGAACGCTCACTCAATATGGGCGGTTCAACCGGTTTCACCTACTTCCGTCCCCCACTCTCTGAGACAGAGACGAATGCTGAAGCCCGCGACATCCGCGCCGTGGCCAACCTAATCGAGGGATCGGTGGCGCCGATTGCCTTCGTCGGCTGCGTGGACTGCCTGGCCGCGAACAACACGATCGTAGATCCCGAAAACTGGATCCTGCGCATCCTGCAAGAAACGACCAGCACCCCACCCTACACATTTGAGGCCTGTGGGAACAACACGGTCGTCAACAACCTGTTTACCTTCGACCGCTCAGCCATCTCTACCTACGTCAACATCGGTCCCAGTACCGCCCCGGGGACATTCACCTTCGCCAATAACCTGTGGTACGCCGACGATAACCCGGCCCAGTCTGCGCCCACGCTGCCGGTTACAGAGATGAACGGCGTCTACGGACAAGATCTACTATTTATCGATGGATTTCAGATCGACTCGGCCAGTCCAGCCTTCCGGAGCGGAATGCCGATAAGCGGCGTGAATGGGGACTTGATCGGACAGTGCTACGCCGATCCACCCTCGATCGGGGCTTATGAATTCCTGTACCGGATCTGTCTGCCGATCATATTGCGATGAACATTCCCTTCCAGGGCTGAAGGAAAAGCCCCCGGGTGGTTCTACCCGGGAGCTTTGATCACAGTCTGGGAATGGCTACTCAGATATCGCCGGTTTGGGTGGCAACTTCCCTGAGAAGCTCCCGGCCTCTCCCCACTCCAATCCCTGGTTGTCGGGGGTTCTCAAATAGAGAGCGTGCTACTCATCGTCGTAGTCGTAGTTGAGGTCTTCTTTGCGGAAGATAAAGCCCAGCTCCTCAAGCAGACCAACCGCAGCCGGGTGCATCATCCCGCCCGAGCGCAGCGGGTGCTCGCTGAAAAAACGCATGAGGTAATCGGCGATCTCTTTCTCCTCACCGATCGGCACATTGGGGAAATGGAACTCTTGACCGGTAAACTGGTTCACCACTGCCGCGTGCGAGCGTGATGTTTCACCATAGTTGAGCCACTGCTTGCGTTTCTTGGGGATAAAGCTCATGGCTTGGGCATCCCCTCCGAGTGAACCGAACTTCACAATCAGCATACAGGCAATTTTAAAATTCAATAGGGTGTCTCTGGTGGGATTCTGATTGCGAGATGAGAAGATCTCCAGAGATATTCATGGACTGAGGGCGGGCCATCGAAGGACAAGGGACTTCCTAACAAATCAAAAACCGAATGGCCTAAATCCATCCATCTTCACTTCAGGCCACCCTTTAACTCACTTTAAGGCGATCCTCAGTCATCCGGGAAAATTTCTTGGGATGTCATGGACGACACCGATCACGTCGGATTGGCGCCTGAGTTTTTCCAATAGTCGTCATTACGCGGGATTGATTCGAGACCAACGTCTACGGAGTTCGATCAACACTTGCAGATATCCCGAAAAACCTATCAGAACACGCGGAGCAGATCCAATACACCCTTTCAACCGTCACTCTGGCCTTGATGTAACTCTATGGTTCTTCAGCGCTTTCCAAATCCAGTGGCCCCGTCTGGATGAGTTCGTCAGCGACATCCTGGGTCTCGCTTGCCGAGCTCATATAGCGGGCGTTGGAATCACGCAGGCGGTTGCCCAAAGATTGAGCCATACTGTGCCAAAGCTTAGCGGCGAGTTCGGGTTCGTTCGCCATCAATGCTGTTAGCGAAGAGCGAGTAAAGCACAAGACTTCCATCGGTTCCAGGGCGATGACGGAGGCTGCGTGCGTCGCTCCGATCAGCATGGATACCTCTCCGAGAGTCTCTCCAACACCGGCCTCAGCCACGCCAATAACCTCGTCCGAGTGGTTGCTCATCATGATGACGGCCCGGCCCCGGAGAATGATAAACAGGTTGTGGCCCTTCGTCCCCGCGCTAAAAAGGATATCGTCCTTGACATAGAATTCACGCTTCCCCAAGGAAATCAAAGAGTCTACCTGCATCCGGCTCAATCCATGGAACAGCGGGAACCCCATGACAAGTTCACGGATGTCTTCGTAGCTTGTCTCGTCGAATTTCTCTCGTAAAGCTTCCGTGATGCGTGCCTCTTCCTCCAGGCGCACATTCCCGGCGACGATGATTTCGTACATCTCCGGACCAAATTCGCGTCGGGTCAGTTTGCGAAGTTCACGCCATCGCCTTTGGAAGGCTATATACGCCTCGAAGGGATTATCGCTGGGAACG
>Ga0315534_1002275_pt1 | contig 13022 bp, 7 predicted proteins | sample SalMarSW160240MG_FD_203094 | JGI IMG/M metagenome (GOLD analysis project Ga0315534, IMG submission 203094) | Salt marsh sediment microbial communities from the Plum Island Ecosystem LTER, Massachusetts, United States - Salt Marsh Sediment SW1602-40 ... | reverse complement strand
ACACCTGTGGGTCTATCCGATCGTAATTCCGAATGTCGTTGCGTCTTAAATCGAATGGTATTCCAGACCACTCGTGTCCAACGGTAACAACGGGCGCATTTGTTGCTTCGGGGACCTCAGCGACCAGGGGCGAATTTGGCCCAAATACCGTTTCCGCCGCCGCGTAACGAGGTATCTCGCGGTGCAGAACGATTGAGCCGACTATCAAAGTTGATCCAGCACATACACCCCAACCCACGAAGGGACTGTTAATATACTTGCACAGTACGACGACAGTCCCGAGTGCTGCGAACAAGGCCACGATCACTAGCCAGCCGTGAGGCGTCGTTTCATGTCCACCTACATGCCCGAGTGCCGCGAAACTGACTCCCACGACACAGGTTGTGCCCGTAGCCAGCCACGGGGCCCATCGCTTTGCGTAGTGACTCCACCAGCTTTGGTCGCCTGACCACAGTAGGTTGTCGAGGTACTTCCCGAAGAGCAACGCCATCGCGGGGGCCGCCGGCAAGATGTACGGGGGCAGTTTGCAGCGGGACATCGTAAAGAACGCAAGGCACCAGAGGCTCCATAGCGCCAAGAATCCCATAGCCGGAGTCCGTTGTTCCCGAATCCGTTTTGCGCCTGATGTCAGGTAGTCGAGGCAGGGGATCGTGATAAACGACCAGGGGTGGCCCCCAATCAGAGCCACCGGCAGGAAGAACCAAAACGGCTTGGCGTGAAAGGCGCCGCCAAAACGCTCGATGTTGTGGCGGTAGAAGAATTCGTACGCAAAACCGGGCGCCCGAGATTCAACCGCGATAAACCATGGCGCAGCGATCGCTGCGACGATCCCTCCGTGCAACAGCCAGTGACCGACGCTGGGCAGAGTCGTTCGGTGTGAGAGCCAGCCGAGAGCAAACACAGGTGGAATGAACAGCACGAGAGCGACCGGCCCCTTCGCCAAAAAACCCAGGCCGCAAGCCACGGCCGCACAAAGCCACCATCCGAGCCGGAGTGATCCGGTGCGAATCGCTTCATAAGCCGTAACGAGGGACAACGTGACGCAACACGCGAGCAGGCCGTCGATCAAGAGTATGCGGCTCGCCCCAAGAAAACCTACCGATAACAACAGAACGACTCCGGATAGCAGGCCCACACGACTGCCGAACGCACGGTTTCCGAACCACATCGTTGCCGCCAGGGTAACCAGCCCGCACAAAGCGGGAACAAGCCTTGCCGACGACTCGGCGACTCCGAACACCGAGTAGCTGGCCGCACAGAGCCAGTACAGCAGAGCGGGCTTGTCGTAGTACGTCCGAAAGTTGAGGCGAGGGACCAACCAGTCACCGGATTCGAGCATCTCGCGCGGGATCTCCGCGTAGCGTGTTTCGTCGCGGTCGATCAAAGGATAAGAGAGCCCGGTCAGCAGCAAGAGAGCCGCCACGGCGAACAGCACGGCCTGCAGCCACAAGAGGCGTTTGTCGCTCACCGAATCTTCTGAATCGGCCGGAGGCGCCTGTGACGCCGCTTCCTCTGGACCGGGAAACTGAACATGGTTCCACCAAAACCGGATCAAGGCGGACAGTACGACCGGAATATGCCAAATCGACACCGTGCTCTGCCCCTCAATCCGCGGGCGATGAGTCACGCCCACTTCCACGACAGAGCCCCCTCGTTGTCTAAGCCGCGTTAGCAGTTCCGAGTTTACCAGGAAACCATTGCTTGTGATGGTCAGGTGTTGTAGCGTCTCTCGATGAAACATCTTGAAAGCACAATCGACATCCCTCACTCCTGTACGCAGCAAGGCGCGCACCAAATGATTGTAGACGCGGGAATAAAAGCACCTGAGAGGCGAGTCTTTGCGGTCGATTCGATAGCCGCAGACGACTTCGTAGTTCTCAGCGAGCAGTGCGAAACGGCTCAGCTCACGGAGGTCAAACTGCACATCGGCGTCGGTGAAGACGACCAGGTCGCACCTCGCTGCCGCAAACCCGGTGCGGAGTGCGGCGCCGTAGCCACGATTTTCCTCATGGCGTAGGAGCCGTACTGCCGGTCGTCCCGCGGCGAGACTTTCCACGCATTCGGCTGTACCGTCGCGGCTGCCGTCATCGACGACTATGATCTCATAGTCGGTTGTGATTGCTCGTAGGGCTGATTCCGCTTTTGCGATAGCTCGAGGCAGCGCATCCTCCTCGTTCCATGCAGGCAGTATCAAAGAGATGCATTGGGGCGTTGTCGCGGACTTCACACCCGCCTCGTCTCCTGACAAATGTGTCACAGTTCGCTTCCTTGCGAAATGGGCCTGGGGTACTCGTTGTACTCTCAGAATTCCGTGGCATACGACTGGACAATGCGCGCCGCCTTTTTACTAAACTCTTAGGAGTTAGAGGCAAAAAAAACTGTCTGTCGTCCAAGGAGGATTCGATTGTGGTTTTCCACGAAAGCTTTAGAGCCTCTAACAAAACCGCCGGTTCGTCGGCAAACTCGCGTTTTTGGTGGTGCATCCATGATGTTTTGTTAGACGCTATTGGTAATATCGGCAATGCCAGTCCGAAGAGTTCTACGGATCGATAACAATCGCTCAGTCAGTTAGCCCACATCCAGCTGGCATAGCTAGCAAACGAATCCGCGGTGTGCCATTCTGGCCATAAAGCCTACATTCAGCTTACCGAAGAGGAATCGAGATCCGGAAACGGTGCGTCACGCGGCCCACCGACCACCAACAGATCCTCCTGCAGCGCCTTGGACTCGCAAGGCCCGCCAACATTAAACAATCGGAAATGTAGTGGAAACTTTCGGGCTCAAACCCTACAAAAACCAGTGTTTCTGCCGGTTGCTGGGGAACTTGGGTTAGCGTGCAGGATTCCACGAATGGGGGCGGTACTCTATCCTGGGGCCGCCACTTGCGGCGCCACGGCGATTCGCGCGCCGCGGCTGCACCCGGGTTCAGATTCTCACGACCCGGCCGCTCTGAAGCGACTGCAACTGCTTGCGGCACAACACGACCGCGTCGCGGGCCAGCGTGCCGTCGAGCATCCCCGCGGGTCGGTTCTGGCGGGCCGCCCGGGTCACATCCTTCAGCTCGGCTTCAAACGCCCGCAGCGGATCGCCCGAACCCAGTCGGGGCCGGGCGGCCGTGCCCGACTCGTCGAGCACGGTCAGTGGCGAGAGCGCGACGGGTTTGTCCCGAATCACCGCGAAATCGAACAGCACCGTCGCACGTTCAAAATGGATTTCGAACCCCTGCGTAAATGATCGTCCCTGCTGGTCGATAACGCCCGACGTCGCCGTGACGGCCACCGGCTGGTTGCCGTCGTATAGGAATTGGGTGGTGAAGTATTTGGCCACGTCGTCCTGCAGGCGTCCGGCGGAAAAGATACGGTCCGGCATGCCGAACATCAAACGGATGAAATGGGCGTCGTGGATGTGCAGATCGTACATCGGGCCGCCAATGACATCCGCGTCGAAGTAGTTGGCGATCCACAGAGGATTGGAGACCACTCGTTTGAAACTGCCGCCCATCAAACGGCCGTACTTCCCGCTGTCGGCCAGATCCCGGATACAGGAATACTCCGGAAAGTACGGCAGCACGTGTCCCACGCACAGTTGCCGGCCCGCCCGCTCCGCCGCGGCGACCATCTGCCGCGCGTCCCGGGCCTGCAAAGCGATCGGTTTTTCGCAGAAGACGTGCTTGCCGGCCCGCAGGGCGGCGATCGTTACGTCCCTGTGCAGCGCGGGCGGCAGGCAAACGTCCACCAGGTCGACCTCCGGATCGTGAAGCAAGTCGTCGGTCTGATCGTACGTGCGAATGCCTTTCAAATCCATTCGCTTGCCCCGCGGGCCGAAGTTCCCTTTGATGGAGCGCCAATCCCCCGACAGCTTCTTCCGATCACAGTCCGCCATGGCCACAACTTTCGCGCCGCGCACCTTGGCGTAAGACAAGTAATGGATCATGCCCATAAAACCGATACCCGCGATCCCGACCCGCACCATGAATCTACTGTCCTCCCCACCAAATCAGGAATCAGAATTCGAACGCCGTGCCTCGGCCGATGCCAGCCGCGAAGCAGCTTCGTCCCATGCGCCCGCATCGCGGGGTTCGTATGGCTCGAGCGAGAAACTTCGGCGGACGACCGATCGGGCGTCGTGCAGCGAACCGATGGCGCCGGCGGCCACGGCCTGCATCAGTACATTGCCGGTCGCTGTGGCTTCGATCGGTCCAGCCAGCACGTGCCGCTGGCAGGCGTCCGCGGTCATCTGGCACAGCATGCGGTTGCGCGTCCCGCCGCCCACGATGTGAATGACTTCGATCCGTCCGCCTGCCAGTTGTTCGAGCCATTCGAACACCCGCCGGCACTTCAAAGCAATGCTCTCCAGCGCGCAGCGGATCACGGCCCCGTCGGTCTCGGGCACAGGCTGCCCCATGTCGGCGCATGCCTGGCGAATCGCGTGAGGCATGTCGTCCGGCGCGAGGAATCTCGCGTCATCGGCGTCGGCAACCGATTGCAGGGCCGGCGCTTGCCGGGCCAGGCCGATCATTTCTTCCCACCCGCGGTCGCGCCCGTCGCGCTGCCAGATGCGGCGGCATTCCTGCAACAACCACAGTCCCATGATATTCTTCAACAGCCGCGTCGTGCCGTTGACCCCCGCCTCGTTCGTGAAATTCAAGCGGGCGGACTCTTCCGTAATCACCGGCCCCGGAACCTCGGCGCCCATCAGCATCCAGGTGCCCGAACTGATGTAGCACCAATCCGCGCCGCCGGCCGCCGCCGGCACCGCCACCACGGCGCTGGCCGTGTCGTGCGCCGCCGGCAAGACCACGTCCACGCCCGACAGTCCCGTGCGACCGGCCACGTCGGTCCGCAAGGGCCCCAATCGCGTCGCCGGCTCGCTTAAGGATTGAAACAACGACGGCCGTAAATCCAGTCTCTCCAGCAACGTCCAAGACCAGTTCCCTTCACGCGGGTCGACCAACTGCGTCGTCGATGCGTCGGTACGCTCGCAAGACTTCTCACCACTCAACAACCAGTGGAACAAGTCCGGCATCATCATCAACGTTTCAGCCGCTTCCAGAACCGAAGAACGCTGCCACTTCATGGCCAGCAACTGAAACACCGTGTTGAATTCCAGAAACTGAATTCCGGTTTCCGCGAACATCGATTCGCGGTCGACCAGCTGCAGCGCCCGCGGCATGATCCCCTGCGTCCGGCGATCACGATAATGGTAGGGATTGCCCAACAACTCATCGTGGCGGCCCAACAGACCGAAGTCGACGCCCCACGTATCAACCCCGACACTCGCGATCCGCCCGCCATAGCGGTCGGCCGCGGCCGCAAGACCCCGGCACACATGGTCCCACTGCGCGAGCAGATCCCAGTGCATGTGCCCGCCGGCAATCACCGGCCCGTTGGCAAAGCGATAGGCTTCCGAGACCTCGAGCCGCCCATCCCGAAGCACGCCGGCCATCACGCGGCCGCTGCTGGCCCCCAGATCCACCGCCAGAAAGACACTCATGGCCCCGATAGTGACGCCCCGGAGCGGAACCGTCAACCAACGTCCACCGACTAACTTCCGCCAGCGCGAGCCGCGCGACGTCCCGCTCCGCCCCCAGCCGCGCCGGAATGACCGGCCCAAACTGAAGAATCGCACCCGCGACGACCGATAGGAACCTAAGATCCAAATCCATTGTTGACTTAATTGACAAACATTAGTATGATTTGGCATCCGACACGGCCGCCCGGATGGGTCTGGGGGCAAGGCGGCCGGGCACGCATGCTGCCCACGGCGACGCCGTTGTCCGGCATGGGCCGACGTGGTGCCGGGTCGAGCGGCGGGGTGCGGGATCACCCGCCACGCGGCCTAGGTTCGGCGTCTTGATTCGGAACCAACGCGCGTCGGACGCGCGTGATTGAGGGTATTTTTTTGGCTGCGGTCGTGTGGCGTGTTAGAGAAACGAGCTGGACGATGTCGACACCTTCCGCCCCGTCCCATGGTGTGGCTGTCGCCGCGGCGCGTTCTGCCGACCGGGAGCCGCCCGCCGAGACGATGGCAGAACTGGCGGAAAACAACCGCCGGCTGGAGACCGCTTCGCCCGAGCAAATCCTGGGCTGGGCCGTGGAAAGATATTTCCCCCGTTTGACGATGGCCACGGCGTTCGGACCGGAAGGGTGTGTGATCTTGTCGATGCTGGCCGCGATCGAACCGCGGGTGGCGGTATTCAATCTCGACACCGGGTATCAGTTTCGCGAGACCCTGGAATTGCGCGATCGGATCGCGCGGCGGTACGGCATCGAGGTCGCGTTGAAGCAGCCCGAATTGCCGGTCGCCCAGTACGAGTCTAGATGGGGCGGGCCGCTCTACAAGACGCATCCCGACCAGTGTTGTTTCGATCGCAAGGTGAAGGTACTTCGCGAATCGGTGCAAGGCATGGAGGCTTGGATAACAGGCATCCGCCGGGAGCAGAGTCCCGATCGAGCGAGCGCGCCGGTGCTGGGTTGGGACAAGCGATTCCGCCTGGTGAAGATCAATCCACTTGTGCGGTGGACCAAGCAACAGGTATGGAAACGCATCTCCGATGGGCAGATTCCTTACAATCCGCTGCACGATCAGGGGTATTCCAGCATTGGATGCTGGCCGTGCACGCGGGCGGTCGCGCAGGGTGAAGACGAGCGGGCCGGGCGTTGGAGCGGCACGTCCAAGACAGAATGCGGTTTGCACGCGCCGCTGGAGCAGGACGGCAGCGGTATCTGAGCGGCGGTCTCGGTCCGCCGAAATCCGGGCGCGCATGGGGGGGACCGACGGCACCCGGGAGGGGGAAAACCGGTGAAGCGATCGGCCAAGACCGAATACGCCTGTTTGGCGATGATTCAGTTGGCGTCGCGATTCCCCAGCGGTCAACCGGTGCGGATCCGCGAGATCGCCGAGGAGCACGGTATTCCCTCTCGCTTCCTGGTCCAAATCCTGCTGCAGCTCAAGGGCGCGGGACTGGTGACGAGTGTCCGGGGGGCGGCCGGGGGTTACCGCCTGGCGCGGCCGCCGGCGGAGATTTCGCTCGGTGATGTGGTATCGGTGATCGAGGGTCCTCCGGGGGTCACGCCCACGGCGTCGGACCCCAGCGGCTCGGTACGGGTCCTGTTGGAAACGTTTCAGCAGATTGCGGACCGGCAGCGCGAGATACTGGCGGCGACGAGCCTCGAGCATCTGGCTGACCGCGTGCGGCAGCAGCAGTCACCGATGTACTACATCTAAACGGCGCGGCCGCGTGTGCCGATCAGCCCACAAACTGCCGCTGTTCGAGCAGCTGCGCGATCCGCCGCACGCATTCATCGACGGGCAATTCGTGGGTCGGCAGCACGAGATCCGCGTTGTGGGGCATTTCGTATTCGGCGGAGACACCCGGAAAATTGCCGATCTCCCCGGAATCGGCCTTGGGGTACAGGCCTTCGGTGTCGCGTTGCCGGCACACGTCGACCGGCGCGGACAGGTGGACGACCAGGAACCGGTCGCGCCCGATAACGTCGCGGGCTTTCTGCCGCACATCTTCATTCGGCGCGACGAATGCGGCGATGCAGATCAGTCCGGCGGCGTTCATCAGCGTTGCCACTTCCGCGCTGCGGCGGAGGTTTTCGGAACGTTCTTCGGACGTGAAACCCAGGTCACGGCTGATCCCCAGCCGCATGTTCTGCCCATCCAGCACGCACACGGCGCGTCCCGCGTCGAACAGCCGCCGTTCCAGGGCGTGGGCGATCGTGGTCTTGCCCGCGCCGGCCAGGCCGGTCAGCAGGACCGTCACGGGCTGTTGGCCCAAGCGGTGCGTGCGTTCACTGAGCGTCACTGAGCTGAGTTCTTCGTGCAGCTGTTCGCTTTTGGGTTCAACGTCCCATGGATCGCGGACCTCATCTTCGGAATGCCGGTCCAGAATCATGCCGGCGCCGATGGTGACGTTGCTGATCCGGTCGATCACGACGAATGCCCCCGTCACGCGATTGCGTTTGTACGCATCGGTGGCGATGGGCTGGCTCAGCGATACGGCGCACCGTCCAATCTCGTTCAATTCCAGCCGCGACGCCTCTTTTCGGCGCAACGTGTTGACGTCGATCTTGTACCGCACCGCGGAGATGGCCCCGTTGGCCAGTTTGCTGCAATGCTTGATGACGTAGGGCATGCCAACCTGCAACGGCTCTTCGGACATCCACACGATCATGGCGTCGAACCTGTGACTCAGCGCGGGCACGTTGCCGGGATGAACGATCATGTCCCCGCGGCTGATATCGATTTCATCTTCCAGGGTCAACGTGATCGCCATCGGCGGGAACGCTTCATCGATCGGTCCTTCGAACGTTTCGATGGTCCGCACACGGGAAGACTTCCGCGAGGGCAAGGCCATCACTTCGTCGCCGGGCCGAACAATACCCGAAGCCAGCGTACCGGCATAGCCGCGAAAGTTGAGATCGGGACGGTTGACATACTGCACGGGGAACCGCAGATCGATGAAATTGCGGTCCGACGCAATGTGGACACTTTCCAGAAAATGCATCAGCGGACCGCCCTGGTACCAGCGCATGTTCTCGCTTCGCTGCACCACGTTGTCTCCGTGCAGCGCGGACATGGGGATGAAGTGCAGGTCGCCCATGTCGAGCTTCGTGGCGAACGCCGTGTAGTCGCTCTTTATCTGCTCGAACACTTTCTGCGAATATTCGATCAGATCCATCTTATTGATGGCGATCACGACGTGTTTAATACCGAGCAGCGACGCGATAAAGCTGTGCCGCTTGGTCTGCGTGAGCACGCCGTTGCGTGCGTCAATCAGGATGATGGCCAGATCGCACGTACTGGCGCCCGTGGCCATGTTCCGCGTATACTGCTCGTGGCCCGGCGTGTCGGCAATAATGAATTTTCGTTTGGCCGTGGAAAAATAGCGGTAGGCCACATCGATCGTGATCCCCTGTTCGCGTTCGGCCCGCAATCCGTCGGTCAACAGGGCGGGATCGAAATCACCGCCCGTGGTGCCGTGGGTCGCCGAATCACGGCGGACGGCCGCCAACTGGTCTTCGTAGATCATTTTCGAGTCGTACAGCAGCCTGCCGATGAGCGTACTCTTGCCGTCATCCACGCTCCCGCACGTCAGAAACCGCAACAGTTCCTTTTTCTCGTGCTGCGCCAGATAGGCTTCGATGTCGGTGGCGATCAATTCCGATTGATGGGACATGTCGGTTGCAGGGGTTGGCCGCTGGGGGCACCGCGAGCCGGGATCCGCTTCGATGAGAGGCGGTTCCACAACTCCCTTTGGCCGCTCCATGACCGGCAAATGTGGCAGCGAAAAAGGTTATGGAATCGTCGCTAAAAGTAACCTTCCTTCTTTTTCTGTTCCATCGATCCCGCCTGGTCATAATCGATCACGCGGCCTTCCCGCTCTGATTTCTTGGCTTGAAGCATTTCCTGGATGATGTCCGGCAGCGTGTCGGCGGTCGATTCCACCGCGCCGGTCAGCGGATAGCAACCCAGCGTGCGAAAGCGGACCACCTTTTCTTGGATTTTCTCATCCGGCTCCAGGCGCATGCGATCGTCGTCGACCATGATCAGCACCCCGTCCCGCTCCACGACGGGCCTTTTCGCGGCGAAATATAACGGGACGATCGGGATCTTTTCCAGGTGGATGTATTGCCACACATCCAGTTCCGTCCAGTTGGACAGCGGAAACACGCGGATGCTTTCCCCTTTGTTGACCTTACCGTTGTACAGGTTCCACAATTCCGGACGCTGGTTTTTGGGGTCCCACCGGTGATGCTTGTCGCGAAACGAATATACGCGCTCCTTGGCACGCGATTTTTCCTCATCCCGCCGCGCGCCGCCGAAAGCAGCGTCGAACTTATAGTGGTCAAGTGCCTGCAGCAAGGCTTCGGTTTTCATGATGTCCGTGTAATTCTTGCTTCCGTGGTCGAACGGGTTGATACCACGGCGGGCAGCTTCTTGATTGGTATGTACCAGCAGATTGAGCCCCAATTGTTTCTTGACGTAGGTATCCCGGAAATGAATCATCTCCCGAAACTTCCACGTCGTGTCGACATGAAGCAATGGAAAGGGGGGCTTGCCGGGGTAGAAGGCTTTCAGGGCCAGTTGCACCATCACGGAAGAGTCTTTCCCGATGGAATAGAGCATCACGGGATTCTCGAATTCCGCGGCTACTTCGCGGATGATGTGGATGCTCTCGGCCTCCAACTCCTTCAGGTGGGTCAGCTTGTAGGACGGCATGAGGCGGATACGACCGGGGCGTCTGCAACGGGCAGCGGTTGGGTACTCCCTGAAAACTCTCCAGTTTATGTCACCAGCCAGGCCAGGACAATGTCCGCTCAGGGCCCGAACTCGTCGCCGTCCGCCGCCACGGCGGCGCGGAGTCGCTGCGGAAAGTCAGGGTCGGCCGCCAACACGCGGGCCCAGTTGGATATGGCTTCGCCGCCAGCCGGATCCTGGCGAAACGCGTCGCCGGCCACCACGATCTGACGGGCAAAGGCTTCTACGGCTTGCTCTTCGGCGTGGCGGTCCAGTTGGATGCCGTTCATCAGTGCGTCGGCGTCGTATTTGCGGATGGCATCCTGCGCAAAACGCAGGTAGGACGCCCGCAGCGTCACGAAGTGTCCTGTCTGAAAAACACATCCTCGGCTGGCCAGCGTGCGGAAGATGGTCGTGAGAATGTCGTTGGCCATCTTCAGCAATCCTTTGCTGGAATCGTCCTTGGACAACGCCTGGTGCTTGTGTTCGTACTGGCCGCACAAATCGACCTGGCACACCCGTTTGACGGACGTGTTTCGGAAGACTTCGGCCAGGGTCCCCACTTCCAGGCCCCAGTCGCAGGGAATGCGGTTTGAGCGGGCCAGCGTGGCCGTGACGGCGAATTCGCCGGCCAGCGGATAGCGGAAGCTGCACAGGAAGGTCAAGAAGGCGTCCGGTCCCACGGTGGCCAGCAGGGCGTCGACCAGCGGAGCGACCAGCAGCCGGACCACCCGGCCGTGCATGCGGTCGGTCACGCGGGCGTAGTAGGCCTTGCAAAACTCGAAATCCAGGCTGGGATGGGCCATGGGCAGGCACAGCCGAGCCAGCATCTGACGGCTGTAGTTGACGATATCGCAGTCGTGCAGCGCAAAGGCCTTGATCCGGGGGTCTGCCAGCAGGTAGCCGAAGGCCGTCCATACACTGCGGCCCTTGCCCGGCGTGCGGAGATGGAAACCGGCGTCGTCCAGCACGCGGTACAATTGCTGCATCCGCGGCCCGTCCGACCACAGCACGCACGCACGGCGGCCGATGCGGTCGATGATGGCCCGTGCATCCACATAATCCTGCACCTCGGGCGCTACGCCCAGCACGACAACGATCTCGTGCACGTAGTCGGCGTGCTGCAGCTCACCAGCGATCCGCGCGAAGGCCGGAGCCCGCATGTCCGACGCGGTCACCGGAAGGACGAGCCCAATCCGCGCTTCCTGGGTCGTCTCCCGGAGCAGGTTCTCGGTATACTCCAGCCCCACGGTATCCAGATCGTGTAGCGTCGTGATCGCGCCCAATTGACTGAAATCGGCCATGGCACTCCATCACTGTTCCTCATGGTTTGCAACAAACGACCCGCCCGGCGCCATTATAGCGATGAACGCTTTTTCATCGCCAGCGGACGTGTCGCGCGCTGGCCGTGCTGGGGCGGATGACGATGGCGGGGACTACAACTCGTCCAGGCCGGTAACGTTGGTTACCAGTGACCGCAGACGGCGGCGGAGGACCGAATAGCTGAAAAACGACTTGCCTTGCTCGTAGTTGTGATTGACCATCTCTTCTCGATGCGCCTTGTCGTCCAGCACGCGGCGGACACTGTCGACCGTTTCCCGTGTCAGGAAACCGTTCATGCTGACGCAGCGGAAACCGCGCGGTTCGATGTCGTTGATAAAGATGGAGTACCGGTTGACGAGCACTGGTTTGCGGTAGTAGAACGCCTCCAGCAGGGCGTTGCCGAATCCTTCGTAGAGACTCGGAAACGTGATGAAATCTGCTTGCGAATAGACGTCTTCGAGCGTGTAGATCTTCTTTCCGCCGGGACCTCTGGCCCGCACGTCGCCCACGAAAGAATCGATGAATCGCAAGTCGACTTTCTCCTGGCTGGCGATTTCCTTCAGGGCGTTCTGGTAGTCATGGCCTTCGTCTCCAGATTCGTGCGATACGATCAGCTTGCAGTGCGGATCTTTCAACTGCGCCACGAGGCCGATGGAATGCTCGATTCCCTTGCGCGGTACGACACGCGTCGGCTGGAGAAACAGGATATCGTCTTTGTCGAGTCCGATGTCTTGGCGAAAGCTCCTGGCATACGGTTCGTTCTCCGGCGGCGGGTTTTCGAAATCGAGCACGTTTGGAACGAGGACGGAGGAGCAGCCGGTGCGCCACGACAGGTCCTGCCGCGCGGTGCTGTTGATCGTCACGTGCTGGATGGACGGCAGCGACGGCGGAAAGGCCATGGACAGGATGTCGCCCACCGCGTTGACCATGAACCGTGATCGCTCCCAGTAGAAATCGTGGTGATGCGCGATCGTCGGAAACTCGGTCTCCGCAATGAAATTCGTCAGCGCGACGCCCAGCGGTATGTGCATGGGAATCGACAGCGCGTTTTCGACAATCAGAATTTCGATTCCGAACTTGGCGACAAATTCATAGATACTGCGCTTTAAATAGTCGCTCTTGTCGTAAATCAGTCGCGTAATTCGCGCGCTGCGTGTGTGCCGACCGAAGACCTCGGCATTGATTTCGATATTATCCCGATCGTAAAAGTACGCTTCCGGAACCTGCAAACTGATGTCGGTGTTACGGTCCAGCTTGCCTGCGTACCAATAACTGATGTTGCGATGGTCCCACAGTACCTTGGCCCATTTGGCGCTCTCCAGCGACACGCCGTCGTTGCCCGCAAACCGCGTTGAAACAAAGCCTATGTTACACCCCATCGTGTTGCACCTTGCGCGACCAGCAAATCGAGGGCCGGCCGCGGCCGCGCCACCCTGTAGCTGCCCCCGAAT
>Ga0315534_1002272_pt1 | contig 13033 bp, 16 predicted proteins | sample SalMarSW160240MG_FD_203094 | JGI IMG/M metagenome (GOLD analysis project Ga0315534, IMG submission 203094) | Salt marsh sediment microbial communities from the Plum Island Ecosystem LTER, Massachusetts, United States - Salt Marsh Sediment SW1602-40 ... | reverse complement strand
TGAGAAGGGGCCATAGCTCAGTTGGGAGAGCGCGTGAATGGCATTCACGAGGTCGGCGGTTCGATCCCGCCTGGCTCCACCACCTTCTTCAATCACAAAACTTGCTGACGTGCTTGAGGCGAGACACATTCGCCGGGATCGGAGCGAGACTGCCCGCGCCGCCTGACGTTCCGGCCGATTGAACAGGAAGGAAACTCCACATGACTCTGACACCGCCAACCCAGGTCACGTTCATCCTGTCTGTGCTGCTTGCAATCCTGGCTCTGCTCGTGAAGTACGCACATGCTGCCATCCCGGTGGTGAGCGGACACAGTTTCGAGACTATGACGGTCGCCTTCCTGCTGCTTCTGGCCGGTGTCCTGTTTCGCGGGTTTTAGGTCGCCGCGTCAGGTTTTGCGCGGAACGCCAATCGAAATCGTCAGCAGCGCGCAGTCCTCGCTTGAGGGATTGCTCCAGGCATGGCGCGTGCCGTTCTGGATCAGCGTATCGCCTTTTCTGAGCGTCACGCTCTCGCCACTGTCGAGCTTCAGCACGCACGCGCCTCTGGCGACATAGATCAAGTCGACGGTGTCGGTCGCGTGCCAGCCGGGATGCGCCTTGTCCATCGCGCTCATCAAGCCCGGCAACAGCTTTTCGGTCTCCGCGAGTGCTTGGCTTCGATCCATGCCGGCCGTTTGCGGCGTTCCGTCAGGCGGAAGCAGGATCAGCTCGAACCGGAAGCCGCCGTCTGGAGGGAACCATGTGCGGTAACGCGGTTCGGCGCCCGCGTCGGGCAGATTGGGCATGGCGTCGGCACCCCACAGGCTGAAGAACGCCGCACCCGGCATGATAGGGACGGTGACCGGCGCAACCAGCGTATCGCTGGCGACGACGGATGCGCCGTCCTTCGCCTGGCCGGTAACCACCCTGCGGACCGGTTGGGGCGAGGATTTCGCGCCTGAGGTGTCGGTCATGATCGCTTGCCTCGCTATGTCAATCGGCACGCCGCGCAGCCGCGCGGCGGCGTACCCTCGCGCGGCGCAGTCCAATCAAATCGGCAATGAGCGTCAGGAAAGCGCGGTGCGATCTAGCAGACGAACTTCCAGCGGCCGAACAGGCCCCGCTTCCAATAGCAGCTCGGACGGATCGGCGGTCCCCACTGCAAGGTAAAGTCCGGCTCGTCGACGTCATATGTGACCCAGACACATTTATTGACGCCGCACAGCCATTCGGCTTTGGCCGGCGACTGCGCAAAGGACAACACGATGGCCAGCACGACGCCGGCAAGCATGACTCTTTTCACTTGAACCCCCTATCGACAATGTTGACGGCCCCTCACCGATTAGACCAAGCCGGTCCTTCAGAGTCCATCGCGATTGCGGTCCGCCGCCCGAGCCGGTTCGGGTCGCCTTGCACAAAAACTGCTCGTAAAATCCTGAAAATCTGACGAAGCGCCCGACGGCTCTCTGCATGAGCAGCGTTCATAACGCTCGCATGGGAGATCGCATTCGGGGTCCGAAAACGCCGCCGCGCCGCTTGCCCTACCGCCTGTTGCGCGACGGCTGGTGGCTGGAGCCAACGCCCGCGCAACCCTCGGCGGTCATCATCGCATTTCCCGACTGCGCCGGAAAACCGGCGGACCACAGCGCGGGCGCACCCTGCAACGCAAAACACACGGGAGGGATTTCTAATGACGGACGCCGTCACCGCTGACACGGGCATCCCTGACACACTGACGAATATCCGGCGCTCCGTCGTTCTTGCCGCCCTGGCCGTCGTTGCCGCGGATTGGCTGTTCTACGATCATCCTGTCGGCATATCGGCGGCAATCTTCATCTTGCTCCTCGCCGCAGGCGTGACGATGGCCAATCCCGTTCGCCTGTCGCTTAAACGGCGTCTGGCTTCGATCGTCGTCCTCGCCGCTTCGATCCTGCCGATCATCGAGAATGCAGGTCCGCTGTCCTTGCTGAGCGGCGTGGTCGGCGTCTGCATCTACACACTCATGGCGACCGGGGCTTTCTCGGGAGATCTCCTCGATCGATCGTATGCCATGGCCTGGCTCGTCTTCAGCGGTCCCTACAAATTTTGCATGGACCTGTCGGCGATAAAGAAAAGCACGCAGCACAGATGGAATCTGATCGCGTGGGCCGTGCCGGCTGGATTGGGTTTGATTTTCTTGCTGCTCTTTCGGTCGGCGAACCCGCTGATCGAGAGTTGGCTCGATCAACTCAGTCCTGCATCGGCTGTTCAGGCAACAGAGTTCAAGAGGATCCTGTTCTGGTGCTTGACGCTCGGCCTGACCTGGTCGTTTTTCCGCAGCCGCTTTCTCCCGTCGACGAACCGGCGGCGCGAAGCTGTCTCAACTCAAGCTGAAGCGCGTCCCGACGCTGCATCCGGCGCATTGTTCGGGCCGGAAGCCGTGCTGCGGTCTCTCGTTCTGTTCAATGTCCTGTTCGCCATCCAGACCGTCCTCGACGTGACGTATCTGTGGGGCGGTGTCACGCTGCCCGAGGGAATGAACTACGCGACCTATGCGCATCGTGGCGCCTACCCGCTCATCATCGCGGCATTGCTGGCGGCGGCGTTTGTCCTATTTGTGCTGAGACCTGGCCGCGAGATGGAGCGCTCGTGGCTGGCTCGCGCGCTGGTCTATGTATGGATCGGCCAAACTGTCGTCTTGGTCGTTTCGTCGATTCTGCGTCTGGACCTTTACGTCGAGACCTATTCCCTTACCTATGCTCGCGTCGCTGCTTTTGTCTGGATGTTTCTGGTGGCGCTAGGTTTGCTGCTGATCGTTGCGCGCATCGTCCTGAGACGGTCGAATGCGTGGCTCATAACCGCCAATGTTGCCGCGCTCGCCGTAACACTCTACGCCTGCGCTTTCGTCAACTTTCCCTATGTTGTCGGGGCCTACAACGTTAAGCACAGCAGGGAAGTTTCCGGGAACGGCGTGAATCTCGATGTGGGATATCTCTGCCGGCTTGGAACCGATGCATTCCCGGCCATTGACCCTTACATGAATCATGTAAGCGATCATGTTTGGCCCTATGGCAGGAACTGGAATTTGTACCAGCGTTGCCCGACAGCCGTGCAGCGGCACCAAGATCGTTCGGAGGATTGGCGCGCGTGGACGTATCGCGGCTGGCGGCTGTCACAATATTTGACGAAACAGGATCACATTTGAAATTTGGATATGGGCGCGCTCCGCGACTTCACCGGCCTCCGCGGAAGCGCCTTGCAGCTCGAGGAGGAAGACAGATGACGAGAACGAGGCGGGCATTGCAGCGCGAGCTTCTGGAGTTGCCGCCCGTCAGGACGCCTGCCGGAGCGGCTGGTACACTCGCGCTTGGCTCTCTCGCGGTCGGAGCTTTGGCGCTCGGCGCGTTGGCGATCGGGGCGCTTGCCATAGGCCGGCTTAAGGTCTTGCGCGCAAGGGCCGATAAGCTCGAACTCGGCACCGTCGAGATCGACGACCTGACGGTTAGGCGCTTGCGCGTGATCGAGACGCTGCCGCCCGAGGACCCGCCGGACGGCAGGGATTGACGCCGTTACTCGCTTCCGGCCACCACGACCACGATATTGGCGGTCCGGGCGGCGCTCACTTGCTTGGGCAAATCCTGATCGTAGGCGCCGGGCGCAATCAGGATCTTATCGCCGGATTTTGCCGCCCCGACCGCATGGGCAAGCGTCCTAAACGCGGTGCTGGCGCTGCGGCCATCCTGCGCGTCGCTGCCTTTGGAATCGACATACCAGGTCATAGCGGGCTCCGGGATTCGAGGGCTTTGCAAGCTTAATCGAGGCCAAGCCCCGGCGGTAGGGGCGAAACACGATGCGGTGATCCGCCCCGCCGATTTGCTTGAACTGGCTTGACAGGTCCCCATATCCGGGAGGCCTAGGTCTCGGGACGTCCCAGGATCGCCTTATTCGAATGGCTTTCGTTCAATGCAGCAGCACATGACCCTCGACGGAACTCTGTGGCTGAGCCTAGCGGCGCCTTACCAGCCGGGCCGCGCGGGCAAGGGGATCGACTCAGGCTATCCGCCTTACAATGTCGAGCTTCTGCCGGAAGATCCTCAGGCCTTGCGCATCACCGTCGCGGTGGCCGGCTTCGGCTCGGACGACCTCGAGGTGAGCACCGAAAACGGAGAGCTTTGCATTCGCGGGCGCCAGAGCGAGGAGAAGGCGCGGGACTACTTGCATCGCGGCATCGCCGCGCGGCAGTTCAAGCGAAGCTTCGGACTGGCAAGCGGCGTCGAGGTCCGCAGCGCCGAGCTCGATAACGGTCTTCTGGTCATCGAGCTGGTCCGGCCGCACAAGGAGAAGCGTGTGATGAAGATTGGAATCGCCGCCGCGGATTGAACCCTTCTCCGGGCACCTTCGCCATTCCCTCTTGAGGAGCAGTAGACGTCAGATGAATGAGATCAAAAAAGAAGAAGATCACCAGACAAACGAGCCGATCAGCCTGAGCGAGCTCGCGCAACTCGGTGACGGACAGGTCGCTTATATCAAGCAGCTCGACTTGGATGCCGCCGAGCGTCTGTTTCCGGCGCTGTCGGACGCGCCGGAAGGCATCGACTTCTTTGCCGTGCTTGGCGCCGACGGAACGCCGCTCGCGCTTACCGACAGCCGCAGCGAAGCCATCGCCAACGCGCTCGAGAACGACCTCGTGCCGGTCTCAGTCCACTAATAAAGCTTGCTTTTAAGTGCTTGCCGTCCGCGCCGTTCAGGCGGCGTGCGAGGACGTTTCGCCCTCGGTCAGGACCGCGTAAAGCGCAGAAGCATCTTTTGAGGCGCGAAGCTTCTCCACCGCGCTTCCTTCGCGCAGCAGCCGTGAGATGCGCGCGAGCGCAGTGAGATGATCGGCGCCCGCCGCTTGCGGCGCGAGCAGGAGGAACACGATATCGACCTTCTGGCCGTCGACCGCATCGAAATCGACCGGCTCGGCGAGGCGCGCGAACACGCCGACGATATGCTTCAATCCCGGAAGTTTGGCGTGGGGAATGGCGATCCCCTGACCGAGCCCGGTCGAGCCGAGCCGCTCACGCTGCAACAAGACCTCGAAAATGTCGCGCTCGGGAAGGCCGGTGAGGGGCGCGGCGCGCGCCGAAAGCTCTTGAAGGAGTTGCTTCTTCGATTTCGCCTTGAGCAGCGGCTCCACCGAGTCGGGAGCAATGAAATCACTGAGCAGCATCTGTTTCACCTATTCTGTGCGCAGTCGCGGCGGTAGAGGCGATGCGCTCCTGGACATGACGGGGTAACGCCTCAACGAGGTCCAGGTTGCTGTTACGTGTATCGCCATTACGCGCGGAAGACTGCCCACTGGCCCTTTGCCACCGTGTTCCCTGGGGCCGCCCTGTTAGCGGAAATCAACCTCACCAAGTGGAGGTTTCGAACTTTGGACCGTTGCTGTCCGGTCTCTCCAACCGCGGGGCGGGAAGCTAGACCGCTCACGTTGAGGTGTCAAACCAACTATTTTTTCCACCGCTATTTACAGAATTCCTCATTCTCTCCAATGGCTTAGAGTGGGCCTAGACGCGCGCATCCGCCGACAAGCGCTTTAGTCTGCGGCGCTGCACCGAGGAGGGAATCCGCAACGACTCACGGTATTTCGCCACCGTACGGCGCGCGATATCGATTCCGTCCCCCTTAAGCCGCTCGACGATCTTGTCGTCAGACAGGACAGCGGCGGCCGGCTCGGCCTCGATCATCGCCCTGATGCGATCGCGGACCGATTCCGAAGAATGGGCGTCGTCGCCGTCGCTGGTGGCCGCAATCGCCGATTTGAAGAAGTACTTGAGTTCGAACAGGCCGCGATTGGTCGCCATGTATTTGTTCGCGGTGACCCGGCTCACCGTCGATTCATGCATGGCGATCGCGTCCGCCACGGTCTTGAGATTCAAAGGTCTGAGATGACGGACGCCATAGGTGAAGAAAGCATCCTGCTGACGCACGATCTCCTGGGCGACCTTGAGGATGGTTCGGGCGCGTTGGTCCAAACTCTTGACCAGCCAATTCGCCGTCTGGAAACACTCGGTGAGATAGCTCTTGTCGTCTTTCTGCGTCGCGGATTTCGACACGGTCGCGTAGTAGGTCCGGTTGACCAGCACGCGCGGCAGCGTGTCCGAGTTCAACTCGACATGAAAGCTGCCGCCGGGCAGCGCGCGGACCAGCACATCGGGAACAATCGGCTGAGCCGGGGCCTGGCTGTAGCACAATCCGGGCTTTGGGTTCAGCCGCCTCACTTCCCGGATCATGTCCAGCAAGTCCTCGTCGGAGACACCGGCAGCACGCTTGAGCGCGGGCAGATCGTGCCGGCCAAGAAGGTCGAGATTGTCGACCAAGGCCGCCATCGCCGGATCGCAGCGGTCCTGCTCTTTGAGCTGAAGGGTGAGGCATTCGCGCAAATCGCGGGCGAATACGCCGCAAGGATCGAAGCCCTGCATCACTTCAAGCGTCTCTTCGACGAGTTCGAGCGGCGACCCTAGCAGCTCGGCAAGCGCGGCAAGGTCCCCGCGCAAATAGCCCGCCTCGTCTGTCATGTCGATGAGGTGGTAGCCGATCAAGCGGCGCGGCGGATCGGCGAACGCAAGGGCCAGCTGTTCGGTCAAGTGATCCTTGAGCGTCCTCTCCTCGGCCACATAAGCTTCAAGGTTCGGATTGTCCTCGCGGCCTCCGCCCATGCCCGGATCGAGCGCATTCCAGCCGGAGGTCGTGACCGCGCCGGGAGAGACGCCGTCGGGGTCGGGAAACGCATCCTGCGGCTCAATATCGAGCTCCTCGGTGCGGGGACCTCCGGACTCAAGATCGATCCACTCATTGTCGTCGCCCGCTTCAGCCTCCTCAGCCATGCCTTGAGTTTCTTGCTCCTCCACGGCCTGGGGCTCACTGCCGGGCTCTTGGGCAGAAGGCCCGATCTCGTCGCCTTCGCCATACTCAAGCAGCGGATTGCGCTCGACTTCCGTCTCGACGAAGGCGGCAAGCTCCATATTGGAAAGCTGCAGCAGCTTTATCGCCTGCTGCAACTGAGGCGTCATGACCAGGCTGTGGGTCTGACGGAGTACGAGCTTTGCGCCAATCACCATTGTCGAACGTCACGCAGGGCAGGAACGCATCAAATCTTGAACTGATCGCCGAGATAGACGCGCCTTACATCCTCGTTGCTGATGATGTCCTGCGCGGTGCCGTGGGTCAGCACCGTGCCGTCGTGGATAATATAGGCGCGGCTGACGAGGTCGAGGGTTTCGCGCACATAGTGATCGGTGATGAGGACACCGATACCCCGTTTCGTCAGGTGAAGCACGAGCGCGCGAATATCGTTAACCGCGATCGGGTCGATACCTGCGAAGGGTTCGTCAAGCAGCATGAAGGACGGGCGCGTGGCTAGCGCGCGGGCGATCTCGACACGGCGCCGCTCGCCGCCCGACAGACGCAATGCCGGCGAAGTCCTGAGACGGGTAATCCGGAACTCATCGAGCAGCGCATCAAGCTGGCGCATGCGTTCGCGCTTGTCGGGTTCCACGGTCTCGAGCACCGCCAGGATATTCTGCTCCACCGTGAGGCCCCTGAAGATCGATGTCTCCTGGGGCAAATAACCAATGCCGAGCCGCGCCCGCCGGTACATCGGCAGCCTGGTCACGTCCGTGCCGTCGATCGTGATCGTGCCCTCGTCGGCGGGGATCAGTCCCGTGATCATGTAGAACACGGTGGTCTTGCCGGCCCCGTTCGGCCCCAGCAGCCCGACTGCCTCACCGCGGTCAACATCGAGACTGACGCCACGGACGACGGTGCGTTTTCTGAAACTCTTGACCACGGCGCGGACACTAAGCCGCCCCGTTGCCGCCTCCGCACGAGGCGCCGGCACGCGGCTCGGAACCGGCGCGCGGTCGGTACTCTTCTTCGTGGCCGCTTGGCCTCCCGGAAACGACAGCAATCTGCCCACTACCTCTTTCGCTCCTCAGATGAAGCGCCGAGCCGACATAACACTATGGATACCTTCAGAACTGTGGCTTGACCAGCAATGGCACGTCATCGGGCTCGCCGACAGTTACCGCGTCCTCGGCCTCGCTGCCGCCCGGAGCCGCCCCCTTCGGCGATATCGCATCCATGACGTCAGCCGGCTTGGCATCCTTCGCTTTGCCACCGCCCTTGGGCATGAACAAGCCTCGGATCCGGCCTCCCGCGGTGACACCGCCGGTATGCTCAAATCGGCTTTCACCCGTCTTTAGATCGATCAGAAGCCGGTCCCCGTTTAGCACGTTCTTGCCTTGCGTTAACACTACATTGCCGCCCACAGTGACCAACTGCGACGGCACGTCATAGAGGGCCCAGTCGCTGGTGGTGGTCTGGTCCTTGCCGCTGTCGATGACGACTTTGCCCTTGGCCACGATCTTCGTGACGTTGTTGCCGGGTTTCTTGGTGACGTTGCTGCCGGCATCGCGCGTTTCCGCACCTGAAGTAGCGCCGTCGGATGTGACGTTGCTTGCGTTCCTGGGCGTGATGTCTTGCGGCTTGGAGTCGCCCGTCTCGGCACCGGCAGAATTCGCTTGAGCCTCGGTTTCAGCCGGCTTGGCATCGCCTGTGGCGGCTTCGGCGGAAGCGAACGATGCTTGAACCCGGCTGCCCGCCTCGGGAGTTTCGGCACTCTCAACCCAGGCCTCACTCTTTGCAAGGTCGATGACGAGCCGATGTCCTTTGAGCACATTGTTGCCGTCATCCCTTTTGCTCGTGATGACGACGTCGCCTTTCGCCTCGATCTTGCTGATTTGAGCATTGCCGCCGCCCGCCTGACTTTCGGTCGAGAGTGCTTTGGTCATTCCGGAAGCGGAAGCAAGTTTGTCGCCGCCGACATAATTCACCGTAAGTTCTCCGGCACTCAGCGTCGAATCGCCCTGCACAGCTTTCACATTGCCCCTGAAAGTCGCGTACTTGTCTTTGTCGTGCACGACGAGGACATCGGATTCGATGTCCATCGGTTCCTCGGAAATGCCGATCATCCTGCCGGTCTCAGGTTGGCCATCGCTCCCGTCGTTTTGCTTCTTGCCGCCGGCATTGGTTGACTTTGTCGCCGCAGGCTGTTGGCCGGTTTTGGCCTTTGAGGCGGCCTTGTCGTCAGCGATGTGCACGTTGAGTTCACTCGCGCGCAGAACCGTGTCGCCTTGCACGGCTTTGACGTTACCCGTGAATGTCACGTATCTCTCCTTGTCGTGCACCACGAGCCTGTCGGACTCGATATCGATCGGTTCGTTAGAACTTTCGGAAAGCCCGCCGAATGCATTGGGAAGGGTCTGCGCGCTCGCAAGCGTACCGCTGAAAAGAACAAGCGCCACGACGTGAAGTCCGGCAATAAGCGAGCATGATAATGCGCGGCTCACGGGACACTTGCCTCGGGCGCGCCGGTGCCCTCTGCTGCATTACCGGCTGGTTCCGCGCCCGGCGGCGCCGTTTGATCTGAGGTCTGCTGGGCCTCATCCTCGGGCTGCTTCGGCGGCTTGACCATGTGAACGGCAACCCTGCCGCGGAACGTCAGCGTGCTCTTGGCAGCGTCATAGGTGAGTGCGTTGGCTCTGACCGTGCCGTTCGGTAACACGAACGAGACCGGATTATGCGAACGCAGGACCTGGTTCTTGGTGTCGAATGAGGCCCGAGCCAACTCGCCGGAGACGCCCGAACTCGTCGCGATGTCGATCCCATCCCGCATCACCAGCTGGCCGGTCTTGTTGTCGAACAGTCCTCGCGCGGCCGTCATCCGCGACCAACCGCCATCGTTGCCAGCGATGTCGGCCTTGATCGCGTGCAACTTGATGAGATTGGGCTTCTTGACGTCTTGGTCGGCGTAATCGGCGCCAATGACGTATCGTCCGTTGTCCTTGTCGGCGCCTTCAAATTTCGGATTGACCATCCGCAAGTTTCCGTCGGCGATTTGGATGTCGCCGACGCTTGCGGTCATGTCGCCGATACTGACCCCCATGGCCAACCGGGACGAAATGAAATACGTGGCGAGCACGAGCAGGGCGAAGGCCGGGAGAACCTTGCGCAGCAGAGCCACGTGCTTCGAATGGCGTTCGGCGATTTGAAAGGCGCGCCGGCGCTCCTCGGCCGAGCGGACCGGATATTGGTGGCCGCCAGAAACGACGCTCGTCTCAACCGCCATTCTTCCCGCCCAATCTTCAAGCACCGAGCCTACGGCCAGCTAGCCGCAGGACTTTGATGACATTGCGACCGCGCGTTTTGAGGTTCTGGCGCGCGATTCCGGCCCGCTAGTGGGCGAAGGGATCGATATCGGCCCAGCCCCTCAGATCGAGCTCGGCCCGCGTCGGCAAGAACTCGAAGCAGGCGCGGGCGAGGTCTTCGCGCCCTTCGCGCCTCAACATGGCGTCGAGTTTCTCCCGAAGAGCGTGTAGATGCAATACATCGCTCGCGGCATAGTTGAGCTGCTCCTGGCTGAGTTCAGCCGCCCCCCAATCGGAGGATTGCTGCTGCTTGGACAGCTCAATGCCGAGCAATTCCTTGCACAAATCCTTGAGTCCGTGCCGGTCGGTGAAGGTCCGGGCAAGCCGCGAGGCCACCTTGGTGCAATAGACCGGCCGCGGCATCACGCCGAAATAATGCTTGAGCACGGCCATGTCGAAGCGGCCGAAATGGAAGATCTTGAGCACGCTCTCGTCGGCCAAGAGCCGCGTGAGTTCAGGCGCGGTATAGCTACCGTCGGGCCGAACGAGAGCGGCGCGCCCGTCGCCTTCGGAAAGCTGCACCAGGCAGAGCCGGTCGCGAAAGGGATTGAGGCCGAGCGTCTCGGTATCGATGGCGACAGCCCGCCCGCCGAAGCGGCCTTGCGGCAAATCGCCCTGATAAAGTTCGACGGTCGGGGACTGGCTCAATCTTAAAGCGCTCCTTGGCGGCCGCATCATGGACGCGAGGCGCTTAACAAAGCGGCAATGGTGCCCAGGAGAAGACTCGAACTTCCACGCCCTTGCGGGCACTAGCACCTGAAGCTAGCGCGTCTACCAATTCCGCCACCTGGGCTTAAGGTCTCCTCAGGTACGATTGGGGGTGTGGAAAGTCAATCAGCGACCCCGCGTCCTGGCGGTGAGCGCTTCACAGGGTTCGGTCCCCTCGTGTATTGCTGAACCACGATAGCGGTGCGAGGGGAAGACCGTGGCCATCACTCTCAACAATCGGGCGCTCGTGACCATCTATGGCGGCTCGGGCTTTATCGGCCGCCACCTGGTGAGCGCTCTGGCCAAGACCGGTGCGCGGATGCGCATTGCGGTCAGGCGCCCCGAGCTTGCCGGCCATCTCCAGCCGCTTGGCAGTGTGGGCCAGATCAATCCCGTGCAGGCCAATGTGCGCTACCCCGAGTCGCTGCTTGCCGCAGCCCGAGGCGCCGATGCCGTCGTCAATCTGGTCGGCATTTTATTTCCGACCGGCAAACAGACTTTCGATGCAGTCCAAGACGAGGGCGCGGCCCACGTGGCGGAAGCGGCACGGGAAGCCGGCGCGCAAGCGCTGGTCCATGTCTCGGCGATCGGCGCGAACGCCGAGTCGCAATCAGCTTACGCGAGGAGCAAGGCACGCGGCGAGGCGGCGGTCAAAGAGGTGTTTCCCGATGCCGTCATCCTCAGGCCTTCGGTCGTGTTCGGGCCCGAGGACGATTTCTTCAACCGCTTCGCGGCTCTCGCGCGGCTGTCGCCAATGCTGCCGCTGATCGGCGGAGGCAAGACCAAGCTTGAGCCGGTCTTTGTCGGCGATATTGCCAAGGCCGTGCTCGCCGGTCTTAGCGGAGGCGCGAAAGCGGGTGCGCCTTACGAGCTTGGCGGACCCGAGGTCCTGACGCTTAAGCAGGTGATGGAGCGCGTCCTCACCTATTCGATGCGCAAACGCCTGCTCCTGCCCTTGCCGTTCTGGCTCGCGAAGGTTCAGGCGGCTTTTCTGCAGCTCCTTCCCAATCCGCTGCTCACCATCGACCAGGTAAAGCTCCTTCAGACCGACAATGTGGTGAGCGAAGATGCCAGGCGGAGCGGGCGCGATCTCGAAGGGCTCGGCATCGAGCCGGTCGCGATCGCCGCCGTGGTTCCCAGCTATCTCGAACGCTTCCGTCCGCGCGGACAGTTCTCCGACTACCGCCCCCAGCCTTGAGCGCTCAGCTGTAAAGCAGCACGAGCAGAAAGCCGCCGAGGATCATGCGGTAGAGCACGAAGGGCAACAGGCTCACGCGCTTCAGCAGCGCCATGAGGAAAGCGATCGCCGCAAGGCCGGCGACAAAGGTCAGGCCCGCGCAATAGATCGCATCCATGGTGATCGTTTCGCCGCTTGACAGCGCATCGCCGACGGTCAGCACGCCGGCACCGGTAATGGCCGGGATCCCGAGCAGGAACGAAAAGCGCGCGGCGTCGGGGCGGTTGAAGCCGAGGAAGCGCCCGGCGGTGATGGTGACGCCGGAGCGGCTCGTTCCGGGGATGAGCGCCAAGGCCTGCGCGACCCCGATGAGCAGCGCGCTGCTCAGAGTCATGTTCGATATATTGCGATCCTGGGACCCGACCATGTCGGCGACCAGCATCAACAGGCCGTAAAGGATCGTATTCCAGGCCACCACCGCGACATTGCGCTCAAGATCGGTATAGCCGACCGTCTTCAAGAACAGCCCGAAAGCTATCGCCGGGATCGTAGCCAGCACGATGTAGATGGCCAGACGCCCCTCAGGGGTGACCCGTCCCTTGAGCAATTCAAGCGCGCCTTTCACGATGCGGGCCACGTCCCGCCAGAAATAGATGAGAATGGCGAACAGCGTGCCGATATGCGTCATGACATCGACCACGAAGCCCTGGTCGCGCCAATGCATGATTTGGGGAACGAGGATCAGGTGCCCAGAGGAGGAAATGGGCAGGAACTCGGTGACCCCCTGCACCACGGCAAGGACGATGATCTGCTCAATCGTCATAGGCTCCCCTGTTCCCCCGCTTGTTCCATGCGCGTGCAGGTTCTATACGAGGCTTCAGTTTTGCGCGATTCATTTGTAAGGATTGACCGCTCACGGGTCGATGGCGACGCTCCTGCA
>Ga0315534_1002271_pt1 | contig 13034 bp, 14 predicted proteins | sample SalMarSW160240MG_FD_203094 | JGI IMG/M metagenome (GOLD analysis project Ga0315534, IMG submission 203094) | Salt marsh sediment microbial communities from the Plum Island Ecosystem LTER, Massachusetts, United States - Salt Marsh Sediment SW1602-40 ... | reverse complement strand
GAAGGCGACCGCGACCGAGCACGCGGTCACGGTGGTCGGCGACGCGGTCCAGATCCACGGTGGCATCGCAATCACCTGGGAGCACGACCTCCACCTCTATCTGCGGCGCGTGAAGGTCGACGAGCTCCTCCTCGGCGACCCGGAATCTCACCTCGAGCGCGTCGCTACGCACGTCCTGGGCCAGTGACATCGGGGCAGGCACCGAGTGGGGCGACCGCGGCAGGTCCGATGAGCGAGCGTGAAGCGAGGCGGGTTCCGGTGATCCTCGACACCGACGGGGGCGTCGACGACTACTCGGCGCTCTGGTACGGCCTCGTGGCGCCCGAGCTCGACCTGCTCGCCGTCACGACGGTCGCGGGAGTGCTCTCCGCGGGCGCCACGGCACGCAACGTCGCGAAGGTGCTCGACGCGGCGCGACGACCCGACGTGCCGTTCGCAGTCGGAGCCGAGGACCAGCTCGGGCCCGCCCCCGAGGTGCCGCCTGCGACGCTGATGCACGGCGAGGACGGGCTCGGAGGGCGTGCGCCGCCCGACGTCGCGCTCCAACCGGTCGGCGAGTCGGGTGCCGAGCTGATCGTCCGGCTGTGCCGCGAACGGCCCGGCGAGATCACCCTCGTCGCGGTCGGGCCGTTCACCAACGTGGCGTTGGCGCTGCGTGTCGAGCCCCGGCTTCCCGAGCTCGTGAAGGAGCTGGTGATCATGGGCGGCGTCGCATCGCCGCCGGGGAACGCAACCGCGTACGGCGAGTTCAACGTCGTGGTCGATCCCGTCGCCGCCAACGAGATGGCAGTTGCGCCATGGATCAACCCTCCGCGGATGGTGGGGCTCGACGTGACGCTGACGGCCACGATGCACGACGAGGAGTTCAGCGTCCTGAACGAGCGGCGCACGCCGCAGGCCGAGTTCATGGCGGGACCGTTCGAGGTGTATCGCGCGCTGAGCGAGATCGAGTCCGAGGAAGGCTGCGCGTCGCACGACACGCTCACGATGATGGCGGTCGCGAACCCCGAGCTCCTCACGTACGAGGAGCTGCCGATGTCGGTCGACACCGCCGGCGGCGCGGCGTGGGGCGCCACCGTCTTCGACTTTCGCGCGCGCTGGATCACGAAGGGCCTGATCCCGGCCGACCTCGCCGACCTCGCGCGTGCGCAGTTCTACGACGGCAAGGGCGTGTGGCGCGTCGCCCTCGGTTCGGACGTCGCAGCGGTGCGCGCCGAGTTCCGCCGGTTCTACGGCGAGATGTGACGGTCGAGCTGCGGGACCGCACCGGATCAGGTCAGCGGGTGCCGAACAACCTGTCACCCGCGTCGCCGAGCCCGGGCAGGATGTAGCCGAGCTCGTTCAGCTCACGGTCGCGCGCGGCGGCGACGATCTGCACGCTGGGATGGTCCGCGGAGAACCGAGCGAGGCCTTCGGGTGCCGCGACCAGGCAGACGACCGTCATCCGCCGAACACCCTTCCTCGTGAGCAGCGAGCAGGCCGCCGAGGCCGACCCACCCGTCGCGAGCATCGGATCGAGGACCAACGCGTCGCGCTCCGCGAGGTCGGTCGGGAACTTGGCGTAGTACTCGACTGGCTCGAGGGTCTCCTCGTTGCGGTACAACCCGACGAAGCCCACACGCGCCACCGGGATGAGATCGAGGACTGCGTCGAGCATCCCGAGGCCGGCGCGAAAGATCGGCACGACGGCAAGCTTCTTGCCACTGACCTTCCACTGCTGGGCACGCTCGAGGGGCGTCTCGACCTCGATCGGCTCGAGGTCGAGCGCGCGGGTCGCCTCATAGGTCAGCAACGCGGCGAGCTCGCCGACGAGCTGACGAAAGGTCAACGTGTCCGTCTCGCGGTCGCGCAGCACCGACAGCTTGTGTTGCACGAGCGGGTGATCGACCAGCGTCAGCGGCACGTCACGGACCTCATCGGAGGTCCGTCGACGTCGCCTCATACGGTTCGCCGATGTCCTCGTGCCAGACGTGGGGATGCGAAGCGATGAACGCGGCCATCAGGTCGACGCACGCTTGTGACCGGCGGACGACGACCTCGACGCCGTGCTCGCGCAGAATGCCCTCGGCTCCCATGAACGTATCGTTCTCACCGACGACGACGCGGGGGATGCCGAACAGCATGATGGCACCGCTGCACATGTAGCAGGGCGACAGCGTGGTGTACATCGTCGCTCGCCGGTACACGGTGGCGGGCAGGCGACCCGCGTTCTCGAGCGAGTCGGTCTCGCCATGGCGAGTTGCGCTGCCGAGCTGCATCCTCCGGTTGCGGCCCGCGCCGAGGATCTTCCCGTCGGCGACGAGCACCGCGCCGATCGGCACCCCGCCCTCATCGCGTCCGATGCGGGCCTGGTCGATCGCCGCGGCCATGAAGCGCAGGTCGTCCGAGTGCTCGTCGGCGGGGCCGGTACTCACATCCCGCATCGTGGCACGCACCTATGAGCTCTGCGCCTGTTCCTCGGTCGCACGGTCGAGGCCGAGCGCGAGCAAGAGATCCTCGTGCATCTGCATCCAGACCGTGTGGTACGAGTCGCAGCGCGGCGACAGGAGCCACTCGTGCTGGCCGTCCTGGACCTTTCGCACGGCTTCGCGCAGCCGCGGCCGGTAGCCGCCGAAGCGATCGACAGCCGTGCCGAGGCGCCGCACGACCGGACCGGCTCGCTCGTCGAGTGCGACGAACCGGTCGATCACCTCCCAGTCGTACGGCGCGTCGCGGTGATCGTTCGGGACGTTGCCGGGCCGTACCTGCCAGTCGGTGCTGACCTGGAGCAGCGCGCGGTTGAGCGGCAGGAACTGGGCGTACGCCCGCTGCGCAGCCACCTCACCCTCGGTCCCAGGCTCGAGACGCGCCCACGTCGCGTGCGCGGCGCGCCCCTCGGGAGTGAGCGCCAAGAACGCGCCCTTGCGCTGGGCCAGGCCACCCGAGCACAGGGTGTCGGCGAGCCCGTCGTCGAACTCGGGCATCAACCCGCGCAGACGCAGCTCGTGCAGCAGCACCCAGGCGTCTTCGGGCAGTCCCGAGGGGGGGCTCGAAGGAACGGACATGGTGCCGCAGGATGCCGTATCGTTGCGGCGGCGCGCAAGGCTTGCGGCTTCGCGCAGGTATCGAAGGGACGCGCAGGTATCGAAGGTGAGGGGAACGTGCCCGATCCGGCCCATGTGATACCGCTGACCGGCCGGCGCGGGGTCGGCCGCGCCCTCGGCCTCGCCGCCGCGGCCTGTCTGATCGCGGGCATCGTCGGCGTGAGCCTCGACGGCTCCGACTCCGCGTGGACCGGCTTGCTCTCCCTGATCGTTCCGGGACTCGGCCAGATCGTCGCGGGCGACGTCGCGCTCGGCATCGCGATCTTCGCCGTGTTCCTCTTCGTGCTGGTCGATCTGTTCGCGTTGTTCAACCGCATCCTGCGCCTCGGGTTTCTCCCCCTCGCGTTCCTCGCGCCCGCGGCCGCGCTGAACGCCGCGACTGGCGGAGCGTGGTGGAGCATCCCCGTCGGCGGCATCGCGGGCCTGGCCGCCGGCGTCCTCGTCGAGCAGCTCAACTTCCGGGCGAAGCAGCGACGCCTCGCCGCGGTCAAGGCCGCGGTCGCCGAGGCGCCGGCGCACGGGGCCACGCCCACCTACGCGCCGGTCGAGCACGGCGCCGTCGCGCCGATCGACCCGTACGCCGAGGCCTACCTGCGGTACTTCCTCCGCTTCGGCCACGCCGACCCGACTGACTGGGGCGTCTTCGACGACCCCAAGCACGTCGACTCGGCGCTGCGCTACCAGATCGTGCTGTCCGCGTGGGCGATGTACCTGGTGCAGCACCTCTCGATGCCCGCGTACCGCGAGGCAGCGACGACCGCCCTCGGGAACCTCGCCGAGCGCTGCCGCGACTACAGGGTCTGGCGCTACACACGGTTCCAGAACGTCAGCTCGTTTCGGATCGACGGCGACCCCTTCCGCCACGAGAACGTCATGTACTCGGGCTACGCGGCCGACGTGACCTCGATGTACGAGGCGATGAGCGGTGACGAGCGCTACGACCAGCCGGGCGGCTACTCGGTCAGCGACAAGACGCGTACCTACTCGTGGAGCCACGCGGAGATCGTCGACAACCTCGCTGCGCAGCACGCGGCGAGCGTGCACGGGGCGATCAGCTGCATTCCCGGATGGCTGTGGCCGCCATGCCAGACGTTCTCGTTGCGCTCGATCCAGCTCGGCGATCTCGTCCACGGCACCGACCACAGCTGGGCGATCGAGCGCTTCTCGGAGTCATTCGCTCGATACTTCGTGTCCCCGGACGGCCATATCGACACGTGCCGCAACATCGCCGGGTTCGTGCACCCGACCGACTCGCTCATCGTCGGCGTGAGCGGTCAGGCCGGAACCGGAGTGATGATGTCGCCCTTCGGCCGCGGCCACGTCGAGGCCAGCTACGAGCGGCAGGTGAAGTCGCGGATGAGCGAGCCCGACGTCGACGGTCGCATCACACTCGCACTGTCGAAGATCGACACGTTCGACACCAGCTACGGCTGGAACCCGGCGCAGCCCTACTCGCTTGCGCTGCTCTACGCGACGGAGCTCGGTGACGACGAGTCGGCCGCCGGCCTGCGTCGCACGCTCGAGCAGATGCTCACACCGGACGGCGACCGACCGGGCCCGGGCTCGATCCTCTCGATGGCGTTCACCTTCATGGCACTCCAGAACACCCAGCAGGGTCTCCTCGCGGCCCACCGGCACGTACCCGCCCGCGACGAGACCCCGGAGCTCGAGCGCGCGTCGTACCCAGAGGTGATCGTCACGTCGGCGCGCGCCACCGGCGACGGCCTGCAGGCGACGATCGTGCCGGGCCCGGCCGCCAACGGCGAAGTGGATGTGGGTTTCGCCCGGCTGCGGCCCCTGGCGCGCTATCGGCTCACCGGGGCCGGCGAGCCACGCCAGCTCGACGCCGACACGACGGGCCGGACGTCCACGAAGCTGCGGAGCTCGGCGCGCCACAACCTCTCTCTCGAGCGCGTTGGCTAGACGGAGCGAGTCGCTCGCGATCGACTTCGCCGCCGAAGTCGGTGACGAGGCAATCGCGATCGGCGTCGAGCGACTCTGCGATCAGCTCGAGCAGATCTACGCGGCCGGGAGCTACGCGGAGCTCGAGGTCGACCGGCCCTGGTCGCAGCACAACCCGGTGCTCACCGGCGAGTTCGCACGCCCCGCAGCGATCCGCTGGTACCTCGAGCGCGAGCTGCGCAAGCTCGCGCTGTCGAAGGCCCGGATCACGGCGCGGGCGTCGCGACCGGTCACGGCACTCGATGACGCGCGCCTGCTCGAGGTCCTCGACGAGACCGCCTGGGACCTACGCCGCAAGAAGCTGTTCCTGTTCCGCGCCGAGCGCGCCGCGCTGTCGATCGACCGCCTCGAGCACTACACGGGCACTGCAGCCGAGCACTTCCAGCGCTACGTGCTGTTCACCAACTACGAGATGCACGTCGAGGCGTTCCTCGAGCTCTATCCCGACGCGCAGCGCCCGGCACGCCCCGGCATCCAGATGCCCGCGTACCACCACTGCATCGACGGGCACGCGGGCATCACGCTCGTGAACATCGGCGTCGGGCCCTCGAACGCCAAGACCATGACCGACCACCTCGCGGTGCTCCGCCCGGACGCCATGGTGATGGTCGGTCACTGTGCGGGTCTTCGCAACCACCAGGACGTCGGTGATCTCGTGCTCGCGACCGCGTACATGCGTGGCGACCGCGTGCTCGACGACGTGCTCCCGACGAGTGTGCCGCTCACGGCGAACCACTTCTTGAACGAGCTGATCATCGCGGCGCTCGATGCACGCCAGCTGCGGTACCGGATGGGCACGGTGTACACGACCGGCGACCGGAACTGGGAGCTGAACCCCACGCGGATCGCCGACGAGATCCAGGTCTCGCGCAGCATCGCGATCGACATGGAGTCGGCGACGATCGCGGCAAACGGCTTCCGCTACCGCATCCCGAGTGCCACGCTGCTGTCCATCAGCGACAAGCCGTTGCACGGTCAGCCCAAGCTCAGCGACGATGCCCGCGAGTTCTACGAGACGACGCGCCACTGGCATCTCGAGGTCGCCACCGAGGTGCTGCAACGCGTACGCCGAGAGTTCCCCGACGGCCTGCCGACCGCCGGCCTGAGCTCCAGCGACGAGCCCCTCTTCGGCACGGCGTAGCCGTCTTTCGCGACCGCCGGAGCCCCGTGCTCGAAGCGTTGCGCGCCAGGATCGCCGAACCGTTGGACGCCGGCGCTCGCCTTGACTCGTCCCGATCAGCCGCGGCCGAGGAACCCCACGAGGAGGTCGGAAAGCGCGTCGGGCTGCTCCTCCATCACGAAGTGGCCGGCGTCCAGGATCTCGACTCGCGCCTGCGGGAGGTCGGCCTCGATCCGCTTCCAGCCGTCGGCACCGAGCGCCCACTCCCTCGTGCCCCACACGATCAGTGCCGGACACATGAGCTGCACGTCGCCCACCTCGCGCGATCGCGTACGTCGGTTGCGAAAGAACGCCTGGTAGCCGGCGAGCACCGCGCGGCGCGAGTCGCGTGAGCCTGCGGCGTCCCAATACGCCTCGATGTCGGCGGCCGTGAACGCGTCGGGGTGCACACAGCTGCGGCGAAGCGCCTTCTCGAACGCGCGCCGGCTCCCCAGCGCCAGCCTCATGAACGCCGCTCCGAGGCCCGGGGTCGCGAGCAGCACGAGGTAGTACGACTTCGCCAGCTCGTAGCGGTTGAAGCTCGTGGAGATGGCGGCCAGTCGCTCGACGCGATCAGGATTCCGAAGCGCCCACTCGAACATCACGACGCCTCCCATGTCGTGACCGACGAGAGCACACCGGTCGATGCCCTCGGCCGCGAGCACGGCGTCGAGGTCGGCGGCATACGCCTTCCAGGAGTAGTCGGCGTCAGCGGACCGATCCGATTCCCCGACCCCACGAAGGTCGGGCACGATCACGCGGCGGCCGGCGCCGACGACCCGCGGCCACACGTGGCGCCACGCCCGCCGGGTCTCGGGCCAGCCGTGCAGCAAGACGACCGGTGGTCCGTCTCCCGCCACGCCGTACGCGAGGCTGCCATCCCGCTCCGCCACCCGCACCGCCAGATCCATGGTCAAGAGGAGCTCAGGGCGTGAGCTGCTCCGGCATGAACAGACCAGCACGCTGGCCGCCGTCGACGACGAGCGCGTGGCCGGTCACGAAGCTCGCCTCATCCGACGCGAGGTACAGGAAAGCGCGGGCGATCTCGTCGGGCTCCGCGAGACGCCCGCCCAGTGGCACGAGCTGCGTCAGCTTCAGTTCCATCATCGACCGGAGCTGCTCGGGGAGCTCCGCGACGAGCCGCTCCGCCAGCGCGGTGCGAGTGCCGCCGGGGCACACGCAGTTGACTCGCACTCCGTGGTGTGCGTGGTCGAGGGCAAGCGTGTACGTCATGTTGACGACCGCGGCCTTGGCCGCGCTGTACGCGGCGGCGTTCGTGCAGCCCCACAAGCCGCCGACCGAGGCGGTGAACAGCACCGAGCCGCCCCCGCACTCACGGATCGCCGGGATCGCGTGCTTCGCTCCGAGGAAGCTCCCCTTCACGATGACGTCGAAGACCGCGTCCCAGTCCTCTTCGGACTGCGAGACGACGGTGCCGTTGCGCTCGATCCCCGCGTTGGCGAGGAACACGTCGAGCCCGCCCAGCGTGCCGACGGTGTCGCGCACCATCGCTTCGTTGTCGGCCGCCTTCGTGACGTCGACGGTCATGCCGTGGGCGCGCCCGCCACCAGACTCCACCGCGGCGGCGACGGCGGTCGCCGCGTCACCATCGATGTCGGCGATCGCGACCGCGGCACCCTCGGATGCGAAGCGAAGCGCCGTCGCCTCGCCGATGCCGGAACCGCCGCCCGTGATCAGCGCGACGGTCCCCTCGAGACGACCCATCGTCACCTCCGTGCGCCGGGAGCGAGGATCGCGAGCGTCTGCTCGAGCGCCATGCCGTACGCCCTGCGCAGGTCAACCTGTTCGGCGTCGTTCAGCCACAGTATGTCGATGCCCATGATCGCCCCCGACAGGACGTCGAGGACGCTGTCGAGGTCGACGTCGTCGCGGAACTCACCCGAGCGCTGGCCGCCGCGTACGAACTCCGCGAGCTCACGCCGCCCCGCCGCCCAGAACTCGCGGATGACCGTTTCGATGTCGGGCTCGCCGATCTCCTCAAGCAGCACTGTGTAGAAGAAGCGAAGGTCGAGCGGGCCGTCGCGCTCGGCGCGCGCGACCTTGCGCTCGAGCCGCTCGACGAGCAGCTCGCTCGCCGACAGCCCCTCGCTCGGCTCGAGGACGTCCTCGTCGAAGTCACGGATGTTGGCCCGCACCGCCTCGAGGACGATCTCGTGCTTCGACGAGAAGTAGTGGTAGAGCGCGGCCTTGGTGACGCCGACGGCCTCGGCGATCCGGGCCAGCGACGTGGCGCGCACGCCCCGCTCGGCGAACAGCCGCTTCGCGACGTTCAGGATCTCCTGCTTGGAGACCTCCTGACGTGCCTCCAGGATCGCCTTCTTCACGGCGGTGCCACCACCACTGCGGTCGACGAGCCAATCGACTCGATCGGTCGACTGTGCTTACCTATCGGTCAGCCAGGCTAACCCATCGGTAGTCGAGCGTCGAAGCACGGAGGGTTGCACTCGGTGAGCGACCGAACCGTTCTGTTCGCCACACTCGCCGAGGCGCGCGCGCTCGAGGAGGCGATCCAGGCGAACGCCGCGTTCTATCACTCGGGTTTCGGGATGGAAGCCGTCGGCGTCGGCACCGCGTCGGCGCTGCGCCCCGATGACTTCCTCGTCACGCACTACCGCGGCATCGGTGCGCCGCTCGCCAAGGGCATGGCCGCCCCCGACCTCCTCCGCTCGTTCCTGCTGAAGTCGACCTCGCCCGCACGCGGCCGCACGTGGCACCCGGTCGCGACCGACCTCGGGATGTTCGGCCATCAGGGCACGTCGGGCAGCGAGTTCGGGCGCGGGGCAGGCCTCGGTGTCGCGGCGAAGCACGCGGGGCGCGGAGCGATCGCGTGCGCGATCTTCGGCGACGGCTCCGCGCAGCGGGGCACGCTCCATGAGGCGTTCCTCATGGCTTCCGCGTGGGAGCTCCCCGTGGTGTGGGTGTGCGAGAACAACGGCTACATGATCTCGACGCGAGCGGATGCGATCTTCCCCGGTGAGGTCGCGGACCTCGCCTCCGGGTACCACATGTCGGCAGAGATCGTCGACGGCAATGACGTGTTCGCGGTGCGCGACGCGACAGATCGGCTCGTCGACGAGGTGCGTCGAACGAGCCGGCCGGTGATGCTCGAGGCGAAGACCTACCGCGTCAGGCCACACACCGAGATCGAGGCCGCGACCTACCAAGACCAGCAAGAGATCGACGCGTGGCGCGCGCGTGACCCACTCGTGGTTGCTCGAAGGCGACTCGTCGATGAGGACGGGCTCGACGATGCGCAGCTCGACCGGATCGAGTCGGAGGCAACCACCGCCGTCGCGTCGGCGCTCCAGCAGGTGCTCGCGGAGCCCGGGCATGCTCCCGACGAAGACGCCGGCCAATGGCTGTACGCGACAAGAACGCGGTGACCGTGGCCGAGGTGGGCTTCTTCGACGCGATCCGTGCGGCCATTCGCGACGAGATGGCCGCCGACCAGGACGTCGTGCTGTGGGGCGAGAACGTGGAGGACCCCTACGGCGGGCTGCTCCAGCAGTATGCCGGGCTCTCGACCGAGTTCCCCGGCCGCGTGCGGGACTCGCCGCTCGCCGAGACCGCGATCGTCGGCGCCGCGCTCGGCGCGGCGATGGCGGGCATGCGCCCGATCGCCGACATCCAGATCGCAGACTTCTCGTACGTCGCGATGGAGGAGATCGTGCGTGCCCCGCGGTGGCGCCACATGCACGGCGGAGCCGGCGATGTCCGCGTGCCGATGGTCGTGAAGATGCTCGTCGGCGGCTACCTGGGAGTGGGCGCGAACCACTCCCAGGTGCCGACCGGCTACTGGATGCACACCCCGGGGCTGAAGATCGCGTTTCCGTCGACAGCGTCGGACGCGTACGGGTTGATGCGCACCGCGATCCGCGACGACGACGTCGTGGTGTTCCTCGCGCACAAGCTCTTCATGTTCTCGACGGGTTCGGTCGACCACAGCCCGGTCCCGTTCGGCAAGGCGGTGGTCCGGCGCGAGGGTGGCGATGTCACGATCGTGGCGATCGGCCACATGAACGATCTCGCGGTCACGGCGGCTGAGCAGGTCGCAGCCAACGGCGTGTCGGCCGAGATCATCGATCCGCGCACGCTCGAGCCCTTCGATCTCGACGCGGTCCTCGCCTCCGTCGCCAAGACCGGCGCGCTGGTCGTGCTCGACGAGGACCACGTGAGCTGTGGCGCCGCGGGCGAGATCTGCATGCGGGTCCTCGAGGGGGTCGAGCCGGGCACCCTGCGCACGCCGCCCCGGCGGGTCGCGTGCGCGCAGGTGCCGTTGCCCGAGGGTGCGGCCGAGCTCCAGGCGCTCCCGTCGGTGGACCGCATCGTCGCTGCGGCAGTCGCCGCGGCGACGGGACCCTGATCGCAGCGGCGAAGCTCCTCGAACAGGTCGGTCAACGCTGCGGCTCCGCGCCGCGCTCGGCGATCATGGCTTCGACGTCGACCCCCGCGGCCGCGGTCCCGAGATCCTCGAGCCCGTCGACCGGGTGCTCGGAGAAGTGCTCCATCATCACCTCGAGGACCTCGGGCCGCTGGAGGTCGACCACCTCGATCCCGTGGGAGACGAGGAGCTCATGGCTGCCGAGTCGCTCCCCCTCGACGGCAGCCATCCCCACCACGACTCGCGGGATCCCGTGCTGGAGCACCGCGCCCGCGCACATCCAGCACGGGACGGCGGTGCTCACCAGGGTCGTCTCGCGCAGCTCGGCGAGCTTCAACAGCCCCGCGTCGTGGAGGCAGACGATCTCGGCGTGGTACGCGAGCCCGCCCGCCTGGCATCGCCGATTGCGTCCGCGCGCGAGGACCGCGCCGTCGCTCGTGCGGACCAGCGCGGCACCGATCGGCACACCGCCCTCGCCCAGGCTCGCCCGCGCTTCCTCCCAGGCCTCGGCCCATCCGGCTGGATCGCTCATCGATCACCTCCGGTCGTCGGCGGTGGTAGCACCACGTCGACAACCTCCCTGCCGCGAGTGCACGAGGAGCCCGTGCATCAATCCTCTTACTGAGTCGCATGATTGGGGTCAAGTCCGTAGCATCCCGGCAGTGCAGCACGACCTCGACGGCTTCGTCGCCGCGGTCACTGGCGCGAGCCAGGGACTGGGGCGCGCGATCGCACTCGAGCTCGGGGCGCACGGCGCGGCGGGCGCGATCACGGCCCAATCGGTCAAGGCGGCAGGCGGCATGCTCACGTGAAGCTGCTCGTCGATACCGACCCGGGCGCCGACGACGCGGTCGCGATCCTCCTGGCCCTGCGCACCCCGGGAACCGAAGTTGTCGCACTCACGACCGTCGCGGGCAACGTCGACGTCGACCAGGCGACACGCAACGCGCTGAAGACGCTCAGCGTCGCGGGCCGGCTCGACGTGCCGGTGCACCGCGGAGCATCCGAGAGCCTCGCTGCGGAGGGCTTCGAACGCGCCGAGAGCGTCCACGGGCACGACGGCCTCGGTGGCCACGACTTCGATCCCGTCGGCGCCGAGCATCCCGATGCCGCGCTCGACGCGACGCTCGCGCTCTTTCGCGAACACGGATCGACGCTGACCTACGTCGCCCTCGGCCCGCTGACCAACCTCGCACACGCGATCGATGTCGACGCGGACACCTGCCGACGCGTCGGGCAGGTCGTGGTCATGGGCGGCGCCGGCGACGGAGTCGGAAACGTCACGCCCGCCGCGGAGTACAACTTCTGGTGCGACGCGGAAGCGGCTCGGATCGTGCTCCGCTCGGGACTCCCGCTGCGCGTCGTCGGCTGGGACGTCTCGCGACGCGATGCCATTGTCACCGCTGCCGATGTCGATCGTCTGCGCGCGTCGTCTGACCCGGTCGCGAAGTTCGCCGCCGACGTGACCCGCCGCTACTTCGAGTTCGTGTCGTCGAACCATCTCCCTGGCGCCATGGACCTCCCCGATCCGGTGGCCATGGCTGCAGCGCTCCGACCTGACCATGCCAGCTGGCGTCGCGTCGCGGCCGACGTGGAGTGCCTCGGTGAGCTGACCCGCGGCGCCCTCGTGATCGACCACTGGGGCACCACCGGAGCACCCGCCGATATCGACCTGTGCACCGGCTTCGACCACGATCACTTCGTGGAGACGCTCATCGCCCGCTTGACCGCGTCCCCGTGAGTGGGCGCTTCGCGGCGAACGACGCGACAGATCGGTCGCGAATCGCCGACGCGTCGCTCGCCGACCGCGGTGAGCAGCTCATCGACTGGGTCGCCGACCACTCCCCGGTCCTCAACCGTCTCGCTCTCGAGCGCCTTGCCGACGGCGCCCTGCGCGGGCGCACCATCGCGGTCGTCGTGCACCTCGAAGCAAAGACCGCGTACCTCGCGCTTCTGCTCGCCGAGGCCGGCGCCCGCGTCGTCGCCGCCGGGAGCAATCCGGGATCGACCCAGGACTCGGTGTGCGCCGCCCTCGTCCGCCGCGGGGTCGAGGTGCACGCGATCCACGGCGCTACGCCGGAGGAGTTCGAGCTCGACCTGCTCGCGGTGGCCGATGCCCGTCCCGAGCTCGTCGTCGACGACGGTGCCGAGCTGACGACACGGATGATCGAGCATCGGCCCGACCTCGCCACACGCCTACGCGGCGTGACCGAGCAGACGACGACCGGAGTCGCCCGCCTGCGCGCCCTCGAAGCCGCCGGTCGTCTCCCGTTCCCCGCGATCGCGGGGAACGACGCCTCGTGCAAGCACCTCTTCGACAATCGCTTCGGGACGGGCCAATCCGCGCTCGCGGCCGTGCTTCGGCTCACGAACACCAGCGCGTGGGGCAAGGAGGTGTGCGTGGTCGGTTACGGCTGGGTCGGTCGCG
>Ga0315534_1002270_pt1 | contig 13035 bp, 11 predicted proteins | sample SalMarSW160240MG_FD_203094 | JGI IMG/M metagenome (GOLD analysis project Ga0315534, IMG submission 203094) | Salt marsh sediment microbial communities from the Plum Island Ecosystem LTER, Massachusetts, United States - Salt Marsh Sediment SW1602-40 ... | reverse complement strand
GCTAAAGGCGGCGCTGACGACGTCGCACCAGGGGCTGAAGGTCATCATCGCGCAATCGGAATGCATGCTGAACAAGCAGCGACGGGAGCGCCCGGCAACAGACAAGGCGATCAAAGAGGGCAAGCGGGTTGTGCGCGAGCGTTTCGGCGTCGATGCCGAGGTCTGCACTGGCGACCACTCTTGCATCCGACTGTCGGGATGCCCGTCGCTGACGGTCGCACCGAATCCCGACCCGCTGCGCCGGCAACCCGTCGCCAAAGTCATCGACTCCTGCGTCGGCTGCGGCTTGTGCGGAGAGGTTTCCCACGCAGCGGTTCTATGCCCGTCGTTCTATCGCGTCTCGGTTGTCCATAATCCGAACGGGTGGGACCGGCTCAAAGCCCGCATGCGTGCCGCCGTCATTGACCGGCTGCAGGGGCGACACGAGCGCAGACGCGGCATGGCCGCCTAGTGGGTGTGCACGCGTGACGCCGGCAACTGGTCCGCCTCGCTCGATCAAGATCGCCGTGCTCGCCATGGGCGGCGAAGGCGGCGGCGTGCTCGCGGACTGGATCGTCGATCTCGCCGAGCATGGCGGCTATCTGGCACAATCGACTTCCGTTCCAGGGGTGGCGCAACGCACCGGCGCCACGATCTACTATGTCGAGCTGTTTTCGCGCGCCGCCGCGGAAGCCGCGGGCAAGCAGCCGGTGCTGGCGCTTATTCCTACGCCGGGCGACGTCGACATCGTTATCGCCTCCGAACTGATGGAAGCCGGCCGCGCGGTGCAGCGCGGTTTTGTCACGCCCTACCGCACGATGCTGATCACGTCCACCCACCGCGTCTATGCGATCACGGAAAAGATCGCCCTGGGCGACGGGCGCGTCAGCGACGCAGCGCTTCTCGAAGCTTGCGAAAAAACGGCAAGCCGCTTGATCGCTTTCGATATGGAGGCGATCGCCGGCGCGACCCGCAGCGCCATCAGCGCCGTGCTGTTTGGCGCGCTCGCGGGAACACAGGCGCTGCCCTTCGCGCGCCCGGCATTCGAAGCAGCGATCCGCCGCAGCGGCCTTGGCGGGAACGCCAGCCTCGCCGCCTTCGCTGCCGGCTTCGAAGCAGCCAGCGGCGGACCGCTGGCGGCAACGCCTGAGTCGGTTTCTCCGGAGAAAGGCGAAACGCCTGCAGCCGGCGCCGATACGATCGGAGACCAATTCAGCGCAGCGGTGGAGGCGTTTCCCGCGGTCGCGCAGCCGATCGTCCGCGCCGGGATCGAGCGGCTCATCGACTATCAGGACACGGCCTATGCCCGGCTCTACCTTTCGCGCCTGCAGCGCCTAGCCGAACTAGAGCAAACGCGGGGAGATGGCTCGTCACGCCTTTTCGATGAGGTCGCGCGCGAACTTGTGCTCCGCATGGCCTACGAGGATACGGTTCGCGTCGCCGAACTGAAAATCCGGTCAGCAAGATTTGCTCGCGTGCGTACAGAGGCGCGCGTGTTGGATGATCAGATTCTCGAAATCGCCGAGTATTTCCATCCGCGCGTGCAGGAGATCGCCGATACATTGCCCCTGCGGTGGGGTCGCTGGCTGCTCAAGACCCGTTGGGCGAGGCGTCTGGTCGAACGTCTGACGCGATCGGGGAGGATCATCAAGAGCACGTCGGCTACCGGATTCTTGTTGCTCTATGCGGTCGCTGGACTGAAGCCATGGCGTCGGATTTCGTTGCGGTTCGCGGGTGAACAAGCCGATATCGATCGCTGGCTGAATGCTGTGTTTCAGACAGCGTTGCGCGATTACGCTCTTGCCGTGGAACTCGCCGAAACAAGCAGCCTCATGCGCGGCTATGGCGAAACCCGAGAGCGCGGCCGGGCGCGATTCGAGACGTTAATGCAAGCGCTTCCCGCGGTTTCGGCGCTGCCGGATCCGGCTGCGGCCCTAAGGTCTTTGCGGAAAGCTGCCGAGGCCGATGAAAGCGGGACCGAACTTGCGCGCGCGCTGTGTAAACTTTCGATTGGGGTCGCTTAGTGCTGACGCCGGATAGCCCATTCCCGAACACCGGTTCGGCCGTCGAGAGGAATCTATCGCTAGTCTCTCCTCGTACAAGCGCACCGTCAGTGCTCTTCCATGTTTTCGCCGCAATCGCGCCAGTTTTGTGCCCCGAACATGATTTATCATTCATTGATATCGCTTAATCGAAACCGACCTATAAATATACGGCTGGGGGGCTGGGTAATGGTCGAACAACTCACGGAGCGACTCGTACTCGACGTAGTAATGAGTGTCATCGGCGAAGAAGCGGGGCACCTGACACTGGAGTCTGATTTTACTGAACTCGGCGTAGATCAACTCACAATCACTCACATTGTTCTTGCGTTGGAACATCGACTGGGGGTCGAGCTACCGACGCATGTGGAAGATGCGCAAACGATTTCTGAACTGACGGCCGGAGTGCGAGATGCGCTTCGAGCCAATGCTACGGCGCAATGCCGGCTTATCCAAAGCGAAGAACTGTCTCCGATTCCTGTGGGCCGCGCAGCCCCGAGCCATTTGAGCTATCGAGCTCTTTCCCGATCTAGCCCACCGCGTCGACGGCGCCGGCGGGTTTATCGCGCGACGCGTTTCAATTAACCGCGCGTTGCTTTGCACCTGCGTCGAGCGCTTCCCTGCGGGGGCGCTCGGCGCGGTACAGCAGATTCGCGAACCGGACCTCGTTACCCGTCGATCGGCTGCACGAGCCGGTCGAGCCCTCGCCGTGCCTGCCCCTGTTCTCCGATTGCGGAAGGCGCACCGGGCGCGCTAGACCCTAGCGCATGAACCTTCGCCCCGCCGATCGCCTCGCCATCGCCGTCGCCCAGCTCAATCCGATTGTGGGCGATGTCGCCGGTAATGCCGAAAAGCTGCGCCGTGCGCGCCGGCAGGCCGCGGCCGACGGGGCGGACCTTGTCGCGCTCCCCGAGCTGTTCATCGCCGGCTATCCGCCCGAGGATCTGGTGCTCAAGCCCGCTTTCCAGGCGGCGTGCCGCAGCATGGTGGAGGAGCTCGCGCGCGAGACGGCGGACGGCGGCCCGGCGGTGCTGGTCGGCACGCCCTGGGTCGAGGACGGCAAGCTCTACAACGCCTATTGCCTGCTCGACGGCGGGGAGGTCGCCGCGGTGCAGCTGAAGGTCAATCTGCCGAATTATGGCGTATTCGACGAGCGTCGGGTTTTCGCTCCGGGGCAGCCGCCCGGACCGGTGAGCTTCCGCGGCGTACGGCTTGGTCTTCCCATTTGCGAGGACATTTGGACCGAGTGGGGCGACTACGAGGACGTGGTCGAGTGCCTTGCCGAGACAGGGGCCGAGCTTCTGATCGTGCCGAACGGCTCGCCCTACAGCCGCGCCAAGGACGAGGTAAGGCTCAACGTCGTGATCGCGCGGGCGACCGAAAGCCGTCTGCCGATCGTCTATGTGAACCAGGTCGGCGGGCAGGACGAGCTGGTCTTCGACGGCGCGTCGTTCGGTCTGCATGCCGACCATTCGCTGGCGTTCCAGCTCCCCGCCTTCCGCGAGAGCGTGACGACGCTGCGCTGGGAGCGGCGCAATGACGGCTGGCAGTGCATCGATGCGCCGGTCGCGGCGATTGAGGAAGGTGAGCGCGCCGACTATTCGGCCTGCGTGCTCGGCCTGCGCGACTATGTCGACAAGAACGGTTTTCCCGGCGTTGTGCTCGGGCTCTCCGGCGGCATCGATTCGGCGCTGTGCGCGGCCATTGCAGTCGACGCGCTTGGGACCAAGCGCGTGCGATGCGTCATGCTGCCTTATCGGTACACCTCTTCCGAGTCGCTGAGCGACGCGGCTACGGTCGCGACCGCGCTCGGCGTGCAGTACGACATCGCCCCGATCGCGCCGGCGGTCGAGGGCCTGGAAGCGGCGATCGCGCCGCTTGTGGCCGGGCTGCCGCGCGACGTGACCGAAGAGAATCTGCAGGCGCGCGCCCGCGGCACGATTCTCATGGCCATTTCCAACAAGTTCGGCCTGATGGTGGTGACCACGGGCAACAAGTCGGAAATGTCGGTCGGCTATGCGACGCTTTATGGCGACATGAACGGCGGCTTCAATCCGATCAAGGACATCTACAAGACCGAGGTGTACCGCCTCGGGGGCCTGCGCAACGAATGGAAGCCGGATTGGGCGCTCGGGCCCGACGGGCGCGTCATCCCCGAAAACATTCTCACGCGTGCGCCCACCGCGGAGCTGCGCGAGAACCAGACCGACCAGGATACGCTGCCGCCCTATGGCCTGCTCGACGGCATCCTGGAGCGCCTCGTCGAACGCGAGGAGCCGATCGCGGAGATTGTTGCGCAGGGCTTCGACCGCGACATGGTCGTGCGGGTCGAGCGCATGCTCAATCTCGCCGAATACAAGCGCCGCCAAGCCGCACCCGGCGTGAAAGTGACGCTGAAGAACTTCGGACGCGACCGGCGTTATCCGATCACCAACCGCTTCCGCGATGCCGGCCTACCGCTCGCCGAGCCAGCAGCGGACGCAGCCGCCGGCGTCGCTCTCCGCAGCGAAGCGTTCGACCTGTAAACCTGTATGCCGATAATCAATTTCAAGTCATTCCGGGGCGCCGCGGCGAGCCCGGAATCCATACTCTTGAAATAGGGAATGTGGATTCCGGATAGCCTCGCTTTGCTCGGCTTCCGGAATGACGGAGGTCTGGGAGTCGTGGGGTTCTGGGAGTCGTGGGGTTCCGACGCCGGTGGTCTGCTTAGCGCCATCGTCCACCGGTCGCTGCATTATCGGAAATGCGCGCACGGCGCTCGATCTAAGCCGCCTGTTCGGAAGGCTTTTACTTCGCCGGGACGAAGGGCGGACCGACCGTGCGCACCGGCGCCGGGAGCAGTTCGGATTCTCCCGAACCCGAGCCCCCCGATCCCGAAGGCGTCGACTGCGGCTGCGGCGTGGCGGCGCTCCCCGCGTTTGGAATTGGGCGGCCCTGCGCATCGCTTCGCGGTTGCGCCATCGTTTTGGAGCTCTCCTCGGTCACGATGACATCGCCGCGCCGGATCGTCGTGTCGTACCCGGCGCCGAGCGCTTCGGCCCAGCTCTGGCCCGGCTTACGACAGGTGCAGGCCGGGTCGAGCGCCTGCCGGTAACGGAATGCGGTCGGCAAATAGCGATAAGGCCTGCCGGCGAGCGATACCGCCTGGCCTATCTCTTCCCCCGGATTGCGGTGGGTATAGAGGGCCACCTCGGCTGCCGGGCACAGGCGCTGGCAGGTCTGTTCGTCCTCGGTAAAATGCGAGGCGCTCACCTGGAACGAGATGGGGAAATAATAGCCGTCGCAGGTCCGCACGCACAGCGTGCGATAGGTTGAGGACAGGTAACCGTCCGGCGCCGGCAGGACCGGGTTGCTGCCGAACAGGTTTGCAAAGAATCCGCGCTGCTGGTTCGCGGCGGCTTGATACTGCGGGCCACAATTATTCTGGGCAAGCGCGGCGATCACCGTTTGTCGCTGGCTTTCCAGGTCGCCCCCTTGTAGGCGCTGCAGCTCCGCCTGCCGCTGGCTGATATTGGCGCGCAAGTTTTGGATTTGTCCGCCGAGCGGCCGGCATTCCGCCGGCTGACTGGTAAATAGCGAGAAAATGCCCAGGTTCTCGCAGCCCAGGCGGCGCCACCGGGCGATCAGGCGGTCGAGATCGGCCTGTTGGCGGTTGATCGCCTCTTCGTAGAGCCGAGCCTGATCTTGCCGGCCCGGATCCCCGCCCCGATTGATCAGGGCGAGCTGCCCCTCGAGCCGCCCGCAGACCGGGTTGAGCGGCGCCTGGGCGAGCGCGCCGCCGCTCAGTGCCGATGCCAAAAGGAGCGCTGCGCTAAGCCGGAGATACCCCGCTCTCATCGTGACCCCGTTGCGCGGCCGGAACGTAAACCAGCCTAATCATCGCTCCCCGAACAAGCCCTGAAATGGTGTCCAAAGTGTGAGGGAGTGCCAAGCATCCACGGCAGCTGAAATCAGCGGGGAGGGCCTAAATGGGTGGTTGTATAGACTGCATCCGAGCAATATCGCCCCGGACATGGGCAGAAAAGCAGGAAATCCGTTTAGGTTCGCTGTGTGCTGCAAGACGTCGGTATGTGCTCTTGGTACAGCGAGGAGGCAGGGGTCGGGCTGCCAGCTTCAATTGCCATTTATCATTAGCGATATCCGCCCATCATGCCGCCGTGGCCGCCCATCATTCCCGGGCCGTACAGTCCTGAGCCGTACATTCCTGGGCCATGGTGGCCCATCATTCCCGGGCCATAGCCGTATCCAGGACCATAACCCCGTCCGGAATCAGACCAATCGCGGCGCGATTTGCCGGGCAAACGGTGGCCGTTCGCCGCGAAGGCGCGGCCGAACGCTGTCCGCGGTCCTCCGCCGGAAGGATTGATGTGGCATTGACCACAAACGAGCCCTGTCCGCTGGGCGTAGGTTGGTAATGCCTGCGCTTTCCCAGAGACGAGGGAGCTTGCCACCGCAGCAATCCACACGATCAATGCCAGGCCCGCGCCGGTGGCGAGGAACGTGCGAGCAAGTTTCTTCAGCATGATTGGTTCCCTCCTCTGGGGGAAGGACTCGATCAATCCACGGCAAATCCGGCCGCCAATTACACAGGGGGCGCTATGTCGCGCTTCTTTTGCAGATACTCGTCGCGATCGATCTCACCGCGCGCGTAGCGTTCCTCGAGCACGTCGAGGGCAGGTGGACGGCGGACGGCGGGCGGCCGCTCTGCGCCGGGGCGATCGTTGCGGCGTAAGAACCACACCACCGCAGCGATAATGAGGATCAGTAATAGGAACCAGAAAAACATACCGAAGGGTCCTAGCCAGCTTCCGCCGCCCCAGCCCATCATGTCCCAGTGAGGTCCATATCCCCACATCGCTCAGTCCTCGGTCGGACGATAAGAACCGGTATGGCGGTCAACCGCAAACCGTTGCACCAGCGAATTATCTTTGGTCACGATATCGGCTTCGATGGTGTCGGCATCTTTCTCCTTCACCTCGCCGACTTTGAGGCGCGGATTGCCCTGCCAGGTGAGCCAACCCTCGAATCGCTTCTTCACGTCATCGGTCGAAAGGTTCAGGTTGCCTTGCTGCCCATATGCGCCGGGCCCTGCCAGGCCACCTTGGAACCGCGGACAGTTTTCCGGACCGTATTCGGTATTCGCGCCGCGTCCGTAGCCGTGCATCCAGCCCGGCCCGTTTCCGCCCCTCCTGCCAGAGCCAGGACCATATCCGTCCATCATTCCTCGGCCGGGACCTTGTCCTCCCATCATGCCCCAACCGCCGTAGGGCTGTGCCGTCGCAGCTGTGCCGGAGCCAATTATCGCTGCCCCGAAGATGAGCGCGAGAGCCGTTCCGGCGACGAGAAATTTGCGTTTCATGCGAACCTCCAAGCTCAAACCAAATCGCCGCGCCGGGTGAACACTGGAGGCCAGCCGTCACTGAAGTTTGTCGTCGGAGGCGGAAGTTGTGACAAAGTGTGTCAAAGGCCGCGGCGGCCACGTCTTGTCACAAGTTCTCTGACGCGCATTGCGCGTGTTCGATTATATTTGCGTCATGGAAAGCACGGCGTGCATTCTTGTCGTCGACGATCATCGCGAAATTCGCGAGCTTGTTTCGCGCGCGCTTGCCAAGGAAGGGTTCCGCGTCAGCACGGCCGCAGACGGTCGCGCCATGCAAAAGGTGCTCGCGGACAGCCGCGTCGATTTGATCCTGCTCGATCTGATGCTTCCGGGCGAGGACGGACTGTCGCTGTGCCGACGGCTTCGCGCCGAGTCTGACATTCCGATCATCATGCTGACCGCCAAGGGGGACGAGGTCGACCGCGTCATCGGACTCGAGATGGGCGCCGATGATTACCTGCCGAAGCCGTTCGGGAGTCGCGAACTCATTGCTCGCATCAAGGCGGTGCTGAGACGCGGGCGGCGCGAGCGCGCGAATACCGATCCGTCCGGGCGGCCCAGGCGCTTTCGGTTCGACCGGTGGGTTCTCGATACCGGCGCCCGGGAACTCGTACGCAACGATGGCGTCACCGTATCGCTCAGCTCGGGGGAATACGATTTGCTCGTTGCGCTGGTCGAACGCCCGCATCGTGTTCTCAGCCGCGAGCAGCTTCTCGATCTCGCGCGCGGGCGGGCAGCCACCGCTTTCGATCGCAGCATCGACACGCAGGTGAGCCGGCTGCGCAAGAAGATCGAACACGACCCGAGCGACCCCAAGATCATCAAAACCGTGTGGGGCGGCGGCTATATGTTCACGGCGACGGTGAGCGACGCATGAGCAGGCTTCTGCCCAAGAGCCTGTTTGGTCAGATGCTTGTCATCATGCTGTTGGGCCTCGTTGTTTCCTACGCGATTGGCGCTTGGATTTACTCGACCGACCGCGAGGCGGCGGTGCGTGAGGTCGGCGGGTTGGCTGCAGCGAACCGGATCGCGAACCTCGCTCGTTTGGTCGAAGAAGCGCCGGCCGGTTGGCGCGAGCGAATCGTGGCCACGCTGAGCGATCGAACGTTTCAGGTGACGCTGTCGGACCAAAAGCCCGACTTCATGGAGCGAGGCGATAGCGGGCCTGTGGCGCAGGCGATTTCCGGCTATCTCAGCGATCGCCTGGACCTCGATGCATCGCGCAGGCCGATCGTCGTCGCGTCCGAGTCGGCGAGCCTATCGCCGGGGTCCGGGCCGTTCCTCGACCATCCACCAATGATGATGCGTGGTCCGCGGCGAATGATGGGTGGGTGGAGAATGCACGGCTGGGCGGAGCTGGTCGCTCTCGACGTCGCTATTCCGTTGTCGACGGGTCAATGGCTGTCATTCAACACGGCCTTGCCGGAGCACGTGCCCAGCTTCTCCTATCAACTGATCGCTTCGATGCTCGTCATGACGATCGTGCTGGTTGTGGTGACGGTCTGGGCGGCCAAGCGGGTCACCGCTCCGCTGCGCACCCTTGCCGAGGCGGCCCAGCGGCTCGGAAAGGACGTGAATGCTCCTCCGATTCCGGATATCGGGACGATCGAGACGCGCCAAGCATCACGGTCGTTCAATGAGATGCAGATTCGCCTGCGCGAACTCATCGACAATCGCACACGCTTGCTGGCGGCTGTCTCCCATGATCTGCGCACGCCGTTGACCCTGCTCCGGCTCCGCGCCGAGAACGCATCCGATCCCGAGGAAAAGGAGCGCATGCTCGCGACACTCACCGAAATGGACGCAATGGTGAGCGCCATTCTTCAATATACCCGGGATGAGATGACGACCGAGCCGGTTCGCCGGACCGACTTGAACGCTCTCATTCAGAGCGTCGTTGACGACATGGCCGACGCGGGTATGGACGTCGTGTTTGATCCAGCGCCGGAGGTGCTCGTCGAATGCCGATCGTCCGCGCTTAAGCGCGCGATCACCAACCTTGTCGATAATGCCATAAAGTACGGGCACAAGGCGCGGGTCACGCTGCAGGCGCGCGAAAAGCTGGTCGAGATTGCCGTCGAGGACGAGGGACCAGGCATTCCCGAGAAGGAACTTGCGCGGGTATTTCAACCCTTCTATCGCGTTGAAGAATCGCGGAACCGTGAGAGCGGGGGCGTGGGCCTCGGATTGGCGATCGCTCAGTCCCTGGTGCAAAAGAACAACGGCACGCTGAGTTTACAAAATCGTCCTTCCGGTGGGCTCCGTGCACAAATCCTTCTGCCAAGAGCGGTTTGAGCCTTTGTAATTTTTGCCTGTGACCGGAAGCCTGCCACCTTACTTGGCGCGGCCGGCGGCGCCCGTCTCGACGTCCATAGCGTCGCGCGCGAGCGGGTACGGACGTCACTTACTCGGCGTCCGGCTGATTTTCCGGGCGGGCGCGATCGAAAGCCGCGAGTTTCAGGCATTCCGCATCGACGCCCACGATCTTGGGAAAACGGTCGAGCGGAACTTTGAACCGGCGCGCGTTGTAGACCTGCGGCACCAGACAAATATCGGCGAGGGAAGGCTGCGCGCCAAACGCAAAGGGGCCCGGCCGGATCAAAGCCTCGATGGCTTCGAAGGCGAGCGTAATCCAATGGGCATACCAGGCGTTGATCTCCGCCTCGGCCTGTCCGAGCTTGCTTCTGAGGTAGTTGAGGGTTGCGAGGTTGTTGATCGGATGGATGTCGCAGGCGACGATATCGGCGACGGCGCGCACCTGCGCGCGTGCGCTCGGGTCGCGCGGCAGGAGCGGCGGCTCGGGATGGGTCTCTTCCAGGAATTCGATAATTGCGAGCGACTGGATGAGCACGTCGCCGTTCGGCAGCGCCAGGGCGGGCACGCGCATCTGCGGGTTGATCGCGCGGTAGTCCGGGGTTTTGTGCCGGCCGCTGTCCTTGCTCAAGTGGATCGGTGCGATCGTGTAATCGAGGCCCTTGAGATTGAGCGCGATACGGACCCGGTAGGCCGCCGACGACCGGAAAAAGGAATAGAGAGTCACGCAGATCATCTCCCGGATGTGTAGGCGACACCCGAGTTTTCGGTTCGGATGGTTTCGCCATGCGTGGGGAAGATGGCGGAAAGCGGAATGCGGCGCAACTCGATGGCGACGCCGAGCGCACGCTCGCCAAGTCGGTAGCGGCGCTAGCGCGTGCACTCAATGGCGACGAAGTCGGCGCAGGCAGCGCGGCGGCAGCCCCCGCCAAGATTGGTAATGCTCCCGGTGATCTCCTCGCGATCGGCCTTTCTGAAGGAGACGGCCTGCGCGTACTCGCGGCCTCGGCAGAAGGCGGTTGCGGCCGCCGTTCCGCACTGCGCGCCGCTGGCGAGGCAACGATCGATGCCGTAGCCGTCGGAATTGTTGGCGATGATGAAGATCCGCTTTTCTGCTTGCGCGGCGGAAAGGGAGGCGATGACCGCGCCAAAGACCGCGACGGCAAACAAGGAACGCATAGGCCTGCTCGACTGGATACGCGGCCGGAACGATGGCAGCAGAACGGTAAAGGCGGCGTTAACCTGGCGCCGCGGTTGCCCTAAGCGCCGGTAAAATCGGCAAACACGGTTACCGGCAGCGCCCTTACTGAGATGCCCTGGCTGCGCCCCTTGACGCGGGGCGCGCGCTTCCCCATTGTGCCGGGCATGAACGGCCCATTCGCCCAGATCGGCATTTGCCGAGGGATTATTCGCTAGCGTCAAACGCTGGCTGCGGCCGTCTTGTCCTTAAATCACGACAGAACAGACGCCCGGGCTAGCGGTGGCCCGGCGAGCGCTGAGGCGTGCGGTCCGGTTGGGCGGGTACTTTTTGGCGTTGGCGGCACCCCACAGGGTCGCCATAAGACCTGACGCGACGGAGCGTGGTGCGAACGCGATGGACCTGAGGCTCTACGATACGCTGACGCGGGATAAGCGCGTGTTCACGCCGCTCGATCCCGCCAATGTGCGCATGTATGTGTGCGGGCCGACGGTCTACGACTTCGCCCATATCGGCAATGCGCGGCCGGTCATCGTCTTCGACGTGCTGTTCCGGCTATTGCGCCACCTAGCGAAACAAGGCGTTTGGGATGGCGGCAAAGGCGAGACGACCGTCACCTATGTCCGCAACATCACCGACGTGGACGACAAGATCAATGCGCGCGCCGCCGAGCGCCTGGCGCAGCGCGGCAAGGCGCCAGGCGATCTCAATGCGGAAATCCGCCGGCTGACCGAGGAGACCTACGCTAATTTCAAGGCGGACGTGGCCGCGCTCGGCTGTCTGCCGCCGACGGTCGAGCCGCGGGCGACCGAACATATCGAAGAGATGAAGGCGCTGATCGAGCGCCTGGTCGCGTCCGGTCACGCCTATGTCGCCGAGGACCACGTGCTGTTTGCCGTCGCCTCGATGCCGGATTACGGCCGTCTGTCCAAACGTCCGCTCGACGAGATGATCGCCGGCGCGCGCGTCGAGGTCGCGCCTTACAAGCGCGACGCGATGGATTTCGTGCTTTGGAAGCCGTCGAAACCGGGCGAGCCGGCATGGCCGTCGCCCCGCGGCATCGCCGCGCCCGGTCGGCCGGGCTGGCACATCGAATGCTCGGCGATGTCGGACCATTGGCTGTGGACGAAAGCCGAGCCGCGCCTTTCCGCGGCGGGGCTCACCCATCCGCATCAGTTCGACATTCACGGCGGCGGCGTCGACCTCGTGTTTCCCCACCACGAGAATGAGATCGCGCAGTCCCGTTGCGGCTTCCACACGCCGGTGATGGCCAATTATTGGATGCACAACGGCTTCCTGATGGTGGAAGGCGAGAAGATGGCGAAGAGCCTGGGGAATTTCGTGACGATCAGGGAGTTACTGAACGAATGGCCCGGTGAGGCGATCCGGCTCGCAATGCTGCAGACCCATTATCGCCAGCCGATCAACTGGACGGAAGCGGGTCTGCGCGAGGCCAAGCGAACGCTCGATCATTGGTATGCATTAACCGCCGACATCGCGCCCGGCCTATACTGCGCCGACATGTTTGGGGCGCTCGCTGATGACCTCAACACGTCAAAGGCGCTTACCGCGCTTCACGAGTTGCGGGCTGGGGCTGCGCGTGGAGCCAAAGGGGCAGCAGCCTGCCTCAAAGCAAGCGCCCAGGCGATCGGCTTGCTCCAGCATTCCGCATTCGAATGGTCGGCTTGGCGGCCGCAGTCGCTTGCGGTCGACGAAAAACGGATTGCGGACTTCGTTGCGGCACGTAACTCGGCTCGCAAAGCAAAGGACTTCAAGGAAGCCGATCGCATTCGCGACGAACTGCTCGCGATGGGCATCGTGCTCAAGGACACCAAGGACGGCACCACCTGGGAGGTCGCGCGATGACCTCGCCGCGCTCGAAATACCCCTCTCCCCTTGCGGGAGAGGGTGGCGAGAACCGAAGGTTCGAGCCGGGTGAGGGGGAGAGCCGTTCGCACGGCGCAAGTGTGCAGCCCCCTCACCCGACGCCTCGCTCACGCTCGGCGTCACCCTCTCCCGCGAGGGGAGAGGGAAAGCGCGGATAAGCGCCAACGCTGGAATGGGCGGCGGCTCCGCCCTTTCAATTCATTCGGGCAACGCAATGGCCTATTCGTTCGACGAGT
>Ga0315534_1002268_pt1 | contig 13039 bp, 9 predicted proteins | sample SalMarSW160240MG_FD_203094 | JGI IMG/M metagenome (GOLD analysis project Ga0315534, IMG submission 203094) | Salt marsh sediment microbial communities from the Plum Island Ecosystem LTER, Massachusetts, United States - Salt Marsh Sediment SW1602-40 ... | reverse complement strand
AAAGTATAGAATTTGAGTATTTGATAATTTCCTTTATATTTTAAACATGTAATAATCTAATAAAAAAAAATTCATTATGAAATAGTAAAGTACGGACCTTTCCCTTGTTCCCAGAGTAGTTCGCGGGCTTCTTTAAACTCGCGAAGCGATTGCTCTGGGATTTGAGTGTTATATGCGTAAAGACTCTTTAAATTTGGTAATTTTTTGAGGGGTTCAATGTTGGTTATGGGATTTCCGGTGAGATTCAATGATTCCAGACTCATCAAATTTTCGAGGGGTCGTATATCAGTAATCTGATTGCTATCAAGATTTAAAATCCTTAGGTTAACGAGTTTTTCAAGACCCTTAATTTCTGTAATTTCATTAGAACTGAGGTCTAATTTGATTAAATTAACGAGTTGATCAATACCTTTTATTTCATCTATTTTATTACCACTTAGTCTCAACACACATAATTTAATAAGCTTATCGAGGTTCTTAATTTCAGAAATTTTGTTAGATCCTAAATCTAAACGTGTTAAATTAACTTGAGCATTGAGCCCTTCGATTTCGGTTATATCATTTCCATCGAAAAACAAATCTTCTAAATTCGTTAGAGTTCCCAATCCCTCGATTTTGGCAAGATGATTTCCGTTGAGTTCCAGACGAAGAAGCTCAGTCAATTTTTCAAGACCCTGAGCGTGTTTAATGCTGACATGACACTTACCTCCTAAGTCCAGCAACTTTCTGTTTTGATCAACTTTGACCTCTTGAGCGCTGTAAAAAACACCTCTAAACTCATGTTCCCTAACAATTACTGACACCATCATTTTCCACCTTTGATAATTATTGCCCACTTTTAAAAAGAAATATTAATAGAGTAAATAAAAACTAATCATATTTAAGTCTAATCACCCATAAAATTTAGTTATCCTGCTGAATCTTGTGGTCGCTTCCTTTCCATACTATATTCGTAAGAATTCATCATAATATCTAACAATTTGGGACCTAAAGCAAGAGAATAAAAACCACTAGATATGTATTTGTGGTCAAACACCAAAGCTTCTTCTCCGGGTTCCTTACATGTTAAAATTCTATTTTCTATCTCAAATAACTCTTTTATTTGCTTTAAAAATGGCTTACTGCTTGCATAGATAACCGCGCTTTTTCCGCCAAGGTAAGATCCATCACCATCGTAAAAACCAAGTAGGAACGCTAGAGCGACTTGTCCAGGAGTAGTTAACCACCACTCTATGTTTGTAAGCTCTGACATTTCTTTTGCCTTTTTGAGAGCGTGTACTACATAATCTGGGACACTCTTTTGTTCAGACTTTGAACTCTCAAATCCTAAATCGTCGATATCCTTAGCCATTTCTTTACAATCGATAGTAAGATAAGTAGTTTCATATCCTTTCAGTTTCCCTTTATAGTTTTTGTATCTTATACGGAATTTAATACGGTTCAAAGGAAGTTCAACTTTTTTAGCTAATTCTTCTAAACGATCATAATCTTTTACTGCGAGCTCAATACGCATGCGATAAGGAGCTCCGCTTCGAGACCCATCTGCCCGCAAGAAACCAAACCAATAAGAAACTTCTCGCTTTTTTTCAATACCTCGGAAATAATGCGGGTTTCCAACTGTATACTGCTGATTTGAATATTCTTTTAAATCAACATTTAAGTCTCTATATCTCTGAAGTTTATCAAAACATTTTTGAGCGCGATCTCCAAAGATTTCAAAAAGAGAATCTTTAAATTGTTCTAAGCGTTCTTTTGAGAATTTGAAATGAGGATTATACCATAAATTGCTGGGCATCGTGATACGAGCAAGTACATTTTTAATAGCACTGTTTGCTCCAGCTAAAATTAAACCAAGTTCTTTATTTGTCACTTCGATTTCACCTGAAACTCTTCCTAATTCTTTTTCTATCAAATCAACAAATCGGATGGTGTCCAGTTCGTTATTTTGATATCTTTTGATAATCTTGAAGCAACCAAGTGCTTTTACGTCTAATTTTTCTTCTAATTTTTCCTGTAATCTTAGTAGCGAATTTTTATTAATGACATAATCTGGATTAATCTCAGCATTTCGAGTCCAAACTGATCTAACATATGTAATACTCCTTCCTAATAATCGAGCAAGATGTCCATGTGAAAACGCATTACCTCTTATTGTCACTAGCCTATTTGGAAACATTAATGCTAATTCTTCAGAAAGTTGCTGGATTTCATTTCTCAAATCCATAATCAAATCTTTAGTAGTATAAGAGATTTGCTCAAATTGTGCAAAAAACTGGTTAAGGAGTCGATTGACCCGTGTTTTGTTCAAGAGATCGTCAGAATTTTTATCAGATAAATAATGTTTCATGGCCCTAATCTTTGCGAATAGCTCAATTTTTGAGGGGTCGATTTTTTGGAGCGTTCTTACAAGGGAGTGTAATTCTTTTTGTTCAGTGTTAGATAGTTTTTTATGTTGCGCTTTGGTGTATAATTTCATGAACGCTATTGCCACTTCATCTAGCTCGCTATAATTCTCAACGATTTCTTTTAACTTAACTTTAAGTTCGGAACTAATTTCCTCTTCGGATACTTCTTCTATCCAATTTTTCAGTGCCTTCTCAACATTATTTTTCTTTTTTTGTGCTTGTTTTAAATTACTATAATTCTGCGAGAGATAGGTGAAAAAGTGGCTTCGGATTTGATTAACGCGCTGTTTGTCCCAGAAATCGTAAAAATACTGCCCATCTAAATAGTATTTAATTTCCCGTATGCCTAGGAGCAGCTCAATTTTTATGGGATCGAGTTTGTGGAGCTCCTCAATTAACGATTTTAATTCGTTTTTTTCAGCTTGAGAGAGTTTTTCGCGTTTCGCTTTTTTGTATAATTGTGAGTATTTTTTTATTATTTTTTCTAACTCGTTATACTTCTCGACGAGCTTCTTTAACTCATATTTGAGTTCAGGCTCAATTTCGGTGGTCTGTTCGATCCAATTTTTCAGGGTCCATTTCCACGCTTCTTCTTTTTTCAGTTCTTCCTTTAAATCTTGATTCTGTTTCGTTTTTCCTTTTTCTTCTGATTCTTTTTTCTGTTCTAACCACTGTTTAAATCCTTTTGTTTCGGTGTTCGCATAGATTGGTCTTTTCCCGGTTTGTTGTTTATAGAGTTTTTTAGCTCTCTCGTAGTTTTTTTCAGTGGTTTTATCTGCATCTTCTTCTTCCTGTTCGATTTCGTTGAGAGCTTCTTGTTCAATTTTAGCATTTTGCTTGAGGATTTCTTCTAATTCTTGTTGGTGATCTTTCGTTTCCTCTATTTCGAATTCTTCTATTTCCTCCTTTAATTCTGTTTCCTGACCGTTAACTTCTACTTCGTTCTCGCTTGAATTTATTTCTTGGACGATTTCAATTTCACGTATGATTTGAGCTGCTTTTTCCTCTGCGGAGATCTCTTCGGGTTCTTTTTCTTCTTCATTTTGCTTTTTTGCCAGTTCTTCTATGAGTTCGTAAAGAAGCTCGGCATCGAGTTGTTCTTCAGGTTCGAAATTTTTGATGTATTCTATCTCTTCCTCGTTTATAATAGGTTTAAGTTCCGTTTCAAGTTCTTCTTCGATAGCATCTTCGACTTGGTGTTGCTCAACTTCGTCTTTTTCTTCGTACTCCAGCTCTAACTCCAGTTCTTGTTCTTCTAATTTTTCTTGGGAATAGGTCGATTGCTGTAGTCCTTCTTGATTTTGTTTTATATTTTCTTGTTCTTGTTCTATTTTATCACATTCTTGGATTTTTTCTTCTTCTTGTTTTTCTACTAGTTCTTCTATGTATTCGTTAAACTGAATGATTTGAAATTGTTCTTCAAGTTCCAACTCTTGAAGCTCTTCTATTTCTTTATCGTTAACTATAGATTCTGGTTCAGTTTCGAGTTCTTCTTCGATAGAGGCTTCAACTTGATGTTGTTCGATCTCATCTCTTATGTCTTCTAATTCTTCATTTAGTTCAGAAATTTTTTCTTTAGAATTATCAACCTGGGCCTCTACTTCTTTCTCTTTTTCTTGTTCGGTTTTTTCACTTTGCCATTCTACTAATTCTTCAATGTATTCGTTAAACTGAATGGTTTGGAACTGTTCCTCGAGATCCAGCTCTTGAAGCTCTTCTATTTCTTTATCGTTAACTATAGGTTCTGGTTCAGTTTCAAGTGCTTCTTCGATCAAGGGTTCGACTTGGTGTTGTTCGATCTCATCCCTTTCTTCTTCCCCAAACTCTAAATCTTCTGCTACAGGTGCCGATAGTTCTTCTTTTAATTCACTCAACTGAGGCTCTGAGACTTCATCGCTCTGCTCCGCTTCTTTTTCAATCTCAAGTTCTTCATTAATTTCGGATATTTCTTCAGTATTGGTATCAGCTTCTATTTCTTTCGTACTTTCGTAGAGCTGTTCAGCGGTATAGGCTGCAGTTTCGACTTCTTTTTCCCATTCTTCCTCGGTTTTGAGAGGTTCCTCGCCTTCTTGCTTTAGTTCTTCGTCTAGCTCCCTTGCTTTTCCCACCATTTCCTGATAGGCGTTAATAAATTCTGCTTCTTCTTCCAAATATTGGTTAATGGGTTCAACTCCTTCCTCGAGTTCTTTTTCAATTTCTTTTTCTAATTCATCTTGATCCTGGTCGACTTCTTGCAACTCTTCTTTATTTTCGCTGACTAGGACTGTACTCGTTGATTGTGAACTAATGTTCTCGTGAAAACCTTCTTCACTTTCTTCTTCTTCGCTCTTTTCAGTATCAGGTTGCTTTAGTTCTGATTCAATTTCTTCTCCGTAATCGTTCGGATCAAAAAGTGATTCAATATCTGCATCAGTTTCGTTTGGATCGAATTCATTTTCTTCGTTTTTTTCTCCACCTTCATTTGGATCGAATTGCTCGGGTTCGAACTCTTCATCGGGATCGTTAGGATCAAACTCCTCTTGTTCTTCGTCGCTCTCTAACTCGTTTGGATCGAACTCTTCAGAGCTTAGTTCATCATCAATTTCCTTTAGATCGGCTTCAGCCTCACTTTCTTCAAAATCTTCATTACCAACCTCTTCATCGTTTTCTTCCTCGGTCAAAGAGAGCAATCACCACGCTTCTGAAGATCGGAACGATTGAAGTTCGGTCAACGGAGCAGAATCGAAACTAACGGTTTGAATTGAGTATCTGTCACTATTGTTCCCATTTAACACTAGCGCCCTACGATCCCTTAATAGCATGAGGAAGTTCCGATCATCGAGAACAGTGGTGAATTTTCTAATGCAATCTTCCCCTAAGCGGAACAAAATCTTTAAGCTGGGAAGTTTAATTGCCGAATAGAATAAATCAGAAGGGGCTTGATCCGCAATGATAAACCCTAAACCTTTGCTTCTAAATTCCCGCATTAAACTGTTAAAAATTTTCTCTAGCTGTTCTTTAGCGATATAAAAGTCGTTATTCGTGAATTGGTCCCTAGATCGTTCAAAGATTTGATGCGCTTCGTCGATTACTATAAGGTGTTGTAATTTTCCAACTTCGCAATCGGGGGTTAAACTTCGAACCAACTGAAAAATTGCGTTCGCAATCAAGAGTTTTACGTAAATATTGCACATAGAAATATCGAGCATTATCTTCTTCCCATTTCTCCAATCTTTAAACCATCTTGGAACTGTGTTTTTGGGGATAAGCTTTAATGTGTTTTCTATGTCTGGCTCTGAGAGAAGAGAAAGCACGCGGTTTTCAATTGCGGTTAAAATGTTTGTCTGATATTTCTCGTGATATTTATGTTCTCGATACCACTTTCTTAATCCTTTAAAAAGCGTTGTCAGCGAATCTGGTAATCCTCCGTTCACTTTTCTGAAAGAATCCATTACTTTTTTTAAGATTTTATCTACGGGTTCTCTCAAACCAAGCGAGGCGGTTAAATAGGTTGCGGTTTCTTGAAGCCCTTTGTCGAAGTAAGCTCCACCTGCAAAATACGGCACGATGAAGTCTTTATCTCCATATTTAATCGTTCTATCTGTTTTGTAAAACAATTCTTGGTTCCCTTTACCAAAATTTAAGTATAAAACACCAATTTTAGGGGTTTTATCGTAAAATTCAATAGACATTTGTTTAATTAACTGAGTTTTTCCAGTGCCCGGTTGTCCTCCGATAATAACGCTTTTGGCAAAGTGATCTATGGGGATTAGCGAATAATTACTCTCTGGAATTCCTTTATCAACAATATTTCCGATCCATACGTAATTTGGATTCTCTTTTCTAATTGATAAGTATTTAACATTTTTTAAGCGTAAAGTATTCGCTCGTAAGATAGGACACGAGTCTGGAAATGAGAAGTCAAATTTCTCTGGATTAACAAACGCAAATCGTTGGTCTTCGGGGATTTTATCGTAAAAATACATGTATTGTGCACCAGTTTTATTATATAGTAAGTTCTGCCACATGACGCGGCTTTTTAAAATGTTTTTCCAAATAGCACTATCAATTTGCTTAAAATGGATACGGTCGCCTTCTACATTTCTAATATCAGTTGTCAAGTAATCCAGAAAACTTTCAAAATGTATAATACATTTGTCAATTTCTTCGTTATCTTCCTCCCTATCCATAAATGGAGGGTCGTATCTAAGAAAAACTTTAAGCTTGAAGAGTTCGTTGGTAACTCCATCGTAGACGTTCCCAAGATTAAGAGAACAGGAGTCGTCTTTCTGCCAGTATACATAAAGGCATATTTCACCTACTTTAAACTTTCTAAACAGGTGAGTAAATTTCTCTATTATTGAAAATGGTTTTGGGCGCCTTGGTAAATCCAATTCAAAAAGGACATAGTTTCTATTCAACAAGCTAGGCGTGAGGGGAAATGCTTCGACTTCTCCTGAAAGCCCCGGAAATTCTAATTCCATATATCTTAGAAAGGAAAATCCCCTCGAAAGCGCTCCCTTTTTTGAATATTCACGGAAAAAGAAGGTCCATGTAAACTCGTTTCTAATTTGAAGCTCTAATCCATAGACTGTTTGGTCTAAAAAGGGGTCTAATAGAATCGACTTTGGAGCTCTGAACTGCCTACCGGTGTTAGAATCAGTTAGAATTTCATCTTTAATTTCAAGTGGTATTTGCGTAATCTTTACCCGTGATTGCCAATATTCTACTTCCATTATATTTTACCTCTAATTTTTATTTAATCTATCAAATTTCACCATTGAACTTCTCTTTCATTGGGATCCTCCATACGATGCCACAGTCTTCTCCTGTTTAAGCGTTTAATAGAATGATATCTGGGTAAACTAAGTTTCTTATAAATACCATTGAAACCCCGGTTTACACCCTTAAACGAATATTTCAATAGATAATAGCCAATGAAGATGAAAATGTAATTGATAATTTCGTGTATGATGGGAATCTGCAGCGTTGCGACGATATACCAAACAGAAAATATCGAGATTGCTACAAGAAAAAGTTGGTAAAGTGTATATTCAATATCGTAAGTAAAAGCAGAACCAATCTGAGACCAATCACCTTTCGATGGTGCAGAACCGAGAATTAGTGATATCATGAGGAAAATGTATAAAGCAGCAATTAATTCCGTAGTATTTGGATTATATAATTCGTGGAGAAGAAAAAAGAAGATCCAAAAAGATATGAATAGTGGGGCTAATCCTATAACGAGAGCTTGTAAGAAACTTATCCTAGGGTTAGGTTGAATGTTTACTTGTCCCCCATAGATTTTATTACTCGATCCTTTATTTTCCACTTTCTTTAATAAGACGATGTCATCGATCTTAGTATTTGTAACTAAACACATAAGAACGTGCGAAATCTCGTGAACGATAACTCCAACTATGGCTACTACCTGGATTACAATTTTTAGAGGTTTAAACTCTACTCTAAAAAATAGAACGGATAATACAAGGGAAACCACTAAAAATCCTATAACAAATGGTATTTCTTCAAACGTTTTTATTTCACCTTTTTTTATAGTTTATAAGATTGGATTTAATAGTTGAAAATAATTCAGAAAATTTGAAAACGATATAGTCGAATGCATCCCCAAAGGGAATATACAAAAAAGCCCAAATAAAATAGCCGGAAATGCTTCGTATAACAACTTTTTTTGAACAATTGCTTCAGTAAAAATACGGGTTACAGCTAAACATATTAAAATCACGCCGAGTAAAACAAAAGTACTACTAATCATAATTAAATAATCAGTAGAAGCATCCGGATAGACAAATTTTAAAATATCAAACAGTTGATCAAACACCTTTTTTTATTTTATTTTTGATTGAAAATGCAATTAACGTGCATTTAAACTCTAAACCAGCGTTTATTTATAAAGAAAAATTTTTAAAATCCTTTATATTGCCCTCTGATAGAAGTGTTAATTATGGCTCAGATGATAAATATACTAAAATCACTTCTAAGAAAGTTTGAAAGGAAGCGTTAAGAAAGAGATTGTAAGAAAAAATTTAAGATTATAGGATTATAGATTTTTAGGAGAGGATTATAAAGTATAATCGAGTATATTTATAAGGCTACTCCTCTTATTAATAACTTGACTATGGAATTAATCAATTTTCTAAAAGAATTGTATAACGATACAACGATCAGTGATAATCAAATAGAACTTTTGGACGAGGTTCATATTTTAGATCTAAATTTAACAGATTTATGGGATTCACTAAGAAACAAATGGGGATTTTTAGATAAAAGTGCTTTAAATGTTTTCCATACGGCTGAAGATTACTATAAAAGAAAAAACGAGTGGAAAAAAATCGTTAAAGATTCTAAAAAGCTCTCAGATTTAGATTTCGTTTTAAAATATGGAGGAAATTATCTTACTTCAATGCACGATGCAGGAATCCTCGACGAACAAACAATAAATTTTGAAAAGGATCACATTATTAAAAAACCTTATCCAATTGCTCTAGAATTGGAAGGGAAATTTCTTGATTGGGGAGGCCAAAAAATATATAGTTTTAAGATTCATGAAGAACATCCTTTCAGAGTAAACCTTCACATCAAGCATGAGAAACGTATTTTTCACGAACTCCTGCTATTTTTCAGTATTTCTGTTGAGAATCCCAAAAAGAAAGTGTTTTCTATAGAATTTATTAATAATTTTTATCGATCATTAATATTGGCATATGAGATAATAAAGTTTCTTGAATTGGAGAATTATCGGAAAGCGTCAGTTCGTATTGAAGACTATACAACCTACGATTCTTCAAAGTCTGATTTTTTTTTAGATTATTTAAAATCAATTCCATTTTTGTTTAATGTCTTCTTTATTGATTTGATAGGATTTTCTCTCCATAGCTTATTCAATTTGCTCTCATCGCAACTAGAAAAAATACAAGAATTATTTACTAAATTCGAATTAGTAAACCAACCTGCAATTTATTATTCAAAATTTGAAGAACAAATAAAAGAATTTATCGAACAAGGCAATCATTTATTCCAAAAGGCGGGAGATTTAATATATACAAGTAAGATTAGCGAAAAAAAATCTCTTAAAAAACAAGAAAAAAAGCCATCATTAACGGAAGAAAAACTAATAGAATTATTCCAGCTAGAATTTGATCAAGATCTCCACGAAGAGGTTGATAATGCAGACATGGGATTTCGAAGCTTACCAAATATTAATAAAAAGTATGGGAAAAGATTAGGGATATCTTGGAAGACCTTCAGTGATAAGGCGCTAAATATAATTAAAAGAAGTCCTCGATTTGAAACTCGTAAAAGGATGAAAAGTGGGGGTGGTCTGGAATTTCGTGTAAAACCAACAGAATTTGTAATCCTTAAGGAAAAAATACTGCCTGTTATGCAATTTGAAAATTATGAAGGCGAAAATTACGAAACTTTAATGGAATATGAGCAAGCGAAGATATTACACGAAGATGGAAAGATTGGAAAAGCGGTCGAAATATTTGAAAGATTACTCACATCTTATGATGATAAATCACACAAATATTCTTTTATTTACTGTGATATATGTTATAGATTAGGGCTTATTTATGAGATACATGGTTATTTAGATGATGCCGTACGCGTTTATATAACAGGACAACAAAATCGGGCTTTAAGTGATCCTATATCCTATTCGTTTGATATTGCTTTGTTCAAGACTGATTTATTAAAGGGCAATTTGGGTAATTTACTGAACAAAATTACCGATTTGGAAAAAACTATTAAAAAAACCTTAAAACAAGATTTGATGGAATTAAATTCAAAATATCAATACATCGATGGATGTAACCTCGAAGATTTGGATATTGTATACATACGAGATCTAAAGCGAGACATGACATACTCTCAAAATCCAGTATTTCAAGAGGTCGTTCAATTAGATGAGGATTTATTGCATTTACAGGTACTCAAATTAGATTTAATTCGTAGAGATTATTACTATGAATCCCTAAGGCATTTAGAAATAGATACTCAAATCGATGAAATATATTTTAAACAATCTACTTCTGACCTCATGAGAGTACTTTTAGAACAGTCAGAAAAAATCCTTACAGAAGTAAATAAAAATAAATTCAATTATGGGAACAAAAGTTTTGTATTATTTCGACTTTATAAAACTTTTTTTGAACAAGTTCAATTTGATGATAGAGGATTTGATTATGGATATACGCCGGACACATTTTTTCCTTATTACTACACTAAATATCTATTTGATATAGCGAATTACACGTCACAAACAGAAAGGCACATATTTGAAAGACTTGATAAAGGCGAATTTGTTTCGCTTGATAGTGAGTCTCAAGTGGAATATTTAATTAAATTTTGCGTGAGTAATTGGAGAGGATACGCCTTTGGAACGATTGGTTACAATACAATTAATATTTACAAAAACATGAAAACATTGATTGACCACGCAAAATACCTCGTAAAGAAATATGAGCTCATCCATTTCTATAAAATTATAAAGGAGGCACAACCTTGGATGGAAAAGATGGTGGAAAATTTTATAGTAGGCTATTATAAAATAGCCGAAAGAATAAAGAATAGGGAGGTAAGAAAACTATGACTCTTTATTTAATTAACTCCGAGTTAGATAGTTGTATTGAATTTAATAGTCAACCTTTAATAATAGATGGAGCCAATGTTGCTTTTGAAAATGTTTTAAGCGAGCAAAAAGCAAAGCTCTTAAATTTAACTTTGATGGAACAGTATCTTGAGTTAAATGGTGTTAGTGATTTTTTAGTGTTAAGTGATAAGTCCTTACGCTATAAAATTGACAAGCAGAAGAAATATAACGATCTAATCAAATTTGATAAAAGATATTTCGAAACTCCCGGTGGAACTCAAGCTGACTATTTTATTTTACAGCACGCGTATAAATGCAATGGATATATCGTATCTAATGACAACTATAGAGATTTTTATGCTATTTACGAGAAAGACTGGATCATAGAACATAGGATCTCATTCTGTATAATTAATAATGAAATTTACCTTGACAAATTAATATGTAAATAAAATAGCAGGTGTTCTTCAAATGCTAGATTTTAAACATGTAATAATCGGACAGAAATAAGCTTAAAGACTAAAAAAGCAGCATAATGAGATTAAGATAAAGTTAAAGGAACTGATAAAGAGAGTTAAGCGAAGCACTGAAGAGGAAGCTTCCACGCAGTTCAAAGTATTAAAATTTTAGTCTAATGAAATAAATCAGAAATTTAAAATAGTTAATTCTCAAATCAGAGAACCTTATAATTTCTTTAAAATCAATTCTCAAATCAAAAACATAAATAATTACATATCAGAATTAAATAAATCGTTTAAAAGAAAGGAAATAGACATCAATACTCGTTTGATTACTTTCAATTATTATAAAAGTCAATTAGATGGCTACGAAAAAAGTTTAAGGAGAATAAGGATAGTTGCTGAAGATTATTTCTTTTACTTAAGAAATCAAAAGATTGAATTAATGGCTGACGATAGCATAAAGAAGAAAAAAATGTCAAGAAAAAAAGTTAAGAGGGAAGAATACGAGGCTTTTAAAAAAGAAAATTCTTTAAAAAAAGATATTAACCGAGAGGTCCTGTCATTTTTAACGGAAATTATCCTTAAGTATAAAGTCAAAAAATAGAAAATTGACAAATAAGTTTATAAATAAATTGTTCTTATTTTTCCACAACAAAAATCTAAATCTACAATAAATATAATATTTAAAGAACAAAAAGTGTAAAATTATTATAAACTATAAAAATATAAAATCAGAACTGAAATATCTTGTCATACTTTTCGTACTTTTTTCATTCTTTTTAGTTCCAATCACTAATGTTCAAGCAACTTCATCAACACGATATTATGCCGGTTATTATGGTCTCAACATTCCTGATGGTATTAAAGGTGATATCTTCACAATAGATTCTTCAGTACCTTTAAATGAATTTTTCGCAGAATGGGTTTGTGTAATTATAAGTTATAGCCCTCATTATTGGGTTCAAGTTGGATATTTCCAACATTGGAATTGGTTTTGGTTTATCCCCTATGTAACTTTGGATTTCTATTTTGAAAGGATGCATTCTTCTGGCCATACGCTTAGATATTCTTTATTAAAACCTTTGGTTGGGCATACCTACACATATGAACTTTATTATAAGATAATAGATTTAAATATGTGGCATTATACAATACGTGAAGGACAAAATTTCATTTTCGGGGGTGATATTGCAACTGTTCCGTCTACACACATAGATCTACAAGCGTTTGTTGAAACTACTGTTACTAGTATACCAATCGATGGGAGTCATTTTACCAATTTAAAATACTTTAATGATCCAAACTGGTACCTTTGGAGTGGACATTCGCCTTACGATACAGGTCCTTATTCTGTTCAGCAAATTTCTCATTATGAGTTCTATGCTAATGGAGGTGGTTAAATTTGAGAAAAAATTCTAAATCTTTTTTAATAAGTTCGGCTTCTTTCTTAACGATATTAATTTTTGCATCTGCTTTTTTAAATTCTTTTGCTAATAACATAAATACAATTGGTATCCCCCCAGATTTCTATGGAACATCTAAGGAGGTCAATATCAACGAGTTTGCAAACTATGTGGAAA
>Ga0315534_1002266_pt1 | contig 13043 bp, 10 predicted proteins | sample SalMarSW160240MG_FD_203094 | JGI IMG/M metagenome (GOLD analysis project Ga0315534, IMG submission 203094) | Salt marsh sediment microbial communities from the Plum Island Ecosystem LTER, Massachusetts, United States - Salt Marsh Sediment SW1602-40 ... | reverse complement strand
AGGGTTCCTCCCTGGAATGGGGCACACAAGAAGTGCTAATGCAAGGTGAAATCCCGGATATTATCTTTGACAGGGGGGATGTAGGCAAAGAACCCATGGTGCGGGTTATTGGAAAAAATCCTGACGAAGTAGTTAAAAAGGTTCTCAAGATATCTAAGGAGATAAAAGCTTGAGAGCACTGATTGTTTGTTTATAAACAAAATGGAGGCACACTATGAATGGCATTACACCAATTCCAAAAAATCAGAGAACACTCAATGGCTTCGATTTCTTTCTCCTATGGGCCGGAGCTGCTGTCTCTCTAGCCGAGATATGGGCGGGAGGGATTCTTGTGCCTATGGGATACATTACCGGAATCATCGTGATTATTCTGGGCCACATTATCGGAAACACTCCCTTGGCCCTGGGTGGCATTATTGGAAGCCAGCAGGGTATTCCTACCATGGTAAGCACACGGCCAGCCTTTGGTGTCCGCGGATCATATATACCGGCAGCACTGAATATTTTCCAGCTCATCGGATGGACTGCGGTCATGGTATGGATTGGGGGTCAGACAGCCGCCACCTTCACCCAGGAATCCTCAATTTTTACTCCCAAGTTCTGGATACTTTTTCTTGGTGTGGTAACAACCTTATGGGCCATTGTTGGACACCGATTTTGGAAATGGCTGCATCGCATAGCGGTAACTGCGCTGGTGATTCTTTGTATTATGATGACCTATGTAGTATTCAAGGAATACGGTATCTCTCAATTGCTTGATGTTCGCTCAACGGGTGACCTACCCTTTATGGTAGGGCTTGATTACGTGATAATTATGCCCATTTCATGGCTCGCTCTCGTGTGTGACTACTCCCGATATGCAAAAAAGGATAGCAGCAGCTTTTGGGGGACATGGATTGGATATTTCATTATCAGTTCGTGGATGTATTTTATTGGATTAAGCGCTGCATTAGCCACCAAATCACCAACTCCAGAATCAATGGTATTGGAAGTGATGGTCTCCTTTGGACTCGTGGTTCCTGCCATGATTATTGTAATCTTTTCTACCTTTACCACGACATTTTTGGATATCTATTCTACTTCGGTTTCTGCCCTCAATATCTATCCAAAATTGGGCGAGAAAAAAGGGGTTATTATCGGAGGAGCTCTTGGAACTATAATTGCACTCGTCTTTGCCGGCTATCCGGGGACATATGTACATTTTTTAGAAATCATCGGTTTTATCTTCTGTCCCCTGTTCGGAGTTGTACTGGCAGATTATTTTTTTACCAAGAAGCGAACGCTACTGACTGATGAGCTATTTACGAAAGGTGCGTATTGGTATACAAAGGGAATCCATTGGAAAGCAATTGCCTGCTTGGTGATTGGTTCATTCGTGTTCTGGCTTGGCAGGTACTTGCAGATAGGAGGAGCTATTCCCAGCTTTCTCGTAGCTGCGTTTATCTACCTTATAGCAACTCAAAGCGTTCGGGGAAAGGAGCCTTCACCAGAAAAAGAAATTGAGGTGACCATACCTTAAGGTGTGCGCCCTATTTCAAAACTGATCCAAACAGATCACTAATACTGCCTTTATACGGTGGTTTGAGAATTTCCCTCTCAGTTATTATGGCAGAAATGTATTTGGCCGGAGTTATATCAAAAGCAGGATTCAAGGCATCCACACCCTTCGGGCCAAGCAGATGACCATTAAAGGAAGTAACCTCTCCTGGGTCTCTTTCTTCAATAGGTATCAGGTCCCCGTTTTTTAGATCAGGATCAAAGGTTGAAAGAGGAGCCGCAATATAAAAAGGGATTGTATTTTCTTTCGCGAGCACTGCCAATTGGTAGGAACCAATCTTATTCGCCGTATCTCCATTTGAGGCTATCCGATCAGCACCAATTATTACTAAATCTATCATCTTTTTTCGCATGAAATACCCTGCTGCGCTATCGACGATTACTGTGACTGGGATATTTTCTTCTATTAGTTCGAATGCTGTAAGGCGAACGCCCTGGAGTAATGGACGTGTTTCGTCAACGATCACGCGGATATCTTTCCCAGCCTCATGAGCCGCCCTGATCACCCCCAAGGCAGTACCATATCCCCCAGTAGCCAAAGCTCCAGCATTACAATGGGTGAGTATCGTTGCGTTATCTGGAATAAGTTGTAGGCCATTTTGACCGATCTTTTGATTTATTTGAATATCTGTCTCTAAAATAATCTGGGATTCCTTTTTAAGGGCTCCTTTGATTTCCTCCACAGCGTTATGATTCATCATTTCCACAATCCCTATCATCCTCTCGACTGCCCACCGCAGGTTAGCTGCTGTTGGCCTCGCTAATTTCATTTGCCGAGCCATTTCTAAAAATTCTCTCGTAAAGGCTTCGTAGTTTTCCGTTGTAATAGTTTGAGAACCTAATGCAAGCCCCATGGACGCAGCCACACCAATAGCTGGAGCACCTCTTATAGCCATTTCTCTTATTGCAGATATAACATCCTGAAATGTTCTACACACAAGCCACTCTTTTTTTCTGGGGAGTTTTCGCTGATCAATAATAGCGATACAGTTATTGTCCCATTTTATTGTTGGAATCATGGCAAGCACCGGTTAGTGTTCAGCTTTCAGTCATGAGCTTTCGATTTCTAAGATTTTCCAAAATAGACAACATCATTTTATTCCATGCCTCGGGTCCATTTCCTTCTGCCTTGATGATATCAGGGTGAGCAAGACCTTTTATATAGGTACCATCTCTCCCTTGCATCACCACGGCCTTATCCACTATCTTTAACATTGATATATCATTCGGGCTGTCTCCAAGAGCAATAGAATAAGTTGCCCCCTTTAGCTGTTTATAAATATCCAGAACTTTCTCTACTGCCCTGCCCTTATTTCCGCCAATAAACAGATGGATAAAACGCCCTCCATGAACACAATCAAGGCCATTCTGTGCCGCTTCCTTGCAAAATATCTCCTCATCATCAAGAGGATCTTCTAACAGTATGGGTTCATCAAACTCTCTTCTGGATGCACGAAGAGCATTCTCAAATGTGAGACCTGTCAAAGAAGCAATCTCTTTGACAGACATCTCAGAAAAACCTCTGAAGTTAAAATTATCCTTTAGCTTCCTGCTTCTCTCGAGCACCTCTTTAATCGGTCTGCCCATAGAGAGCGCATGAAACTTTTCGACCTCTGTATAAGGGTAATCGTGCGGTAATGCAAAGGAATTTGGAAAATATATCCCACCACCGTTTTCCGCTATGAAGGGGGTTTCAAATGAAATTAACTCTCTAAAAAATTCAATCTCAGTTCGGGTCTTACTGCTTACCAAGATAAGAGGAATTTTTCGCGAATGAATAATCTTCAGGGCAGGTAATGCCGGACTAAAATCGTAGGTTTGATCATCTAATAGGGTGCCATCGAGGTCTGTGAATATCAATATCTGAGGTTGGTATTGCTTTAAATTGTTGCGCATATCATTACAAAAAAAGACATTTCCATGCTCTAAACCGCAGAAAGCTTATTAGGAGAAGGAAACGGCTGATTGTAACCAAACAGAAGATGTTTTAAATGTATATCAGCCGAGATACCGGCATGCTGTAACCTATCAGTCTGTAAAGAAATGTGTCAATCAAATTTTCCTTTGCGTTTGTGTCTTCTTGACTTTAATGGTTATTTACCATATATGATTAAACAAGTACAATCAATACTACTTGAGATTATTTTCTAAAAAACAACGGCTAAAACGCACTACCTTATATAAGGACCCATGAATGACTAAAAGATGTAAGTTGTTGTTTTCGATAAATCCCTTCTCTATCACAATTTATCTTACATTGTTGATCGTTTTTGTGTTCATGTTTATAGAACCAGTACTGCTTGAGACAGTTGAGCTTAAAACCCTGGATCTGAGATTTAAATCCAGGGGGACTATGAAACCTCATGATGCTGTTGTTCTTGCTGTTATAGATGAAAAGAGTCTTAATGAAGAAGGAAGATGGCCATGGCCGCGCTCCAAGATTGCTAAGCTTATTGACTATCTCTCGAATGATGGGGCAAAGGTCATAGGATTCGATATCGGCTTTCTTGAGCCTGATGAGAATACCAATCTTAAATTTATTGACCAATTCGAACAAAAGGTTGAGTCCTTACAATTAAAAGACGATAAAATAAAGGAATTTATTAAGGAGAGCAAACTCAGGGCGGACAATGATCTCATTCTTGCCAATGCAATCAGAAAATCTCAGGCTAAAATAGTTCTTGGGCATTTCTTTTATATGAACCAAGCCGCTCTCAACTACCGAATCGAACAGAAAGATATAGAGAGGCAACTTCAAAGGATCAACAATTCCAAATATCCCATAATCATATACACAGAGCCGGGTATGCAGATAGACCCTTTTATTGCTGAATATATTGCCTATATCCCTGAAGCCAACATTGACATATTGAGTCAGGCAGCTGACTCTTCGGGCTATTTTAACACGGTGGCAGATAAAGACGGCGTTGTCCGGTGGATGCCGCTTGTTTTCAAATGTGGCCGGGATATTTATGCCCCTCTTTCCATCCAGTCTGTCTGGCATTATCTTGACCAACCCCAGTTGATGGTCGATGTGGCAAAAGATTACGGCATTCAAGGAATCAGAATGGGGGAAAGGTTTATCCCAACAGCCGAAGATGGCAAGATGCTCATAAACTACTTAGGCCCTGAAAAGACATTCCCGCATTACTCTCTAAGCGATATAATCCAGGGAAATACCCCAAAAGGCACATTCAAGGATAAGATTGTCATGGTAGGGGCTACCGCCATCGCAATCTATGATACACGGAGCACCCCTTTTTCCAGTTTAGGTGTAGGTGAATATCCAGGTCTGGAAATCCACGCTACCGTCATAAATAATATCATTACCAACAATTTCTTAAAAAAACCCAAATGGACTACGATATTTGATGCACTGGCCATCATTATTATTGGATTATTTACTGGGGTGGTTGTTCGACGAGTGGGTGCCCTGAAAGGAATACTTTTTTCCTCTGCACTATTTATCCTCTATATATTGATAAGCTACTGGCTTTTTATGTATTGGGGTATTTGGGTCACTATCATCTACCCTCTTCTTGCTCTTGTTCTCGTCTATATCTCCCTTACAGCATATCGTTATTTAACTGAAGAAAGAGAGCGGAAAAAGATTAAGGGCGCCTTTACCTATTATCTCTCCTCTGATGTGATTAATGAGATTTTAAAAGACCCTGAAAAATTGAAGCTGGGTGGTGACAGAAAAGATCTTTCAGTCCTTTTTTCAGATATCAGGGGGTTTACTACTATTGCTGAAGGACTAACCCCGGAAGAGGTGGTGCACCTATTAAACGAATATCTCACTGTTATGACAGACATTGTCATAAAAAATAATGGCCTCCTGGATAAATATATGGGGGATGCCATAATGGCCTTGTACGGAGCTCCCCTTGATTTGCCAGATCATCCCTCCAGGGCATGCCATTCGGCCCTTGAGATGATGACTGAGCTCGAGAGACTTAATCAAAAGTGGATTGCTGAAGGTAAACATCCTATAGATATTGGTATCGGTATAAACACTGGTCCCATGATAGTTGGCAATATGGGATCGGTCGAGAGGTTTGATTTTACTGCCATGGGTGACTCAGTTAATCTTGGCTCCAGACTGGAAGGTGCAAATAAAAGCTACAAAACCAATATAATAATAAGTGAATTCACCTTTGAGAGGGTAAAAAATGACTTTACTTGTATGGAGCTGGATTCAGTCAGGGTAAAGGGGAAACAAAGGCCAGTAAAGATATACAGCTTGGTAGGATATAAAGATCTTTCTGGCATACAGGGAGAGGTTATTACCCAATTCAATCAGGGGATAGCCTTTTACAAAAAGAAAAAATGGGATAAAGCAATCCGTATCTTTGAAAATATTACCGACATGGATCCCGATCTCTATGCCGCACACGTTTACATTGAACGTTGTTTTGATCTCCAAAAAAATCCACCACCTGCCGGCTGGGATGGGGTGTATACCATGACCACCAAATAGCGTATCACACCATCCTTCCTCTACTCTTCAACCTTCTTTTTACGATGCTGGATATAGGCATTACGTAACGCCACATAGGGGTCGATCGCAGCTTCCTTGAGAGATTCGTAATCTCCTATCTTAAATGAAGTCTCGTTTACAGTCTCAACAGCCCTTATCTCCAGATATGTTTCAGAGGAATCAACGTATGAAACGGGATTTAAGAACCAATCTCCAACCATCCCTATCGAGTCACGTATAGTAGAAGGGCCAAAAAAAGGCCACACTATGTAAAATCCATTGCCGATTCCATAACTTCCAAGGGTTTGACCTAAATCTTCCGCGCTTGGATTCAATTCAGGCCACCTTTTAGCCGGATTTCCAAATCCAAGAACTCCAACAGTGCTATTGATCAGAAATCTGGATAACTCTGCGCTTGCTGCACGCCCCTTTCCCTGCAAAAGGCAGCTTACCATTCGAATGGGCATGGTAATGTTATGAAAGAAATTTCTTACACCACTCCTGACAGGTGTGGGTATCACAGCCTTGTATCCCCTTGAGAGTGGCTTCAGGAGCCAGAAGTAGAGCTTGTCGTTGAAATGGAACATTGCCCTGTTCCATGGGGAGAGGGGGTCTGCCACGTGCACCACATCTTCTTCTGTATCTTCATCGAAAAGAGTCAGACTCTCGTCGGAAGAATCGTCCTGCATATCGCTACTTTTCTTTGGGCTTTGATTAAATGCGAATACAGTTGTTTGCTGACTATCATACTGATATGCTTCATCGAGTGCGCTGGTGTAAGGAATTGCACTATTTCTATGGGCACACCCAACAAAAGAAAAGGCAAGAAGCAGGAGGGTGCATAGGAAATGGTTCAATTGATTTTCTCTCCCTTTGATCATTGTTCTGCTTCTCCTTTTGTAGCAAGAAGGATAGGGAATTGGTGGTTCCGTGTCAAGCTCAAAACACGGGCAAAATTGGATGTTTGAAAACTTCTTGGCAACATAAAAGAGGACACTTCTTTGGAGCATAAAGGCCTTTTCTTTTTGCCTTTTCTGTTGACACTCAAATGCCTTTGCCCTATACTTTTTTGCTAGAATCGAGCTGTTATTAAAGGGCCAAACAGGAGATCCGTCCTCCATTGTAAGTGCTGAAGAACAAAATTTTTGAATCTGACACGAGAAAATTATTTCCCTAACTCACAATGAACTACCTCGCAGCAAACTACTATGTATCAAAACCAAACAATGTAATGCACTCTGTGAGGAATTAACCCTTGTCCGCCTTTGGCGGATTAAATCAGAAAATCAATTAACCATGATGAATGGTTTTTCAAACCTCTATAACAGAATCGTTTTAAGGCATCCCAAAATTGTACTAATCGTACTTTTATTGCTCCTTGCATTTTTTTCATATCACGCCAAAAATTTTAAACTCGATGCTTCTCCCGACACCCTCCTTCTTGAAGATGATAAGGACTTAAAGATATTCCGTGAGATTATTTCCCGCTACACAATCAGGGAATTTTTCATGATAACATTTACTCCCAATGAGGATTTATTCTCCAAGAGATCATTAATCCATCTAAAGAAATTAAGGGAAGAATTAAAGTCATTAGAGAGGGTTGATTCGGTAACAACCCTTATTGATATTCCACTTTTGAAAGCCTCCGGCGTAGAGCTTGCAAAAATGACAGAGGAAACTGTTAGAAGCCTGGAAGATCCTGGTGTTGACATCCACGAGGCAAAAAAGGAGATACTGGAAAGCCCAATTTATAACGAGCTGATTTTGAGCAGCGACGGCCAAACCACTGCCTTGGTCGTGTACATGAAGCACGATCCTGATTTCACGGAGCTAGCAGAAAAAAGGACTGAGCTTCTAGCAAAAAAAAGGGCAGAAACACTCAGTGAAAAAGAGCAATCTCAATTAGCACAGTATATGACTGAATACGAGGATTACTATGCCAAGTATAATAGAGATCGTCATCAGGATATTGAAAAAATTCGATCAATTCTGCGCCCCTATAAGAAATATGCTACCATACATCTTGGTGGAGTCCCAATGGTCGCCGATGACATGATTACATTCATCAAAAGCGATCTGGTGGTATTCGGCTTTGGTGTGTTCATCTTCATAGTCATAACCCTCGCTATTCTGTTCCGTGAAATACGATGGGTAATCCTGCCGCTGCTGAGCTGTTTTTATGCGGTTCTCTTCATGATTGGGGTACTTGGTTTTCTCAACTGGAAAGTGACTGTCATATCGTCAAATTTTATCTCTTTAATGCTGATACTTACCATGTCAATGAACATACACCTGTCTGTTCGCTATCGGCAGCTTTGTAACGATATGGCATCAGAGCGTCAGATCGACATTGTATACACCACCGCCAAGAAAATGGTGTTGCCGTGCCTCTATGCCGCCTTAACCACAATTTTGGCCTTCAGCTCATTGGTATTCAGCGGCATTCGACCTGTCATTGATTTCGGATGGATGATGGCCATAGGCCTGTGCGTAACCTTTCTCACCTCATTCTTGTTGTTCCCTTCTATGTTACTTCTGCTTAAAAAATCCAGCCCCTCAATTACTCAAAGGAGACAATCTTTCATCACCTCTCACCTTGCCTCAATCGCCAAACTTCACGGAGGCAAGGTAATCATCGTGTCGATCGTCCTTGCCATCATAAGCTTAATCGGCATCAGTAAGCTAAAGGTGGAAAATAGTTTCATAAATTACTTCAGTAAAAAAACTGAAATATACCAGGGAATGAAATTAATAGATGATAAGCTCGGTGGCACATTCCCCCTCGACATTATGCTTCATTTTGGTGAGCAACAGGACAACAGCACAGCAGATGATAGCCTTGTTGGCTCCAAGGATGATGAGTTCATCGAAGAGGATGACTGGGCTGGAGAGCATGATCCGAGAGATTACTGGCTTACACCTTTTAAAGTTGAGAGAATTAAAGAAGTTCATGATTACCTATCCAGCTTACCAGAAATTGGAAAAGTTCTTTCCCTTGCCTCCATTATCAGGGTTGCCGAACAACTCTATGAGGGAAGACCATTTGACGGCATTGAATTGGGTGTGTTGAGTAAAAAGATTCCCGATCGAATTCGATCTGAGGCGGTGGATCCATATGTCTCCATTGACAACAATGAAGCCCGTATCTCCCTTAGAATCTTGGACTCATTAAAAAATCTAAGGAGAAAAGAGCTTCTGGAAAGAATCAGTAATGATCTTATAAATAAATTTGGGCTTTCAGGGAACAAAGCGACGGTTGCCGGAATGCTTGTTTTATACAACAACATGTTGCAAAGCTTATTTAAGTCTCAAATTTTAACATTGGGTATTGTGCTGTTAGGAATCGGGATCATGTTACTTGTTTTGTTCAGATCCATCACTCTATCCATAATCGGCATTATTCCTAACCTCCTTGCAGTAGGTATTGTGCTCGGTATAATGGGCTTAACCGGCATATCCCTGGATGTGATGACAATAACGATCGCTGCTATTACCATGGGAATAGCGATTGATAACAGCATTCACTACATCTATAGATTTAGAGAGGAATACAATAAAAACGGCGACTATTCCAATACCCTCCATTTGTGTCACAAAACCGTGGGAAGGGCAATTCTCAATACCTCTATAACGATTATATTCGGCTTTTCAATACTTGTATTATCCAATTTCCTTCCGACCATCTATTTTGGCGTGTTTACTGGTCTCGCCATGTTTATCGCACTCTTGTCTGTTCTGGCGCTATTACCAAAATTAATCTTGGTTTGGAAACCATTTAAAACTCATAACTCCTAAGTGATGAATTTTATGTATTTTTTAATATAAAATTATTTCCTATTGTCTGAGACCCTTCAAACATGGTAGAAATAGTAAAAAAGATATTTCAAAATGCGTTGAAAGTCAGGAGAATCAATGACAAGAAAACGACATAAATTCTTTTATATCCACGCGATGGTAGTCTTTATGTTGATAGCGCCGCTAGCTTCTTTTGTCTGGGCGGCTCCAGGGCCTGTCACTGATCATCTTAGAGGAACCCTTGATAAGATAATTGAGGTCCTTAATGATCCGTCTTTTAAAACACCTGGTAAGGAGAACGAACGAAAAAACACTCTCCTCACATTGGTAAAGGAAAGATTTGACGAGGAGGCGTTTGCCAGGAGGGCATTAGGGGCCCATTGGAAGAAAAGAACAAAAGAAGAGAAACAGGAATTTGTCGAAATCTTTAGTGATCTTCTTGAGCGCACGTATCTTAAAAAAATAGATGATTATTTGGCAAAAGCAGGCAATTTTTCAGGAAAAAACATCGCCTACCTCAATGAAACCGTGAAAGGTCGATATGTAATAGTAAAAACAAATGTTGTTATCAATAAAGAAACTCAAATTCCTGTACTTTATCTTTTTACAAACAAACAGGGCAACTGGCTTGCTGTTGACATAGCAATCGAAGGGGTAAGCCTTGTTAAAAACTACCGGGCACAGTTCAAAGAAATACTTGCCAACTCATCATTTGAAGAACTTATCACCAAACTGAAATCCAAGCAGCTAAAAGAACCCATCGAGAAGAAAAAATAAATGCCTAGTAGATAAGTGTTAGGCAATTACAGGCCTTCTGGCAGAAATCTCTCCACTTTTGCTTTTTCTTTCAATTCACTAACGTAGCTACTTACTTCTTTCTGAACCTTTTGCTGCTTGAGATATTTGTCGAGTTTATCTTTGACTTCCTCAAACGTTGTGGTCATCTCTGGTTTTTTGCCTACAACTTTAATTAAATGGTATCCGAATTTGGTCTCGACAATCTCACTCACTTCATTAGGTTTAAGGGCAAAAGCGACATCTTCAAATGATTTTACCATTCGTCCTCTGCTAAAGTAGCCCAGATCCCCGCCCTTGGCCTTGCTGGGACATTCGGATAGTTCCTTGGCAAGAGTGGCAAAATCTTCGCCTTTTTGTAGTTTCTTCTGGATCTCTTTAATTTTCTTTTCTGCTTTAGCCCTTTTTCCTTCATCTCCCTGAGGGTCAATCTTGATCAGAATATGGCTGGCCCGCACCTGTTCAGGTTGTTCAAATAGATTTGGGTGGTTCTCATAAAAGGCCTTAATTTCCTGAGCCGAAACCGTGACCTTTTTAGACACATAGGTAACAATGAGTTGTTCAATAACCAATCCTCGCGCAATTTGAGTTTTTATGGCGGCCTCAGTAAGATTCGCCTTTTTCAACGCACTTTTGAACTCGGCTTCACTGGGAAACCGTTTTTTCATTGTCATCACCTGTTCATTGACTGTTGCTTCATCGATTTTAATCCCCTTACGTTGAGATTCCTGGTAGAGCAGCTCTCGGTTGATAAGATTTTCAAGAAGCTCCTTTTTGATATCTGGTATCTGGGAATCATTGATATGTTTTCCCATATTTAATAGCTGTCTCTGTACACGGCCCATCTCTCTATCAAAATCCTTCTGGGTAATTACTAATCCGTTCACGACTGCAATCGTATCCTTTGAAGGCTTCTTTTCTAATGCCAATGCAAGGAAAGCCACCGATACCGCTACCAAGGTTGCTGCGAGGGCCCAGATCCATCTTCTAGATTTTTTTTTCATTCAAATTTTTCCTTTCAAATATTGAAAAGCTCACTAGGCTGGTGGATGAGCTTTCGAAAATTTGCAAACAGGATCACGGCCCACAGGCTCGTCTTTCTCCTCTTCAGTCACCTCATAAGATAGATTGCCTACGTAAATATTCATGCCGATCTCCTTGTTATTAAAGTTTATAGGTTACTTGTTGTGATGTGATCTCATCATCATACTATAAAGGGCATTCCATTACGTATGGAATGCCCTTTTATCATTACACCACTGTGTTACACGACCGTGACATTGACTGCAGAAAGGCCTTTTTGCCCATTCTCTACATCAAACGTAACCTCATCACCATCGTTCAGCGACTTAAAGCCGGTTGCATTGATTCCTGAATGATGAACGAATACATCCGTACCATCCTGTTGCTCAATGAAGCCAAAGCCTTTGCGGTCGTTAAACCACTTTACTGTTCCATTCGCCATTGTGACATCCTCCTTTCGCAAAGATTCTCATGTTTCCAAACCTCAGGATGCCACCTTTGACATGTTGACAAATAGCTCTTTCCCTCAGTACGAAACAGGCTTGCCAGTAAAGGCAGGCCTTTATTGATTGGGTATACTATAATCAGTTGTTGGGTAAAAAGCAAGGGGGTTGATTGATAGATTGCCTCTCTTTCAATGCAGAAGAAAACTGTGATATGGATTGATACTCTTCAGGGTGAATCACTATACAGCGGGTAACACCAAAATAGCCACCCTCAAATATACTGATATATGAAAGAAAAACAGTGCTGCTGAAAAGATCGAGCTATTAACACATTGAACTACATATAAGATAAGCTACTCTAAAGAACCTTCTGTACTAATAAACAATATCTGAATCTTATTAATACAATATCCGAAACCCAATAAATAGAGTATCATCTGACTTGTCCCATTTTCCGTAGTTGTTTTCAAAGTCAGCCTTAATGTATCTATATCCAAGGGTAATTATTCCACTACTAATAATATGAAAATCGAGACCTGCTCTCATTTCCAGATACTTTTCCGAATCTGAAAAACACAGAGGATCCGGGGCATAAGTGAAACCTGCCGTAAAATCTACAGGTATAGGCAAAATGATTTCGGGAATGGCATACTTTCCTGCTAATAAAAAACCTACCGCCATCAGATCACCGTCTTTGACACCCTCTTCCATGTTTCCCAGTAAACCTTTAAAACCCAAGTTAAAGGTTAATTCGGGGAAAAATGCTTCCCCACTCAGAGCCACAGTTGCATCAACCAGTTTGTAATCGTCATCCTTATAAATGGCACCAATGCCAGTTTTTAAAAAGTTTTCCTCAAGAGGCAGTGTAGCATTAAATCTTGCTTCCAGAACCGAGTTGCCTACATTCAGCTCAAGATCATAGATGTTGGCAAAAGAAACACTTG
>Ga0315534_1002265_pt1 | contig 13047 bp, 12 predicted proteins | sample SalMarSW160240MG_FD_203094 | JGI IMG/M metagenome (GOLD analysis project Ga0315534, IMG submission 203094) | Salt marsh sediment microbial communities from the Plum Island Ecosystem LTER, Massachusetts, United States - Salt Marsh Sediment SW1602-40 ... | reverse complement strand
GGCGCTATCGTGGACACCACGGACCAGGAACCCACGACGGTGATCATGCGAGGGTTTAACCGGCGACTTGCGGAATCTCGGCAGCTTATTTCACACGTGTTTCCGGCGGGGGATGGATTGGCGATCGCAGTGGTTCGCCCTTGACTCAGTGTCTTTCTAGTTCTTGCCGTTAATGGCTTCATGGATGACGTTCGCCAATGTCTCCGAACGAACTGGCTTCTGCATCCAGGTCACTTTGTTGTAGTCGAGCAATTCCTTGGTGCCGGTGCCTAGGGGGTATCCGGTCATGAAGATAATTTTGGTATCGATACTTCGGTTTTCGAGTTCTCGATACAAAGCTACTCCGCCCATTTCGGGCAACACCAGGTCGCTCAATATCAGGTCGATGTTCCCGTTTTCCCGCTCGATGATTTCCAATGCCTGGCGACCGTCACGCGCTGTATAGACGCGATAGTTAAGCGTCTCCAGGATTTCGAAGACAGCGTTCAGGGTTGCTTCATCATCCTCCACAACCAGGATCTGTTCCTGATCACCGCTCGCAGAGAAGGTCCCAGGCAGGGTGGTTGTTTCCTCAACAGGGACTTCTAATGCGGGGAAGTAAATGACGAATGTCGTGCCCTGGCTGACGCGGCTTTCTACGTCAATATAGCCACCGTGTTGTTTGACGATTCCATAGACCTGCGCCAATCCCAGACCACTGCCGGCACCCGGCTCTTTGGTGGTGAAAAATGGTTCGAAGATATGCTGTGTGATTTCCGGTGGCATACCCACACCGGTATCGGCTACCTTCAGTTGACACCAGACACCCGGTGCTATGTCGCGATATGGACCAGGCTCTCCACCTTCAACACGAATGTGAGAAAGTTCAAAATACAATTCCCCGCCATTTGGCATTGCGTCTTGCGCGTTGAAGGCCAGGTTCATGATGATTTGTTGAATGCGGGTTGGGTCGGCATTAATGACGCAATTCGTGTCCAGACAGTTCAACCTGAGCTGGATGTTCTCTCGCAATGTCCTCGAAAGCAGTTTTTCGGTTTCTTTGATGAAAGAGATCAGATCCATGGGGGTCTGATCCATTACGGTTCGCCGGCTGAAGTCCAATATCTGGCGTGTGAGCGTGGCTGCTCGACCGGCTTGCTGGAATATCGTCGTCATACGTTCTCGGTTTTTGTCTCCGAGATCAGGAGCCTGGAGCACCATCTCGCTGTAGAGAATGATGGCGCCAATGATGTTGTTGAAGTCGTGTGCGATCCCTGCAGCGAGTTGCCCGACTGCAGCCAGCCGATCTTGAAGCTGGACGCGCCGTTGCGTTTCACGTTCATCTGTGATGTCCCGTGTGACCAACACCCAACGGCTCGACTTGGTTTCTTCCCCCATCGGTTGGGCGACCACCTCGAAAAATCTAGGGGATGGTTCGGTTAGTTTTATTTCGTGGCATGCTTTGCCGCGCGGCGGGGGCAGCAAAAATGACTCGAGCGACCGATTTCCCAAGTGGGTGAGCACGTCGCCCACACCCACGTCGGCCAATGCGGCGAGATGCTCCTCGGCTTTAGCGTTGGCGAGCACTACGTAGCCTTCTGCGTTCAACGCCAACACTCCGTCGCCGATACTTTGCAGTGTTACCAGCAACCTCTCCCGCTCGGAAAGCAGTGCGTCTTCCGCGGTCTTGCGTTCGGTGATGTCCCGAGAGACCGAGACGATTTCATTCGGCCCACCGCCATCCCGGCCTGCGGCATAAATCGTGCGGCTCGAGGTTTCCACCCACACGTATTCACCATCCTTGCGGCGCAGGCGGTAGGTATTGGTATGCGTCCTGGGTTCACACAATATACGTACGTGTGCTCTCAATACGCCTTCGCGGTCATCGGGATGAATGTAATCAAAGATCGATTGTTGCAACAATTCATCCGGTTCGTAGCCCAGCGTTGCAAAGCTGGCAGGCGAGACATAGAGAAAGATGCCGTGGGGATCGTGACGCGTGATGACGTCCGTAGAATTCTTGGCAAGCAACCGATAGCGTTCCTCGCTTTCAATGAGTTTCGCCTCGGCCAACTTTCTCTCGCTGATGTCGCGTATGGTCATCAAGCGGCCTTCAATTTGATCTGCGTCGTTGGTTAGGGGAGATATGCGTACATCGTACGTCTGATCATCGTCTCCTTGATAGAGGCTGACTTCGTTGTTGATTTCCGTCTTCAAAGGTAAGCTGGCCAGCGTATCTCTCAGTCCTGGCCAAAGACGGTCGAGGCTAACGTCGATGGTCGTTTTCGGATCGTGATCCAACAATCTTTTCGCGGCATCGTTTGAATAAACGATGTTGCCATGACCATCAAAAACAATGATTCCTTCGCGCATGACCTCGATAATCGCGTCTTGCGCCATCGGAAGGATTGAACTCGAATGCAGGTACCGCAACGCGAATGCAACCGTAGGCAGCATGACACTGATTACGAATGCCGTCGGGTCATAGGATGGCAGATGGAATACTCCCACGAGTTTGAGGATGCTCGCTCCGCCAACGGCGATCATGGCCAGGATGATGAGATAAATTTGCCCTCGTTGTGAATATTCGGCTCGGGGAAACATTTTCACCAGGAGTAACATGCCGATAAAGAGCAGCAAGAAAGAGTAGACGATGTTCGCCCAAAATCCCCATCCCCCCGTCATTGCCAGCACAGAGGTCGCGCCGCTATCGTCAATGGACACACTGGACCAGAATAAGTGAAAAGCTGGATCGGTTAGAAGCAGTAGCAGAAAGAAGGTTGGAGGAACGGCCAGACCCTTCAACCACTTGCGAGACAGCCAATGGTCGTTTCTGGAGAAATTAACCACGACCAACAGACACGCCGTCGGAAGCGTGATACATCCGATCAGCCGGATGTTTTCCCAAAACATCTTCGCTGTAATGGTGGAGCTTGTGGGTTGCAGTGCGGCGCCGACCAGCCAAAGTGCACAGGAAATGAAGAGAAAAGCGGTGAAATACTTGGCTCTCGCAAGAAAGGTATTCCGCAATACAAACAGCGCCATGGCTGCAGCCGATGCCGCCGCGAAGAGCAATAGAAGTGTCAATGCTGGTATCTGCACGATCAACCCCACCGTATTGGAGCTCATGAGCCGCAGAGTTGTGCACAAATTCTGTCGCCCAACAACAGCGGCCTGGGAGAACCCCCGCTAGAGTTCTTACCCCTTGGTATCTGAGACGGCTAGAGACTTCAAGCTGTTTCAAAATGTGTGCCCTGCCAAGAGGGCACACATGGTACAGTACATCAATATTATGGCATTCTGGGATTCCCATACCTTACGGCTGACCTACAACTTTTCGTGGAAATGTTCGAGTGGCTTCTTATACGTTTCTTATGCTATCATCCCCTCGGGATAGATATAATGAGAATGAACTGTGCGTTGCTGTCTGCCCACGAATAAGGAAGGTTCACATGATGCGTTTTGATCGCTTTACCGAGCGCGCTCAGGATGCCGCTCAACGCGCTGCAGAAATCATCCAGCGCTATGGTCACAACCAGATCGATACGGAACACATTCTCTTGGCGCTCATCGAGCAGCCACAGGGTGTGATAACGCAGATTTTGGAAAAGCTCAACGTCGATATCGCCTCTCTAACCGATCGCATCGACAACCAATTGCGCAGCACGCCGAAGGCTAACATTTACGGCGGTGGCGCGGGGCAGATATTTATTACGCCACGCGTTAAGCGTGTGGTTGATATGGCCAATCAAGAGGCGAGTCGTCTGGAGGACGAATACATCTCCACCGAGCACCTTTTCCTGGCCATCTTGTCCGAACGCAACACGACGATCTCCCGCCTGCTTGCTGAAGAAGGGATCAGCAAAGATCGAGTATATAATGCCATCAAGGAAATTCGCGGTGGACAGCGGGTCACCGACCGTAAAGCGGAATCGCGCTATCGCACACTCGAAAAATACTCCCGCGACCTGACGCAACTGGCAAAGGAGGGAAAGCTCGATCCGGTCATCGGCCGGGATCAGGAAATCCTGCGCGTGATCCAGATCCTGTCACGCCGTACTAAAAACAACCCCGTCCTCATCGGTGAGGCGGGGGTTGGCAAGACAGCCATTGTTGAGGGGTTGGCTCAGAAGATCGCCGACAACGATGTCCCTGAGATCCTCGGCGGTCGACAGGTTGTATCGCTGGACCTGGGTGCGATGATCGCCGGGTCACGCTTCCGGGGGGAATTCGAGGAGCGGCTCAAGGCAGCTATTGAGGAGATCCAACGTGCGGAAGGGGACATCATTCTCATGATCGATGAACTGCACACCGTCGTTGGCGCGGGTGCGGCACAGGGAGCGATGGACGCCTCCAATATGTTGAAACCTGCTTTATCTCGTGGTGAGCTACAGTGCATCGGCGCCACCACGCTTGATGAATATCATAAACACATCGAAAAAGACGCCGCCCTGGAAAGGCGTTTCGCACCGGTGTACGTCGAAGAGCCGTCGGTCGGAGAGACGATCGAAATGCTCCAGGGGCTGCGAGATCGCTACGAGGCGCACCATAAAGTGCGCTTCTCCGACGAAGCTCTCATTGCGGCCGCCAAACTATCGCAGCGATACGTGACCGACCGTCATCTCCCGGACAAAGCGATCGATCTTATCGACGAAGCTGCCGCAAAACTACGCGTGGCGTTGTACTCGCTCCCCGACGATTTAAAGGATTTGAAAGCCGAAATCGATCGACTTCTGGCTGAGGAAGAACACGCAGGTGTCGAACGGGATTACGAACGTGCTGCAGAGAAAAAAGCGGAGCGCATTCGTGTGGAAACAGAATTTCAAGAGAAGCGTGACGGTTGGGAGGCCGAACACCAACTCGACGAAGTTGTCGATGAGAACGATATCGCAGAAGTCGTGCATATGTGGACCGGCATTCCGGTGAGTCAGATGATGGAGACCGAGGCGGAAAAGCTGCTGCACATGGAAGAACGTCTCCATGAGAGAATCGTCGGTCAGGACGAGGCGATCCATGCCTTGGCTGACGCCATCCGCCGAGCCCGTGCAGGGCTGAAAGATCCAAGAAGACCGATCGGTTCGTTTATATTCCTGGGTTCCTCGGGTGTTGGAAAAACCGAAATGGCGAAAGCCTTGGCGGAATTCATGTTCGACGACGAGGATGCGCTGGTGCGGGTGGACATGAGTGAATATCGTGAACAACACACCGCTTCACGGCTCTTCGGGGCGCCTCCGGGTTATATCGGATACGAAGAAGGCGGCCAACTTACGGAGGCCGTTCGCCACCGTCCGTATCGCGTCATTCTCTTCGATGAAATTGAAAAAGCCCATCCTGAAGTGTGGAATTCTTTACTGCAGATCCTTGATGACGGACGCTTGACGGATGGTCAGGGACGCACGGTCGATTTCCGCAACACAGTCCTGATCATGACCTCCAACCTTGGTACGGAGTTCGTCACGCACGCGGGAACGTTGGGGTTCCACGGACAAGGTGGGATGAACGATCAACGCAAATCGGAAGAGAAAATCGAAAAAGCGCTCAAAGACACTTTCCGGCCGGAGTTCCTTAACCGCATCGATGAGATCATCATCTTCTCTCCGTTGACTTCAGAACAAATGCTGTCAATCGTAGATTTGCAAATGGAACAAATCCGAGAGCGTCTGGCTGAATACGGCCTGAACGTACAGCTGAGTGATGAAGCCAGAACCTGGTTGGCGGAAGAAGGCTACGATCCTGCTTTCGGCGCCCGACCGCTGCGAAGGGCGCTGCAGAAACACATCGAAAGTCCGCTTTCGGTCAAGATTCTCCAGGGCGAGTTCGAAGAGGGTGATACGGTGATCGTCGATCACCACGAAAAAGAAGGCATCGTGTTTGAGCGTTACGATAAGGGTACGTCGATCGAAATCAAAGACGAGGTCTCTGCTTAGCCACGTTCACCATCCATCGCTGCGTGGTTGGCGACAGTCAGGTATTCATAAGGATCTACATGTTCGGTGAGGGTGACTCCTCCATCCGAGTTCCAGGAACACCCATACTTCCAGGCTAAGTTTAACGAGTCCCCGTCGCCTGGCGAAGCAGGTCGGCCGCGCTTTCCAGGTTCGATTCCGTAACCCCCCCAAGCATCAACGCCAATTCGGGAATGTTTTCGGGTTCCTGCAAGGCACGGGCGATCGTTGTCGTTCTTCCCCCTTCGACGCGTTTCTCCACTTTGTAATGCTGGTTTCCATAGGCCGCCAATTGGGGAAGATGAGTGACGCAAAGCACTTGATGCTCTTGTGCTAATCCCCGGAGTTTCTGCCCGACGATGGCCCCCACTCGTCCACCGATGCCCTGGTCGATCTCGTCGAATATCAGTGTGGGTGTGCGATCGGCTTTCGCCAAAACGCTTTTCAATCCCAGCATCAAGCGCGAGGTTTCTCCGCCCGAGGCGATTTTCACCAGGGGCTTAAGACCTTCGCCGGGATTCGGCGCGACGAGGAATTCCACCCGATCGAGGCCTGTTGCGTTAAAAGCCACGCGGCGATCGCCAACGGGTGCGCCTTGCGGATCGTCGTCCCATTCCTGATCGACAGCGAACTGCGCACCTTGCATGCGCAGATCGCCCAATTCGGCTTCGATAGCTTGCGACAATTCCTGCGCCGCTTGGCGGCGGGCTCGTGAAAGTTCTTCTCCGATCTCGGCAACGCGCCTGAGCCATTTTTCCTTTTCGATACTGAGATTGTGAATGCGTTCTTCGGCATGGGTTATCGTTTCGAGTTCCTGGCGAGCCGCCTCGGCATGGTCGAGGATCTCTTGTATCGTTCCACCGTATTTGCGTTGTAACGCGCGTATCAATCCCAGGCGTTCCTCGACCTCATCCAGACGAGTAGGATTGAATTCGATCCCTTCCCGATAGCGCCGTAACCGGCGCGCGAGTTCGCTGGTCTGCTCAACCAGTGCCTGTGCATCGATTTGCGCATCCAGCATGCTTTCATCAACCTTCGCCAATCCTTCAAGCGCATGCGCCATTTTTCCCAACAATTCGGAGGCGGTTTCGACACCGACGGGTGCGTCATCCAGCAGCGAGAGGGCTTTCTCTGCGAAGGTGGCTAACTGTTCTGCGTTCGCAAGGCGCGTGCGTTCTGCGAGCAGCGTTTCATCCTCGCCGGTCTGTAATGCGGCGGCGTCGATCTCGTTGGTCTGGAAATTGAGCAGATCCGCTCGGCGAGCGGCATCCTGCTCTCGCTGACGCAAATCAGCAAGCTCTTTTTGAACGTTTTGGAATTGCAGATGTGCTTCGTGGAATGCGGCTTGCAATTCTTCAACGTGTGCAAAGCGATCGAGAAGATGAAGATGCTCACGTATGCGCAGCAAACTGAGATGTTCGGATTGGCCGTGTACGTCGACCAGCAACTCGCCAACTTCGCGCAGCAAGCTCAAGTTTACAGTGCGGCCGTTAACGCGGCATATATTACGGCCTTGCGCCCTGATCTCCCGTCCGAGTGTGACATGATCGGGATCGTCGAGTAAATCTTCTCGATCCAGAATGGTGTGCACGCTTTCTCGAATGGCGGGTTCTAAGGAGAAGTCCCCTTCCAGCAAAGCTTGCTCGGCGCCGCTGCGGACCATCGCGCTGTCCGCACGTCCTCCCAACAGCATCTCTACGGCATCGATGATAATGGATTTGCCGGCGCCAGTCTCGCCTGTGAAGACGATAAAGCCAGGCGCTAGCTTTAGCTTCAAGTCATCGATAATCGCGAAATTCTGAATCCGGAGTTCTGTCAGCATGGGACAATTAAAGACGGATACCTTTCAAACGATAGTAGATTGCGGAGATCATTAGCGCACCGTGCGCTACGGGCCAGATGAAAGAAGGGAGCATACCGCCGAGATGGGCTGCGTCGATTCCACTCGAAGCGAAGTAAAAGCCCAGGTTTGAAAACACGAAGTAGCCCATATATGCGGCAACACCTACGCCAGCGCCGATCGCTGTGATGAGCGGCAAGTGCTGGCTTCGCCTGCGGCGGGTGAACCAGCGCACCACCTCGGCGATCCCGCCACCAACGACCGGTGCGACAAATAAACCCCAGAAGCTCAGATAGCTCAAAATGGCGGTGGCAATCACGACTCCGACGGCCGCTACAACGAAAGCAACGGGCAAATCACGCTGTCGTGCGGTCTCAAAAACCTTCTGCTGTCCACGAATGCACGATTGGCAGCGGTAGCCTACCGGCGTTTGCACAGCACAAGAGGCGCAAATCGGTTGACCGCAGCGATTGCAGCGCAGCCTGGTTTCGCGGTTTGGATGGTTGACGCATACCATTACCTCATCGCTCATCTTTTGTCTCCTGTGGAGGGGTTCCTGTTCATGTGCGTAGTCAAATTACGGTAGAAATAATCCGCTTCTTCGAAACGCACGAAGTAGATAGAGTGTTCGCTCGCACGTACCTCGACATGATCGCCATCTTGCAGCGCAACGGGTGCCTGACCGTCGATGCTGAGTGCAGCTTGATGATCCATGTGAATCTCAACGCGCACCCAAGAGCCCTCGGATAAAACGATGGCTCGATCGACGGATAAATGTGGAGCAACCGGAACAATCAGGACGTTGCGAAGTTCCGGGGGCAAGATGGGTCCGCCTGCCGCCAGCGCATACGCTGTGGAGCCTGTCGGGGTGGCAATGATCACGCCGTCGGCAACGTAGGTCGTAAGATAATGATCGTCGATTTCAGTGTACAAATGCACAGGCCGGGTCATTTCGCCTCTGCCGATAAACGCCTCGTTGAGTAATTCCCATGCTCCCTGCACCTCGCCTGCCCGCATGTGGACGGAACGCAGCATCATGCGTTCCTCCAAACGATAATTCCCCGCTAATACCCGGTCCACAGCCGGCTTCCAATTGTCGTGCGGGGCTTCCGTGAGGAAGCCCAAGTGACCCAGTTTGATCCCCAATATAGGCACACGAGGTGCTGCACAGAGATGACTGGCGCGCAGCATCGTTCCATCACCGCCGACGGCCACAAGCAGATCGACATCACCGGCTAAAACGCGTTTTCGCAGCTCTTTGTCATAAAGCCCGGCAGAGATGGTTGATACGTTGTTGGTTGCGAAGTAGCTTGCGATATCAGCCGCCAATTCACCCGCTGCTACAACAGTCGGGTGTGAGGCGATGGCAACGCGTTGGGGTACAAATGCAGCTAGACTCATCTTTTGTATTATAGCTGAGGGTTACCAAATTTTCGTTTCAGCCCAATCCTTGATCGCAGATTTCCTGGTGCCCGCAGGCACGGCATCGTCTGGGTGAATCGTGCGAGCGATGCGGAATTCGCTGTGCGCAGCGCCGTATTTCGGCAAGGATGTCGAGCAGCTCATTCTCAAGTTCGAAATTAAAATCGACGGCAAATGATTTATCCGCGTACTTGACGATGCCATGTTTGGGGCGGCGGTCGTAGACCTGGCTAACAAGGTAGCAGTATGCTGCCAATTGATAGATGTGCCCCGGGTAGGGTTGAAGGGGAGCTCTTCCGGACTTCAATTCAACGGGAACGATTCCTTCAGCGTCTCGGATAAGATAATCGGGTTTGCCGGAGAGACCCGTTACAGGATCATAAAGCGCGTGTGGAGTGGAGGCAAGCCTCGATGTGTCCAGGTAGACGACTTTGCCAGGCGGAAGACCAACGCGGGTGTATTGTCGACTCGCGACTCGTAGCATGAACAGGCCCATCACGAACAAGATCAGGATAACGATCGGCATGTCTCACTCAAGCGCCAAGGAAGCAAGATATGCGACACCGCTGACAAGCGCCGCAGCTAGAAAAATGTAGCCTAACGTACGCAGACATCCCGTCAAGATGACGGCGCGACCGTGCTGTCCATGGATTTGATTTCCCGTCGACAGACGTTTTTGGGTTTCTTCGGATTGAAATCCTTGCTGGGTGTACCACCAGGCTCTTTGGCAGTATACAAATTCAACGATCTCCGAGGCGCGAATGTTTCTTTCGGCCACGCCTTATTCAGATCCTAGCTTCTTCTCAACCGACTCGAGTGCGATCTTCAATTCGTGTTGTCGTAGACTTGTGGTCAGATCCCCTCGCGTGCGTTCGGTTACACCGCGCACCATGTCCGTCGTCCGGCGTAGATTATCCGTAATGGCATCGGGGAAGTCGATCGTGACGAGTAAGCTGTAGATTTCGTCCATATATCCAAGCAGGCGTTCTGCCTCGGTGAACTCGTCGTGACGAAGAATGTCCAAAACACGACGACGTAATTCTCCCGCTGCTTCGCCCAGACCACTGAGATAGGCTGCATAATCCACATCCAATTTCTTGGGAGAGGGCAAGGGGTCATTCGCTAACAGGGCCTGGACGCAGCTCGCTTCGACATATTCCCGCAGCGCACTGCGTGTGTATCCGGCATGATACAGATCGGGGTATTCGGCCAGAGTTTCCTTGAGCGTGGCGATGAGATCGGTTGCGGCCTGTAATTGTTCCTGGCAGACGCCGAGTTCGTCGCGATGTGCTGCCCGGATGGCTTTTGAGCAATGACGAATGATTTTACGTGTTTGTTGCAGCGCACGATCGCGTGCGGCGTTTTTTATTTCGAGATATTCGCGGATTTCCTCACCGATGGCTTCGAGTTTGTCCATAGTTCACTCATCGTCCGTAGGTTTTGAGTCGGGAGAGTCTGGGGGCACTCCCTTAAATAAATGGTCTGCCAACGAAGTGCCTTCCGGAAGCTCGATTTCACCATGCTCCGCTTCGAAGCGCGTCATGTGTTCCGACAATGCGCGTAGAAGCAACTTGGTGTTAAAGGCGGTCATCACGACTCGGGCGAGGACATTTGCCTGCGCAACCTGCGGCAGGATTTGCGCATAATCGATGATGAACTCGGAGCGTGAATGGCTGATTAAAGCAAAATTGGAATACGTGGCTTCAAGCTGTTGGGGTAAATTGACTCGAATGTGGCCGGCTACGTTGGGTTTTCCAGCACTCTTGGACATAAACAAACTCCAGAGGGAAAGGTCGCCCTCAACCACAAACAATCGGGCTGAGGGCTTGTCGTGGATAACGAACTAGAAGGGGATCTCGTCTTCAGATTCTGGCCCGATCCCGGGGTCCGCATCAACGCCGCCTTCATCACCGCGGCCTCCCAGGAAGCGGATGGTTTGTGCCGTGACCTCGAAGGATGCGCGTGGTTGGCCGTCGTTGCTGGTCCAAATCCGCGGATTGCCATTTTCGTCGGGATTGAGTCGTCCTTCGACCAGGACACTGCGGCCTTTGCGCAGGTATTGATTCACGGTTTCTGCCTGCCGTCCCCAGACCGTCACGCGGAACCAGGTGGTTTCTTTCTGCTGCTCACCGTCGCGTGACCAGGTGCGGTTGGTGGCTACGCTGAGATTGCACACCGCTTGACCGCTGGGCGTGTAACGCATCTCAGGATCGCGACCGAGATTGCCGACAAGAATTACTGTATGGAACATGGGAATTCTCCTCTCCGATGGGGGTTATGGTCTCGTTCCGGCCCGGGTGGCCGTGCACTTCTTACAGTTACCCACCGGCTATAGAACAATTGTACTATGAAAGCGTTGCTTGTCAACATCAAGAAACCGTCGATCTGTGCGGACTCGAGCCCATGTGGGGTTTTCAAATGAAACCCGTGCACGAAGTGTATCGATCTGCAAATCAGCGCGTTTAAAGATCACTAAATGAGCGCAGCGCGATACGGGTAAGCTTTCCATCCTTGACACAATATTAAGAAACGTTTATATTTCATCGCACTTAACAGTTAATGGAGGTTAAGTATGGCGGATAACGAAACGCTCATGAATAAAATGCGCGCTTGGATGGAAATATTCATGCGTCACTCGATGCGTAACTTCATCCGCTATGCAAAGGAAAATGGGCTTTCATTATCCCAGTGTGGTGCACTAATTCACCTTCACCACATTGGCAGCGCTGGGGTTACCGACCTGGGAGATCACCTGGGCGTGAGCAGCGCTGCGGCAAGCCAAATGCTGGATCGGCTGGTGCAACAAGATTTAATCCTGCGTTCTGAAGATCCGGGTGACCGCCGTGTCAAACAGATTGTGCTAACCGCTAAAGGGCAGCGGATAATGGAAGAGGGAATCTGTGCTCGCGTGAGCTGGTTAGCAGATGTATTCAATATGATTAATCCCAGCGAAAAGGAACAGATTGCTAGGGCATTGGATACCTTGATCGAAAAAGCCACACAGCTGCATTCTCCCAACGAACCCGAACATTAAGGCTGAACTTAGAGGAGCAAGCTTACATGCTGCGATTGCGAAAATACCTAAAACCGTACGCCCTTTTCATCGTCTTATCCATTTTGCTGTTGTTCGTCCAGGCAAATGCGAATCTGGCACTGCCGGATTATCTCTCGAAGATCGTCAACAACGGCATCCAGCAAAACGGCGTCGAAAACGCAGTGCCGATCGCCGTCCGCCAGAGCGAAATGGAACGACTGCTAATCTTCATGAGTGACGAGGAATCTGCGCGCGTGATGGACGATTATCTTCTCCTTGAGCCGGAATCCGCGGAAGCCGATGCGTATCTTGAAGATTACCCCATCCTGGCGGCGGAACCCATTTATGTGCGTAAGGATGTCGGTCAAAAGGAGATCGAGGAGCTCAACCCCATCATGGGGCGGTCTTGGTTGGTCGTTTCAAGCATCGAGCGAATGATCGCAGATCCCACTCAAGCACCGCCGATAGATTTGGGTTTCGATTTCGACCCCTCTATGATCCCGGAAGGCATGGATGTTTTCGACGCACTGAAAAGGTTGCCTGCCACTCAGCTGACCATGGTGAGGGACCGAATAGATGAAATGGTCACGGCCCTCGGAGACAGCATGATCACGCAGATGGCCGTCGGCGCCGTTCGACTGGAATACGAGGCGCTCGGTGTTGACACCGGACAGCTTCAAATCAACTACATTCTGCGTGCTGGCGGTTTGATGCTCTTGATTTCGCTCGTTGGTGGCGTATGTATCATCGCTGTCGGCTACATGGCAGCCAAAACGGCTGCCGGAGCGGCGCGCGATATCCGCAAAGATGTGTTCCAAAAGGTGGAA